>WNFL01319878.1_pt1 | contig 18209 bp, 15 predicted proteins | sample 5400361 | NCBI WGS metagenome assembly WNFL01 (sample SAMN13153351, study PRJNA577476) | soil metagenome | isolation source: 40 cm soil on Douglas fir-dominated hillslope | place: USA:California | collected 2013-09-17
CAGCTCGGCATCAGCTCGCGCATCCAGCTTGCCCACGTCCTGCCCGGCGAGCCGGGAACCGCCAGGCTGCTGTAGGAAGCTAGCAAGCCGCTGGCCCGTCCTGTTCAGGTGAGCGCGCGCGCGGCGCGCCTCAGCGTCAGAATGTCAGGCCGGGGCGCGAAAGGCCCAGCGCATCGCCGCCGCATTCCCTTCCTCGTACGGACACCGGCCGAGGGGCGAACTGGGCGGTTTGGCCGTTGTCGTGGTGTCTGCATCTGGCGACTCAAGGCGCCTGGCTGCCCGAAGGAGCAGCGGCGGAGCGTCGCTGTGCCTGTTCTGCATGTACGCGAGGTGCGCACGCGCAGTGGCGCGGTCATGACTGTGTCCGTCCGAGGAAGCCGCGGATGGCGGTTGCGATTTCCTCGACGTGGGTCTCCAGGGCGAAGTGACCGGTGTCGAGGAAGCGAACGTCGGCCTCGGGGATGTCGCGCTTGAAGGCTTCGGCCCCGGCCGGCAGGAAGAACGGGTCGTTCCTGCCCCACACAGCCAGCAGCGGCGGCCTGCTCGTGCGGAAGTACTCCTGGAACGCCGGGTAGAGCGCCACGTTACTCGCATAGTCGAGGAACAGGTCGAGCTGGATCTCGTCGGCGCCGCTGCGCGCGAGGTAATAGTTGTCGAGCCCGTAGCCGTCCGGACTGACCCGCGTCTGGTCCGGCACGCCGTGCGTGTACTGCCAGAGCGTCGTCTGCGGCTGCACGAGCATGCGGATCGCTTCCCGGTTGGCCTTTGACGGCTCCTTCCAGTAGGTCTGGACAGGGTTCCAGCCCTCGCTCAGGCCCTCCTCGTACGCGTTGCCGTTCTGGGAGACGATCGCGGTAATGCGTTCAGGGTGCCGGGTGGCGATCCGGAACCCGACCGGCGCGCCGTAGTCGAACACGTAGAGCGCGAAGCGATCGAGGCCGAGCATCTCCGTCAGGCGGTCGATGACGTCGGTGATGTGCTCGAAGGTGTAGTCGAACTCGCCTCGTGCGGGCATGTCCGACCTGCCGAAGCCGGGCAGGTCGGGAGCGATGATGTGGAACCGGTCGGCGAGCAGCGGGATCAGCTCGCGGAACATGTGGCTCGCGGACGGGAAGCCGTGCAGGAGCACCAGCGTGGGCGCGCCAGATGCTCCGGCCTCCCGGTAGAACACGCTCTGACCATCCACGTCCGCCGTGCGGTAAGCGATGTCAGTCATGACAGTTCTCCTCCTCTCAGACGCAGCCAACGGAGCGTGGCCGCCGCCACGCATGTGATGGACAGACCCGGTAACCTTCTTCGCCGTGTCTGGAAGGCCAGGTAGTCGGTGATGCGCTGGTTCTCGTGGTACCCCTCGACAGGCGTTTCACCAGAGCAGGCACCGACCCGACTCGACTTCACGCACCGCCTCCAGCACGATCTCGACGACCAAGGATTGCGCCCGCTCCCTCGGGCGACGCCCGGAGTCGCCGGCGCGCCTTCGGGTGATGGAAGGCGCGTTACTCGCTGGCCAAGGTCCCGGCCGCCGGCGTCAGCGCGGCAAGCTTGAGGGCCAGGTGCAGCTTCAGCCGGTCCTCGCCGCGGCTCAGATCGACCGACAGCAGGTCAGCCACCCGGGCCAGGCGCCAATACAACGTCGTCCGGTGGATGTGCAGCAGCGCCGCAGTCTGCTGGGCGTTCGCGCCGGAATCCAGGTAAGCCCGGACCGTCGCCTCGTACATCCCGGTACGCTCGGCCAGCAGCGCCGTGATCCCGGGGCAGATCCGCTCCGGTGCCGCCTTGTCGCGGGGCAGGTACTGGAAGACGGCGTAGCTGCCCAGCTCGCCCCAATCCGCGGTCCCGCCGAAGGCCGGCACGTGAGCGGCGACCTCGGCCGCATATCGCGCGTCGTTCAGCCGGGCATGGACAGCCGCCAGCGTCGACGCTGCGCCGGCCGTGCCGATCACCAGGGGCGGCCCGGCCACCGCGCGGACTGCGCCGCGCAGCAGTCCGGTCGCGTCCCGGGTCGTGATCGCCACCAGCTCGTCCTGTCCCGGACTGGCCAGCACGAATCCGCCGGGTGCCGCGCGGCGGCGCAGGTCGCCGGCCACCCGCGGCAGATCGTCGCGGCCGCCGGCCGCATCCGCCAGGTACCGGATCACGGCCACAACATAGGGCGGCGAGCCGGTCAGCCCGGCCTCGTCGGTCAGCTTGCGCGCCGCCGCGCCGCGCTCTCGTGCATCGGCCCGCAGCAGCGCGTCGGCCAGCGTCCCGAAGGTGTCGAACTCGGCGGTCTGGCGCGCTGCCCGCTGCTGCAGCAGCCGCCCGGCCTGGGCCGCAGCAGCCTCGGCCCGCTCGATCTGCGCCGCGGTCAGGGCCGGTTCGTCGATCAGCCACAGGAAGCCGAGTTGCTTATCGCCGTGCACCAGCGGCAGGCACAGCCGGGGGAGGCTGGCGGCGTCGGTGGCCGGGATGGACACCGGCTCACGCGCCTGGAAGATCCCGTGCTCGGCGAGCATCCGCCGGTGCCGCTCGCTGGTGCGCCGCTGCAGGACCGCCTCGACCCGGCTCGCGTCGAGCAGCCCGGTCTGCGCGCTGACCGCCAGCGGCCGTAGCGCGGCGTCGTCGATCATCACCGACCGCGCCAGGGCGTCCGCGAGCTGCTCGGCGATGAACTGTAGCCGCTGCTCGAACACGCGCCCCTCCCTCAGCGCCATCCTACAGATGTAGGAGTCCCGGCCAGAAATTTCCGGCTGCTGTCCGAAGAACCAGGCGCCACCGGCTGGTTACGCTGACGGAGCCGGTAAGGCGGTCGAGCAGCCGGTCCGGCTGACGGATTCGCGCCGTCGGCGGCCCAGCGCAACTTTCGGGCATATATGGGGGTTTTCTAGGGAGGCTCGCGTGAGTGTCGAACCGGGTGTGCTGGCACCGACGCTGGATGGCCGCTACTACACCGATCCGGGCATCCTGGACGCCGAGTTCGAGCGCATATTTGAGCGGGAGTGGTATTACGTCGGCCGGGCCGACGAGATTCCCGCCCCGGGCCGGTTTATCAGGCGGCGGGTGGGCCGCGAGACAGTCGTGCTGGTCCGCGGCCGCGACCAGGTGATCCGTGGTTTCCTGAACGTCTGCCGGCACCGTGGCGCGCAGCTGTGCCTGACCGACAGCGGCCAGGTCGGCAAGACGATCCGCTGTCCGTATCACGCCTGGACTTACGGCCTGGATGGGCAGCTCGTCGCGGCACCCAACTGGCGGGCGCTGGACGGCATCGACCGCGGCCGCTACCGGCTGCACCAGGTGCACGTCGCGAGCTGGGAAGGGCTGATCTGGGTCAGCCTCGCCGAGCAGCCGGGGCCGCTGCTTGAGCAACTGCGGCCGCAGATCGAAGCCAGGCTGGCCGACTACGGCAAGTTCGAGCGGTACCGGCTCGGCGACCTGAGGGTCGGGGCCAGGGCCGAGTACGACGTGGCGGCGAACTGGAAGCTGATCTACGAGAATTTCCAGGAGTGCTATCACTGCCGGAACATTCACCCGGAGCTGGTGATCACGATCCCGCAGTTCAAGTCGCCGGCCATCGGGACCGACGGCTACGATCCCGGCGGCTACCCGATCGCAGCCGACCGTCCGTCGTTCTCGCTCAGCGGGCAGACCGTGCTGCCCAGGCTGCCCGGCCTGCTGCCCGCCGACGACCGCCTCTTTTACGGCATGGTTGTGCGTCCGAACTGTTTTATCTCGCTGGTCAGCGACCACGTGATCGTGCACAGGTTCGAGCCGGTCGCGCCGGATCGGACCAGGGCTGTGTGCGAGTGGCTGTTTCCGGCGCAGACGCTAAAGGCCGGGCGCTACGACGTGGCCGACGCGGTTGCCCTGTTCGGTAAGGTCAACGAGCAGGATTTCGCCGCCGCCCAGTGGTGCCAGCCGAACATGAGCTCGCGCGGCTACCGGCACGGCGGGGTGCTGGTGCCCAGCGAGGCCGCGATCATATCCCTCTACTACGAGTGGTACCTGGGCTTGATGGAGGACGCATGCCGCAGCAGTACCGGGTGATCGTCATCGGCTGCGGCGCGATCGGCGCGGCAACCGCCTACTGGCTGAGCCGACAGCTCGGCGACGGCGCCGTGCTGGCCCTCGAGCAGTACGACCTCGGGCACGGCCGCGGCGCTTCCGAGGATCACTCTCGGGTGATCAGGCACACGTACAGCCGCTCGGACTTCACCGCGCTGACGCCTGCCGCCTACCAGAGCTGGAACGTCGCCGAGCGGGAAACCGGCCTGCGGCTCGTGCACCGGACCGGTGGCCTGATCATCGGGATACGCGGCAGCCGGGGGATGGAGTACGTGGATGCGGCTGCGGCCGCGATGGATGGTAGCGGCCTGCCCTTCGAGCTGCTCACTGGCGCTCAGGTGAGCGAGCGCTGGCCGCAGTGGCGGCTCGGCGACCAGCACACCGCGCTGTTCGATCCGGAGTCAGGGATCCTTGACATCCGCCGCGGTACCGCCGCGCACATCGCGCTGGCCAGGGCGCGCGGCGCGACGATCCGGCCAAACGCGCCCGTTTCGGCCATCACCGAGTCGCCGCATGGTGTCACGGTCACCGCCGCGGGCGAGAGCTATACCGCCGACCGGGTCGTGCTCGCGGGCGGAGCGTGGAACCCCGTGCTGCTTGAGATGCTGGGCACCAGCCTGCCCATCACGTTGACGCAGGAGCAGGTCACGTATTTCGCCACGGCGAACGTGCGCGACTTCACCCCGGAGCGGTTCGGTGTCTACGGCTTCATCGCCGAGGACGACCTGCTGTATTACGGCTTCCCGGTGTACGGGGAGGTGGCGACCAAAGCCGGAATCGACAGCGCGGGGCCGGTGGTGACGCCGCAGACCCGTACCGAGGCTGCCGATCCGCAGCGGGTGGCGCAGGTGCGGGCGTTCCTGCAGCGCTACCTGCCCGGCGCCCTCGGACCTGAGCTCTACACCCGCGTCTGCTGTTACGACTTCCCGCCGGACCGCGACTTCATCGTGGACTATGTGCCCGGCTCGGCGCGGGTTCTGATCTGCGCCGGCGCGGGGCACGCGGGCAAGTTCGCTGCGCTGCTCGGGCGGATCCTGACCGAGCTGGCCATCGAAGGCGCCAGTCGGTTTCCGATCAGCGCCTTCCGCGCCGACCGGCCGGCCATCACTGGCGTCGGCGACGTAACGGTCCGAGTCAATTCGCTGTAGCCCCAGTTGGGGTCGCTGGCCCGCCCCGTAGCGGTTAACCGCCGCCCGCGCTTGGGTCCGAACTAAGCTCCTGATCGCCCGACGATTGTGCTTCGTCCTCCGCCAGTGAGCCAGGTTCCTTCTCAGCGGCCCATGGCAGAGCGGGGTGACCAGACCCTGTCGGTCCGCTGCGGTCCTCCAACTGCCGCGCCGCATGTCCGTTCAGCCGGTATATCAAAACGAGCCCTACCGGAGGGAGCGCGATCCGCTGCTTACCGTGTGGCAACGCAGGCGGCCCGTACTCGGCTTCCGTCGTCCACGCGAACGCCAGCGCGCCGCCGACCACACCGACCACCATGCCGATGAAGAACCCGCCGAGATTGGATGTAATCCACGACCCTAGGGCCAGGAAGAGCGCGAGGAGCGAATAAATGATCCGGTCAACGGGATTGAGCCACAGCAGCGCTCCGCAAAGCAGCATGAATGTAGGAATCAGGTAGCCGGCCAGACCCTGGATCCCGATGTGGGTAACAATCCGAAGCGGAGCTTGCTCGGACACCAGCATCTCGCCAGCGCCGACGATAACGACGAGCCCGCCCCAGAACGGGCGGGTTCTCCGCCAGATCCGGAACGTATGCCGTGCAGCCGCGAGTGATCCGCCAGTCGGGCGAGCCGGGTTCTGTTTCGATCGCCCATTGCCAGAGCCATATATGCAGGCCATCACTGCTAGCAGCCGCCACCGAACCGCAGCCGGAATCCTGGGAGCGTAAACGTCCCCGCAGTAGTGGCGAAAGCATGCTGCTTCAGATTGCTTATGATCACGGTCTTGGCGTGCATAGAGAAACCACCTGCCGGGCCCCGTATGCCGGGCACCTCGTTGAGTGTGCTGGCGTCCCTACCCAGCGTCAGGTGCTTGAACGTCGCGTTCCCAGAGAACCGGTCTGCGAATACGACAAGGTTGGTCGCAACAACGGGGGTGCTGCCATTCCCCGCCGTAATGATCATCGGCACACCGAGGACGTTCACGCTCTGACAAAGGTGACTTATCGTGGCCGATCGCATTGCGGTAGCAGCAAGGACAATCTGGTTGCTGTGGCCGGGCAGGTCGTTAGTAGCCGAGTGCTCCACCACGCCAAACTGCTCGAAACCCTGTCCCTTCAGTAGCTTGGCAGTGACGTCGAACGGCCGGCCGGAAATGCTGACCGACACCGCGAGCACGGACTGCGAGGTAAGCACCAATAGCATGACGACCAAGGCAGTGGCGGGTACCAGGATGATCGCGAACCGTCGCCAGCGCACTCGTCCGAGCCTGGCGGGCGCCGTCTCTCCGACAAAGGTCATGCTATGCCTCCAAGCTGCGAGGCGCGGGCAACCGCGCACGGGAGTACGACCTCCAATTCGGCAAGCGCGGATGCTACGTTGTGTCGCCATGCCGATACGGAGTGCAACTCCCGACCGCAATCTACCGGCAGACGAACCCGATTACACGGCTCAGCACAGCGTTTCGCGCTTACTTGCAAAGCCAGCCCGGCCCGCGCCCTCGACAGCGGGATCAAGTTCACCGGCCAGTCGCCGCTCTGGGCACCGTTTCCGGCACGACCCTGACCGGCCCGTACGGCATCGGTCGGTGATTGCCGGGCGAATCCTCTGCCTCGATCTGGGCCTGAGCCGCTTACCCGCCGCCCGGCAGGACGATTGTGTGCCTACGCGGAGATCGAAGGGTGACCTAGCATTCGTGGCGCAAGTGATCTCCCGTGCCGGGACCCCTGGGGGCCGACGGCCTCGTGACAGGCCTGGTTGTTGCACTCCGCATCCGCAGGCCATGATGTCAGGCTTGTGGACCCGGCCCGAGCGACCTGGCTTCTAGCCGGGTAGCGACCAACCCGGTCGCGACCGATGACCAATTCGACAGGAGAACAGCCATGCAGTGGCCCGAGGGATTCATGTGGGGAACCGGCGCCTCGTCTACCCAGTGTGAAGGCGCCTCGCCGGCCTCGGACTGGTGGGACTGGGAGCGGAGCGGGCACGCGCCGCTGTCCGGCGAGGGGAACGGGTTCGCAGTCCGCTACGCCGAAGACTTCCGGCTCTTGGCCGGCCTCGGGCTGCGCCACCACCGGCTCAGTATCGATTGGGCACGGGTGGAACCCGAGCCGGGTCGGCATGACCCTGCCGCCATCGCTCATTACCGCGATGTGCTAGCCGCCGCCCTCGACGCTGGTGTCGAGCCGTGGGTCTGCCTGCATCACTTCACGCTCCCGCGATGGTTCGCCGATGCTGGCGGTTTCCTGGTCGAGGCGAACCGGACCGGCGGATGGGCCCGGCATGTCGAGTTCATCGCCGAGACATTCGGCGACCTCGTCCGAGGCTGGCAGCCCGTTAACGAGACGAATTACTACGCGTTCGCTGCCTATCGGGGCCGCGGCTGGCCGCCTGGCCATAACGACTTCGCCGAGTGCGCGCAGGTCTCTCAGGCGATGCAGCTGGCCACCGCCGAGGCCGCCGTGCGGCTCAGGCAAACCGGAGCATCGGTGGCGTCGATATTCGGCCTGTCTGGCATCAAAGCCCTCGACGACACGCCGGAGACGACGCGGCTGGCCGGCCTGCTCAACGACCTCAACTGGCGGGCGGGCCTCGAGTTGTTCCGCGACGGCGTCCTCGGCGTCCCGGGCCTCGAGCCGGCCGAACGGCCGGACCTGGCCGGCTCCTTCGACCTGATTGGCTTCTCCTTCTACTCGACAACGGGAATCCGCCAAGGCGCCCTGGTTCCGTACCCGCCCGACGCCCCGGTGTCCCCGTTGGGCTACGGCATCTGGGCCGACGGCCTCGGCCCTGTGCTCGATCGGCTGCACGAGGTCGTGCCCGGGACTCCGCTCCTAGTGGCCGAGTACGGCATCGGCACGAGCGACGACAGCCAGCGTGCCGCATACCTTCTGCGCGGTCTGCAGGTAACCAATGACGCTATCGCCCGGGGGATCGACGTGCGGGGCCTGTTTCACTGGACTGGCGTCGACAACTACGAATGGCTGCACGGCTACGACGTCCAGTTCGGGATCATTGACCGCGACCGTAACATCCGGCCCAGCGCCCAGGTGCTACAGCGCGAGGCCACCGCATGAGCTACCGCGCGTCCAGATCAGGCGGACCTGTGCGGGGGTTGGCAGCGACCGCTCAGGGGGCACGGTAACTCACGGCCGCACAGTTTGCAGCCTCCATAAGGTCACCACCGCGCCGTCACGGCGACTGCACAGCCGCCGACTTGCCTGGTTCCGGGCAGTCGGCCCCGGGCGAGGGCTGGGCGCATCCAGGCCGGTCACAGGGAAGTCCAGGAGATGGGATTGACAGAAAGGGAAATGGCGGGCGGGCACTGCGAGCAGTGATCGGCGGAGTTGGTTCTCCGATTGCGAGGCTGCCGTCGGGCCAGAAGCAGCCAAGCGCTCACCCCAGGCGGCCATCAGCGCCCCGGATATATTCGCAGGCTGTGTCGCCTGGACCTCGGCATGACGGGAGGTTCACGGCGTGAAAAGGTTGCTGGCTATCGGAGTGAGCGCAGTGGCAGTGCTCACGCTGTCCTCGTTCCAGGCCAGCGCCAGCACCCCCACGGATTGCCTGGCCCAGCGCCACGTCTGCGTCAGCAGCGATAGCCGCAGTCTGATCTCCGAGGGTCAGCAAGCGCAGCTCGAGAAGCAGATCGGCGATAGTGACATCTACCTGATGGTCAGTACATCTGGTGCATCGGGTTACAGCGGCACGATGAATCAGATAATCAGCTCGCTGAACGGACATGAGCAGTTCACCGTCGGCTTCTTGGACAGCCGACTGAGGCACTTTGGCGCCTACAACAAAGGAATGCTGCCGCCTCACGGAGCAGCCGATATCGCGTCAGGAGTGGCAGATCGACATCGAGCAGATCCGAATACCTTCGTGGCGCTGACTGATTTCGTGAATGAGGTGCAGCACGAAGCTAGCTCAGGCTCAGGCGGCGCTGCGCCCAATGCGTCTTCGAATGTGCTGCGTAATGTCCTGATCGCCTTCAGTATTATTTTGATGCTGCTCGGGCTTGGTCTTTTCTTCATCGCGCGCCCCATCCGCAAGCGTCGGCATCAGGAGCTCAGGGAGGCTAAGTCTGCGGCTCAGGATGACCTGATCGCGCTCGGCACGGCGCTCACCGAGCATCATGCTGACACCGCTATCCAGCAGAACCCGGAAGCGGCAGCGGAACAGGGCGCGGCGTTGAGCGCCTACGAGCGGGGCACCATGGCCCTTGACGCCGCCAGACGGGGCAGCGACATGGGGGCAGTCAGCCGGGCCATTGCCGAAGGGCACTATCGTCTGGCCTGCGCCGAGGCTCTTGCGGCCGGGCGGCCTAGGCCCGACCGGCGTCCGTCGTGCTTTTTCGATCCGCGGCATGGCATGTCGGTGAGCGATGCCTACTGGACGCCTGCGGAAGGCGGGCCGGGTCGCTCTGTCCCGGTGTGCTCCGCCTGCGCACACAAGCTCGAGCAGGGTATCGAGCCCGACATGCGCAAAGTGGAGGCTGACGGTGCCTCGGTCAGCTACGTCAACGCCGGCTTCGCGCCGACGTACTGGGGCGGCTTCGGTTTTGCCCCTGGCCTGTTCACCGGGTTTCTGCTCGGAGAGGCGTTTGCACCTCACGCCAGCTATGCCGACGGCTACTACTCCGATGGCGGGGACTTCGGTGGCGGGGACTTCGGTGGCGGGGACTTCGGTGGCGGGGACTTCGGCTAGCTGCCCCGCAGTGCGCAGCTGTACCGAGCCGCTTTCTCCGCAGTGCGCTCATCGCCAGTGCATCCGAATGGCGCGTCATGGCGCGCCTGGCGGTGCTGTCCCCGGCCCGCCAGCCGCCGGCCCGCCAGCCGGGCGGACTGTGAGCAAACCTTTGCTCATCACGCCGACGCGCTCAGCGCGCTGGGCAATGGCGGTGTCGTGGGTGACCAGGATCAGCGTCAGCCCGCGCTCGCGCCAGAGCTTTTCGAGCAGGTTGATGATCTCGTCGCGGGTGTCCTCGTCGAGGTTGCCGGTGGGCTCGTCGGCCAGCAGGACGGTGGGCTCCTTCACTAGGGCCCGGGCGATAGCTGCCCGCTGTTGCTGCCCGCCGGACAACTCGCCGGGCAGGTGCCTGGCCCGGTCAGCAAGTCCGACCGCGTCGAGAGCGGCGTCTACCCGGCGGCGGCGCTCGGCGGCGCCTATCCGGAGCGGAATGAGGGCAGCCTCGACGTTCTCGGCCGCCGAGAGCGTGGGCACCAGGTTGAACGTCTGGAAGATGAACCCGATCGACCTGGCCCGCAGCCGGGTCACCCGATCTTCGCTGAGCCGCCCCAGGTCCTGCCCGTCGAGCTCGATGGTGCCTGAGGTCGGCCGGTCCAGCCCGCCGAGGAGGTTGAGCAGCGTGGACTTGCCGTGTCCGGTGCGGCCCTGGACTGCCAACCACTGGCCGTCGTCGATCACCAGGTTAAGTTCCCGGACCGCGGGGACGGTCCGGCGGCCCTTGTGGTAGAGCTTGCTCACGTCAGTTAGCCGGTACATAGTTCCATCTCCTGTCGTCTCGTGCGGCCGGTGTCGATGCCGCCGGTTCTCATGCCACCCGTGCCAATGCGTCCGCAGGCCGGAGCCGGGCGATCCGCCAGCTGCCGGCAGACCCTGCCAGCAGCCCGCCGAGGACTGCGAGGACCACGGCGGCCACCAGCGCGGCAGCAGTGACCGATGCGGACATCGGTACGGCTACCGTGTGGGTCAAGGTCGGCGAGAAGTTCTGGGGGCCGCCAGGGCCAGCGGCAACGACGTGCTGGCCAGTCGAGTTCGCGATCGACGCCGACAGGCTCGGCGCGACCGCGTTGATGATCGCCGCGCCCGCGAAGCCTAGGCCCACCCCGGCCGCGCCGCCGACGACGCCCAGGACCAGTGACTCGCCCATCACCTGCGCAATGATCTGGCGGGATCGCCAGCCAAGCGCCTTGAGCGTGCCGAACTCCCGTACCCGCCTGGCCACTGCCGCCAACGTCAGCAGGCTGGCCACCGCGAAGGCAGCGATCAGCACCACGATGGACAGCCACCTGCCGAGGTCGTTCGCCAGCCTCGCGGTGCCGGACAGCGATCCGGTCACCTGGCTGGCCAGGCTCGATGCGCTGGTGACCACGTCGCCGGGAAGGAGACGCTTGATCTCGGCCTGCAATGCGGGGATGTCGGCGGCGCTGCTTGCGCTCACGTAGATCGTGTTCACGTCGTTCTTCAGGCTCTTGCCCCCGGCTTTGCCAAGCGCCTGGGCGCGTGCCAGCGGGATATACACCTGAGGCGGGCTGCCGCTCTGCGGCTGCGCCACGATGCCGATGACCGTGAAGCGGTGCCCGATGATCTTCACCGTCGAGCCAACCTTCAGCTTGTTCGACTTCGCGTAACCAGAGTCCACCACGGCCACATCCGAAGCAGCGTCGGCACCCTTGAGCGAGCGGCCCGCGGTCACTGTTCCGGCGCTCAGGGGGCCGAGCGACGGCTGGCCGGTGTCAACTCCCTGCACGTTGAACGAGTTCGGTGTTGGGAGGGAGCCGCCCGGCTGGCCGAAATGCTTCGGGATGGTGATCGAGGTGTCGCTGAGCGCGAGCCCGCCGGCGACTGCCTTGACGTGCTTCAGCTTCGCGACCGCCGCGATCTTGGACTGGCTGAACGGGCTGTAGCTGCCGCTATCCAGATGGTCGATCGTCTGGCCCGCAGCGTTGTGGCATTTGCCGTTGGTGCACATCTGCGCCCCGCCCGGGCCGACCTCAAAGGTCTGGCCTCCCTTCCCCGGGCCGCTTGTTGGCAAGCGCGGCTTGGGTGCCTTGCCGGTGACGGTGATGTCCGTGCCGACCCCGTAGAGCGATCTCAGTACGTCAGACTGGGCTTTTCGCACCCCCGCCGAGGCGGCGGTGACGGTGACGACGAGGCCGATCCCCAGCGCGAGGCCCAGCGCGACCAAGATGGACTGCCGCATTCTGCGGCGCAACTCCCGCCGCAGGTAAGTGATGAAGAACATGTCTGCGCTCCCGGTAGTGGTCAGGTTCAGCCGCGTGGCGCCAGGCCAGCGCGTGGTGGGCTAGGTCTACGCGGTCGGCGGTTGCAGCGCGGTTACACCCGCCCGCGCCGCCCAGATCACGCTGCGCGGCGGCAGGGATACCGCGGGCGCGATCCAGTACCCGGCGCCGTCTCCGCTGGCGGGAGCGCGCCGTGACGGCGACCGTTCAGGCAGCACTCGGCGGACTCCCAGCCCGCCCGGAGCCAGCGGGAGGACGATCAGACGCATGCTGGTCAAGAGCCTGGCGTCGGGGAGGCGACCCGCGTGCGGGTGCTGGTAGTCGAGGATGACCGCGAGCTCGCGGAGGCGATCGGGGTAGGTTTGCGCCGCGAGCAGATGGCCGTGGACCTCGCTTTCGACGGCGACGCTGGCCTGGAGCGGGCGCTCGCATACGGATACGACGTGATCGTGCTGGACCGCGACCTGCCCCGGACGTGCGGCGACGACATCTGCGCTCACCTGGTCAAGCAGGGGTGCCGCTGCCGGGTCCTTATGCTGACCGCCGCAGCCACGATCGAGGACCGGGTCGACGGCCTGCACCTCGGCGCGGATGACTACCTGCCGAAGCCGTTCGCGTTCGCCGAACTCGTGGCCCGGATCCGGGCGCTGTTCCGGCGCGCACAGCCCGCCTTGCCCCCAGTGCTCGAGAGCATGGGCGTGCGGTTGGATCCCGCCAGGCGGGCCGCCAGCCGGGGCGGCAGGCCGCTGGAGCTGGGGCCTAAGGAGTTCGGAGCGCTGGAGTTGCTGCTGGCCGCCCAGGGCCGCGTGGTCTCGGCCGAAGAACTGCTGGAACGGGTGTGGGATGAAATGGCCGACCCTTTCACCACGTCGGTGAAGGTCACCATCAGCCGGCTACGCCGTAAGCTCGGTGATCCGCCGGTCATCGAGACCCTCAGCCAGGCCGGTTACCGGATCGGCGGATGAGAGGGTCACCGCGGCTGCCGGTGCGCATGATGCGGCGCAGCTGGCTCCGTCTGCCCCGCCGCACGGTGCGGCTGCGGCTCACGATGGTCTACGGCGGCTTGTTCCTGCTCTCGGGTATCGCACTGCTTGGCATTACCTATCTCCTGGTGTCGCAGCACCTGCCGAGGGGACCCGTGACAGGTGGCGCATCCATAGGCTCCCCGCCCCCGCCCGGCGTGGCATCCGGCGCTGGCGTCTTTGTCCGGGCCGGGAGCGGCAGTTGTCACCTACTCACCGGGTCGTTCGGGACACCGGCCCAGGTAGCGGCCCGGGCACAGAAATGCCTGAGCCAGCAGCGCGCGCTCGAACTGAACCAACTGCTGACCGAGTCCGGGTTGGCGCTGGCGATCATGACCGTGATGTCGGTCGGGCTCGGCTGGCTGGTCGCCGGCCGGGTGCTGCGCAAATTGCGCACTATCACGGCCACAGCCAGATCCATCTCCGCCAGCAACCTGCATGCCCGGCTGGCCCTGGACGGACCGGATGACGAGATGAGGGAACTCGGCGATACGTTCGACGCGCTGCTGGCCCGCCTGGAGGCGGCCTTCGACGCTCAGCGCCAGTTCGTCGCCAACGCCTCGCACGAATTGCGCACCCCGCTGGCCAGGCAACGCACGCTGATTGAGGTCGCGCTCGCCGACCCTGAGCCTTCGATCGACGCACTGCAGGATGCCTGCAGCCGAGTGCTCGCAACTGGCGAGCAGCAGGAACGGCTGATCGAGGCGCTGCTGACGCTCGCCCGCAGCCAGCGCGGGTTGGACCGCCGTGAGCCGATCGACCTTGCGGAGCTCACCGGCGAGGTGGTGCTGGCCCGCCGCGCGGAGGCCGAACTCCGCGGGATTTCGGTCGCTGCCAGTCTTGGCCCGGCGCTCGCGCTCGGCGACGCCCGGCTCGCGGAGCGATTGGTGGCCAACCTCGTCGACAACGCTCTGCGCCACAACGTGGCGCCCGGCACCATCGAGGTCAGCACTGGAACCTGGGCCGACCGCGCCGTAGTGTCGGTGTCCAACACCGGTCCGGTGATCCCGCCAGATGACCTCGCCAGGCTTGTCCTGCCCTTCCAGCGCAGCGGCGCCGACCGCACGAGCATCCGCGACGGGCTTGGGCTCGGACTGTCGATCGTCGCCGCCATCGCCGAGGCACACGGCGCCTGGCTGCGGGCGAACGCGCTGCCCAGCGGCGGGCTTGCGGTCCAGGCCGGCTTCCCCCAGGCGTCGTGCCCGCCGCCGTACAAGGTCGGGGGTCATGCAGGCGTCGTCACGTAGCGGATCGCTCGAGGAGCCGCGGGTGAATCAGCATCCTTAACGTGGCGCCAACTTGGCGAGGATGCTCCTGACCTGGCTTTCCGCCGTCCTGCCCACCATCAGCTAGGCGTGCGACACCGTCGGAAGTTCTTGTCGTGCCAATGCCCCGGCCAGGCTAGGCGTGCCTAACGCCTACGGGTTAGATGACCTTGGGTGGAGCGAGGTAGCGCGCGGAGCATCTCGTTACCCTAACTTCTTGGGGCACTGCTCAGGCGTCTGGCGCCTGGATCTGAGGCTCGGCCAGGCGGGTCTGGCATGTGGATGAGGTGAGTGAGTTCGTGATGTGGGTTTCCGCTTCGGCCCAGGTAGGCGCGTGGGTGCCGTACGCGGGGACGGGGTCGCGCTGGGGTCCGAAGAAATACTGCTGGTGGACTGCTCCCTGGATGGCGGCGTGGACTTCTGGGTGGTCGTCCACGAAATGTGTCAGCGCGAGTTGCTGGCAGTGGAGGCGCTTTTCCGGGCGTGTCCGGCAGAACAGGACGCGGCCGGGTGGGACTCCGGTGCGGCGGTAAAAGTCATGGCCCTGGAGCCAGCGGAGGGTGCGCGCTTGCACCCTGGGGCCGCATTTGGAGATCAGCCAGACCTGCCCGGCGAAGAGTGTGACCAGGCGGGCGATCGCTGGCAGGGCGCCATCCATTTCCGGGGTGGCGAGCATGGTGGCCTCGTCGCCTGCGAAGAATGCGGTGTCGCCGCCTTGGGGATGTGCCGGGCCATTGATGATAACCCGGCCGATGTCGATGCCCAGGTGAGGTTCACGCAGGCAGGGATCAGTGTTCATGTGGCCAGCGTGCCTCGTCTGACTGTGTCACGGAACTATGGATCGCGGGGTTGGCTATAGCCTGTCATTATGACTGGGCGGGACTTGCTCGAACCGGACGCGCTGCGCTCGTTCGCCGCTTTCGCCGAGCACCGCAACTTCACCAGCGCCGCGGCTGCGCTGAACATCAGCCAGCCGGCCCTGCATGTGAAGATCAAGAAGCTGGCTGCGGCTCTCGGCACTGATCTTTATGAGCGCAAGGGCCGAAGCCTGGTCCTGACGGCATCGGGGGAGCGCCTGGCGGCGTTCGCGCTCGATGCCCGCCTTCGGGTCGACGACTTCCTGGATGGCATGGACGAGGCGGTGCCTGCCCTGAGCATCGCGGCCGGTCGCGGCACGTTCCGGTGGGTCATCGGCGACGCGATAAAGAGCGTCAGCCAGCAGGGCGCGAACATCCAGCTGGTCACCGCCAGCCGCGATGCGGTCATCGCTGCGCTGGCCGCAGGCCGCGCCGACATCGCGGTCGTCGCCTACGACCCGCCGCCCTCCCGCTTCCCGGCGACCCAGATCGCCTGCTACCCGCAGATCCTCATGATCAGCGACGATCATCCTCTCGCCCGCCGGGATCACCTCAGCCTGCCCGACCTGGCAGGGCTTGACCTGGTCGTGCCACCACCTGGACGCCCCCACCGACGGGCGCTAGAAAGGGCGTTGCTGGATGAAGGCGTGCCCTGGCAGGTTGCCGCCGAAGCAGACGGCTGGGATCTGCTGGTTCATTTCGCCAGCCTGGGCATCGGCGCCGCTATCGTGAACGGCTGCGTCACCCCGCCTGCCGGGCTGGCCGCCAAGCCCATCAGCGGACTGACCGCCGTCCGGTACTGGGCAACCTGGCGCCCGCAACGCCAGACACGCATCAAAGGCCTGCTCAGCTGCCTGACCAGCTCATGACCGGCGACCTCAGCGCCACCAGCCGGTTCCTCTCCTACGTCCTGCGCCACAACCCGTCCGCTATCGGAGCCAGCCTGGACGAGGCCGGATGGGTCAGCATTGACATCCTGCTCGCCGCCGCCGCTCGCCACGGCCACAGCATCAGCCGCGACGCCCTCACCCAGCTCACGCATCACCCGGGCAAACGTCGCTTCGAGATCCGCGGCAACAAGATCAGGGCAGCTCAGGGACACTCCATCCCTGTAGACCTGCAACTGCGGCCGCTTCAGCCGCCCTCCACGCTCTACCACGGGACCGTCGAGCGGTACCTGCCCAGCATCATGACCGATGGACTCAAACCAGGGCAGCGCAACCAAGTCCACCTGTCGGCAGACCCCACCGCCGCTGCCTCGGTAGGCGCCCGCCGCGGGCGCCCGCTCATCCTGGTGATCAATGCCGCCGCGATGCACAACCGCGGGCACCAGTTCTACCGCGCCGAGAACGGGGTCTGGCTTACCAGCTACGTTCCGCCAGAGTGGATCCGCTCCTACCACCACAAATAAACGGACTCGATGCAGCGCAGGCAAGACGGCCTACGTGGTCAAGCGCTGGGTCCGAGACGGTGGCACTGATGGCACGGGCGTTATCCATCAGCTTCAGTCAGTCGGGCGGCTCGGGCCTCGAGGTAGCGCTGTTCGGGGAGGCTGGTGGCGCGTCGCGCCGCTATCTGGTAGCTGACGCGGGCTGCTGCGAGGTCACCGGCCATTTCGAGTAGGTGCGCGCGGACTGCGTGGAGGCGGTGATGCCCGGCGATGCGGCCGAATCGCCATGATCGGACATCCTTCCGGGCGCGAGTCCCCGAGCAGGGATGTCCGTCAAAGGCGGGTACGCCGGGAGCCAAAATAGGTACATCCGTTCCTTTGATGGGCATCTGAGCCCGATGTGCCCGGTGGCCCGGCAAGCGTAGCGTGCAAGCGACTGGAAGCGGCCGCGATCAGCGCGGCGGCCCAACTGAAGGTAAGAGCATGAGCCGCGTAGCACTGCCAATACACGACGTGTCCCCTGGGACCCGACTCGTGAAGGGCGCCTGTCCGCACAACTGCCCGGACACGTGCGCCACGGTGACCGAGGTGCGCGATGGTCGGGCGGTTGGCTTCCGGGGCGACCCTGACCATCCCATTACCCGAGGATGGCTATGCGCGAAGGTCCGTCCGTATCTGGACTTCGCCTATCACCCGGACCGGTTGCTGACGCCGCTGCGCCGGGTGGGCCCGAAGGGCAAACCCGATCGGTGGGAACCGATCTCCTGGGACGATGCCATAGGTGAGATAGCCTCCCGGTGGCTGCGGATCATCGACCGCTACGGCGCGGCGGCAATCCTGCCGTATTCGTTCAGCGGGACGACGGGCTGGGTCAATCTCGGTCTGTCTAACCGTCGCCTGTGGAACCGCATGGGGGCGAGCGGACTACAGCGTTCGATCTGCAACGCGGCGGCCACCGCGGCGGTGCACGCGACGTACGGCGCGCGCTGGGCACCGGAGTACACCGACGTCGTCCACAGTCGCCTCGTCATACTTTGGGGCCACAATCCCGCATCCACCGCGCCGCATTTCATACCGATGCTGCGCGAGGCACAGCAGCGTGGTGCCTACGTCGTCGTCATCGATCCGCGCCGGACGCTCACGGTGCGCTCTGTTGACGAGCACATCAGGCCACGCCCGGGCACCGACGCCGCGCTGGCTCTGGGTCTCATGCATGTGATCTTCGCCGAGGGACTGCACGACGGGGCCTGGCTGGAGGCAAACACCATCGGATGGGCTGACCTGCGGGATCGCGCCGCGGACTACCCACCGGAACGTGTCGCCGACATCACCGGCGTCCCGATAGAGACCATCGTCGCGCTGGCACGGCGCCTCGGCACGACCAAACCGGCCCTCGTCAAGTTCGCCGACGGCGTGCAGCGCCACGGTAACGGTGGCCAGACGACGCGCGCGATCATCTGCCTGCCGGCTGTTGTCGGCCAG
>WNFL01294266.1_pt2 | contig 18206 bp, 18 predicted proteins | sample 5400361 | NCBI WGS metagenome assembly WNFL01 (sample SAMN13153351, study PRJNA577476) | soil metagenome | isolation source: 40 cm soil on Douglas fir-dominated hillslope | place: USA:California | collected 2013-09-17
CCCGACGTTGCGCATCGTGCCGACGACCTGGAGCAGGTACGACAGATCCTTCGGCCGCCAGTCCGGGCCACGCTCGAGGCAGCCCATGATGGCGTCGGTGAGGTCGCGCGAGACGTCGGGCCGCAGGTCCGAGAGCGGCGTCGGCCGTTCGCCCGTCGGGCTCCGGCCGGAGAGCATCTCGTAGAGGATGACCCCGGTGGAGTAGATGTCGGCCTCTGCCGAGGGCGGTCCGCCCTCGGCGATCTCGGGGGCCCGGTAGCGCTGCGAGGGCGAGCCGGAAGTCGCCCCCGAAAGATCGCAGGTCCCGTCGGAAGCCACGTCGATGCGGCCAGGATCGAGAGCGCGGTACACGTTCCCGCTCTCGTGTGCCTCGTTCAGGGCGCTGCAGAGGCCTTCGATGACCTTGAGCTGGTCGGCCAGGTTGCGGTCCTGCTTCAGCCAGTCTTCGAGGGTCATCTCCGACTGAGGCTACCCGCCGCCGCCCCGAGGGTCAAGCCGGCGAGCGCCCAGCCTTGCGCTCGTAGAGCGCGCGGCGGATGGGGACGGAGATGCGCGTTCCGTACACGATGTCCCAGAACCCGTTGCTCAGGCCGTAAGCCACGTTCATGCCCTTCGGGCTGTGGTGGTACAGGTGGTGCCGCTTGATGTATCGGAAGTAGCGGCCGCGAAAGCGGTAGAAGTGCACCGAGTGGTGGACCCACTCCTCGACGATGTAGGCCTGCAGGAGCCCCGCCAGGGACGTGGTGAGGGTCTCGATCGGCAGCAGGAAGCTCAGGAGGGCCAGGGGGCCCACGAACGGCAGCGTGTCGGCCATGGTGCCGTTGATGTGGTTCCCGTCCCAGGGCCGCTTGTGGTGCTCCCAGTGGAGGTGGTCGAAGTACTTGTGAAGGAAGTGCTGGAAGAGCCCGGGCCCGTCCGGGAATCGCCCGTGCAGGATGTACCGGTGGGCCCAGTACTCCAGCGCCGTCCAGAAGACGACGCCCAGAACGTAGAACGCGGCGGCCGCGTAAGCCCTCCGTTGAAGGGCGACCGCCATGACCGCCATCGAAAAGAGCGAGTAGACGATGGAGACGGGGTAGAGACGGTGGCGGGCCTTTCGGGCCTCCACGGCAATTTGCATCCGGCTGGGCTTTGCCGCAACGGTCGTCAATGGCTGGACCTCAATCAAACCGGAGAGCTGGCACAAACAGCGAGAATGCCCCAAGCAGACCAGGGACGCAAGAGGCGGCTCTCGTTCTCAACGCCCCTTGGCCGGCGGGGCCAGGGGAGGCAGGCCCTTCCGCTGCGCCTCCTTCTCGACCGTCTGTAGAAAGTCGTTGATCCGGGGGAGTTTCTTCCCGTTGATGAACAGCGTCGGGGTGGCCTGGACACCCACCTTCTTCGCCTCCTGGACCTGGGCGGCGAGATGCTCTTTTGTCCGCGGATCGGAGAGACAGCTCTCGATGGCGGCCGCGTTCAGCCCCGCCTCCCCCGCCAGGCGGACCACGTCGGCGGCCTGGGGATTCTTGAGATCGCTGCCGAACACCCGGTCGTGGTAGGCCTCGAACTTGCCCTGGTAGCTCGCGCAGATGCCGCCCAGCGCGAGCACGCAGGCCCCCGGGTGGATCGTGTTCTGGATGCTGGGGTTGCAGCTCTGCTCGAGCGGGTAGTTCTTGAAGTAGACCGCCACCCGGTTGCCCGACTGGGGGATGTACTGGGCCAACGCCCCCGCGAGGCCTCGGCAGAACGGGCAGAGGAAGTCCGAGTACCCGACCACCTGGATCGGCGCGTTCGCCGGGCCCTTCACCGGCACGTCCTTCAGATCGAGGGCCTGCACCGGCGCCTTGTCGAACTCCTTTGCTGCCTTGTCGAAGAAATAGGCCTCCAGCTTCTGGGGATCGTCGAGGGTCTCCTGCAGGCGTTTGGCCGTGTCCTTGTAGGACTGCAGCTCGCCCGCCGAGCCGGCGACCGGTGTCGCCTTCGGCACCGTGGTGACCGGGGTGGTGTCGGGGGTCGTGCTCGTCGGGGGTGCGGTGGGCGCGGTTGTCGCCGGGTCCGCCGGCGCCGGCGCGGTTGGCTGACCGAGCAGGGTGGCGGCGCGATGGGCCTCGCGGGCGGTGAGGGCGGCCTCGGAGCCGATCACCCCTCCGGCGACGGCCAACGTCGCCACCGCCCACGCGGCGATGACCAGGCGTCCTTCGGGGCGAACGGCCAGGGCCGCGACGTTCAGCGCATACGTCGCGAGACAAAGCTTGCAAAAAGCCTTGATCGAGAAGGCCTGCAAGGCCAGTAAGCCGAGGTCGATCAGGAGGGCCAGGGCGAGGGCGATCACCGCCAGCGCCGCCACGGGCAGGCGCGACTCGGCCGGCCCGAGAGCCGCGAGGAGCAGGAGGAGGGCCAACGAAAGGTAGAAGAAAAGACCGATGGCCGCCAGCGGCATCCCGGCGATCTTCGAGTAGGAGCTGCGCGCCACCTCCTCGCAGCCGCTGGTCTGGCCGTCGCCGCAGGCCTGGTTGACGGCGCTCACCGCCCCCGCCTCGCCGTGGTGCTGCATCAGGAGCAAGCAAGCCCGACGCAATGGCTCCCACGAGGCAGATGACGAGCGCTGCCACGAGCCTCTTCACCGCACTATCTCCCACGCCGACCTCCTGCGGAGCGCGCCCGCGGATCCTGCCGATCCGCGAACATAGCCCACGCCTCCGGCCTTGCGCAAGGCCGGAGGCCGGTCCTCTCGGCTGGAGAATCCGTCAGAGCGTCAGGGCCTGGCGGGCCGAACGGTCGAAGAGGTCGGCGGTGAGCGCGCAGGAGGCGCAGAAGCGCCCGTCCGCGTCCCACGACGGACAGACCGTCCCGGAGCAGCCGGGAGCGGCGCAGCGCGTCTCGTGGTGGGCTGCCGACCGCGCCGGACGCGCCGCTGCCGGAGGGCGGGCCCCGAGATGCGTGGCCACGAAATCGCTGACTCGGGCCACGACCGCGGGATCGCGGAGGATGCGTCCGTGGCCGAGCCCTTCGGTGCTGACCATCTCCGCCCCCGGCCACGCGAGGGCGATGGCCTCGCCCTGCTCAAAGGGCACTTCGGCATCCAGGCGGTCGTGCACGACCAGGAGCGGGATCGTCATGGCCGCGCAGTCGGTCCGCACGTCGTAGGCCTCGAAGCCCCCGCCGAAGCGGCGCTCGAGGCGGCGAGCCACCGCCGCCCGGGTGGTCTCGGACAGGCCGAGGGCCTGGCCGAACTGGCGCAGGAACCCGCGGGGGCCCAGCGAGCCGCCCACGAAAACCGCGGCCTCGACCGCGAGGCCGTCGCGCAGCGCGAGGACCGTCGCCGGGGCGCCCATCGAGTGCGACACGACCGCGCGGACGCCGTGCAGGCGCTCGACCGCGGCGCGGATGGCCGCCGCGAAGTCGGGGGCCGACGCCAGGCGTCCGTCGGAGCGGCCGTGGGCCGGGCCGTCGAAGGTGACCACCGGCAAGCCCGCCGCCACGAGCGACGGCGCGAAGCTGGCCATCTGTCCGCCGCGTCCGCCCCAGCCGTGCACCAGCAGGACCGGCGCGCCCTCGCCGCCCCAACGCCAGGCCCGCAAGCGCCCCCCGCGGAACGGCACCTCGAATGCGGCCGCCTCCCGCAACGCCTGGCCTTCGCGCGCCGGCGCTTCGTGACGAGGCGGGGTGAGGAAGAGCCGCTCGCCTGCCCACGCGGCGAGCGGGGGCGCGCCGATGGCGAGGGCGCGCATGCCGAGCCGGACCCAGGCAGGCGCCTTCAGCGGAGCCGCTGGTCTTCCTTGACGGGCCTTCGTGCTTTCTTCTGAGGACATCGGACCGTCCTTTCCGATAAGTGGCTTCGCGCTAGCTCGGGGAGACGCGGGCCGCGGCCAGGAGGTTGGAGAAGGCCCGGCGCGCACGCTCCCAGGCCTTCGGATCTCGCAGCAACCGCCACGCGAAGTGACCGACCAGCATGATGCCGTAGGTGTCGAAGGCGAACTGCACCGGATCGACGCTTTTCCTGAAGTGCCCTTGGGCGCTCGCCCTGCGCACGGCGCCCGCGATCACGTCCAGCCATTCGCTCTGGAGCCGCACGAGGAGGTCGCGCGCCGGGCCCGGCTTGTCGTCCAACTCGGCCGAGGCCGCCACGAAGACGCAGCCACCCGGCTGGGGGAACGACTTCGGCCACTCGAGCCAGCGGTCGAACAGCGCTCGCACCCGTGGCTCGCCGCGCGGAGCGGCGAGGGCTGGCCGGACGACGATGGCCGTGAAGCGCTCCGCCGCGAGGGTGAGGGCCTGCACCTGGAGCGCTTCCTTGGAGCGGAAGTGCGCGAAGAGGCCACTCTTCGAAAGGTCGAGATCGTCGGCCAGGCGCGAGATGGTGAGGCCGTCGAGGCCCAACTGGCTGGCCAGGCCCACGGCATGCTCCAGGATGGCCTGACGCGTCAGCTCTCCCTTTCCCACACCTATATAATAGTACGAACGTTCGTTTGTGTCAAGCGGGAGATCGGGGGGGGGAGACGCGCCTCGTCAGGCGAAGGGATTAAGCACGGTCATGCCACAGTCCTCGAAGTCGTCCTCGTTGCGGGTCACGAGGGTGAGGCGATGCGCCAGGGCCGTGGCTGCGACAAGCATGTCTGCTTGAGACCGCGTCTCGCCCTTGGCGCGGAACCGCCCGCGCAGGTCACCCGCTCGGCGGGCGATTTCGTCCGTGACGGGAAGAACGCGACACTGTTCGGTGAGGAACCGCTCGAACCAGGACCTTATCCTGTCATTGGCCCTCCACGACAACCCGTAATGGATCTCTTCGAGAGTGACCACACTGAGGTTCAGCGAGTCGACCTGGCCGGCCCAGACCATCACCCCGCGGTTCGGCCGGGGCCGCGTGAGCTCGCCGAGGATGTTGGTGTCCGCAAGAAAGGTCACTTGAGCGCCTTGGAGAAGACGTTCCGTCTGTCCTTGCGCCTGGGGACCGCGAGCACGTAGCGCGAGCCTTTGGTCAAGGAACGGAGCTCGGCGAAAGCCGCGCCCACGGTTCGGGCCTTGCGCTCAGCCTGCCAGACCTTGAACTCTTCGAACGTCTCCCCGGCCACCACGACCGCCACCGGCCGCGAACGACTGTAGATCGTTTGTGGCTCGCGGGCGGCGTTCCTCAGAACCTCAGAGAGCCGCTGCTTGGCTTCGGCCACCTTCCACGCCATTCGTGCCTCCCACCATGTCTATCAGACACATCTATTATGGACACATAAGATAGAGAGGCACAAGCCGCGGCCTGCCCCCATCGTCTCGATTCTTGGTTCACGCGCCACGAGCCAGTCGCGTCAGCCATGCTATCGTCTCGCTCACCCGCCCGTCGAAGGAGCCCGTCCATGCCCCGAGCCTCCGTGGCCGTCCTGGCCGCCCTCACCGTGTCGGCTGCCCTGGGCCCACGCGGAGCGGCGGCCCAGGAGCGGGATCCCCTGCCCGTCCCTGACCTGCCGGGCATGAAGACCCTGAAGGCCGACTTCCATCTCCACACGGTGTTCTCGGACGGCGAGGTGTGGCCGACCGTCCACGTGCGCGAGGCTTGGCGCGACGGGCTGGACGTCGTCGCCCTCACCGACCACGTCGAGTACCACCCCCACGGCTCCGACGTCAGCGTGGACCTGCTGCGGCCCTACGCTCTGGCCCGTCCGCTGGCGGACGAGCTCGGGATCATCCTGATTCCCGGCGTCGAGATCACGCGCCCGGCCCCCGGGTCGCCGGCCACCATCCCGGTGGGCAGCGGCCACTTCAACGCGCTGTTCGTCACCGATCCCAAGGCCCTGGAGGTCCCGACCCTGCAGGACGCGCTCCGCCGTGCGCACGCGCAGGGCGCCTTCGTCTTCTGGAACCACCCCGGCTTCATGGGCACGCTCGAGGCCAGGTGGCACCCTCACGTTGAGGAGGCCTATCGCGAAGGCCTCTTCCAGGGTGTCGAGCTGGTCAACGGCAAGGACTTCTATCCGGCGGTCTACCCCTGGATCGTCGAGAAGGCACTCGCCATCCTCTGCAACAGCGACATCCATCAGCCCACGCCGCCCCGCGCGGTGGGCGGCCCGCGGCCGATCACGCTGGTCTTCGCCCGCACCGCCGATGCGGAGGGCGTCCGGGAGGCGCTCATGGCCCGCCGCACGGCGGCCTGGCTCGGCGACGATGTCTGGGGAGCCGAGGAGCACCTGCGCGGCTTGTGGCAGGGGGCGCTCCCACGGCTTCCCTCCGCTCTGTCCGCGCGCCGGGGCCAGCGGCTGGTCGTGCAGGTCCAGAACGTTTCGGCCATCCCCTTCCGCCTGCGCCCGCGCCCGGGCCCGGCCTGGGTGCGTCTGGAAGCGGTGACGGTCCAGGCGCGGGCGACCTCCCTCGTCTTTCGGGTCGCCCTGGAGGCCGAGGTCACGAACCTGCACATCGGGCCTGGCCACGAGCTCGTGGTCACCGTCCCGCTCGAAATCACGGTCGCACCTTAGCGACTCCGGGGAACCGTGGCCCTCCGCTTCCGCGCCGACCGCAGCTTCACGATCGTCCAGCTCACGGACGTCCACTGGAAGAACGGCGAGCCCGAGGACCAGCGGACGCGCGCGCTCATCGAAGGCGTGCTCGACAGCGAGCGGCCGGACCTCGTGGCCTTGACCGGCGACATCGTCGACGGGGAGGGAAGCCGCGACCCGGCCGAGGCGTACCGGCAGGTGGTGGCGCCGATCGAGGTCCGCGGCCTTCCCTGGGCCGCGGTCTTCGGCAACCACGACGACGAGGGCAGCCTGTCCCGCCAGCAGCTCCTCGACGTGCAGCGGTCGTTCCGCGGCGGCTGCCTCACCCACTACGTGCTGCGGGTCGGAAGCGCTAAGGGCCGCGCCCCCGCCGCCGTCCTCTACTTCCTCGACTCCGGCGCCTACTCCCCGAACGGCGTCGGCGACTACGCCTGGATCACCCGCGGCCAGATCGCGTGGTACCTCCGGACTTCCCGGCGGCTCGCGGCCGAGCACAAGGGGGGGAAGCTCCCCGCCCTGGCTTTCTTCCACATCCCCCTCCCCGAGTACGACGAGGTGTGGCGGACCGCGCTGTGCCGAGGCTCGCGCCACGAGCCCGTCTGCGCGCCTTCGCTCAACAGCGGCTTCTTCGCGGCCCTCGTCGAGGCCGGGGACGTGATGGGCACCTTCGCCGGCCACGACCACGTCAACGACTTCGAGGGCGAGCTGCACGGAATCCGCCTCTGCTACGGCCGGGCCAGCGGATTCTCGCCCTACGGGCGCGAGGGCTTCGAGCGGGGCGCCCGGGTCATCCAGCTCCAGGAAGGCGAGCGCACCTTCCGCACCTGGCTGCGCCTTGCCGACGGCTCGCGGGTCGAGCAGGCCAAGCACCAGCCCGAAGCCTGGTCGACGGCCTGATCAACGACCGCCCCGCCGGAACGGCCAGGCCATCAGGTGGAAGAGCCCGAGGGCGAAGAGGGCCACCGTCACGAGGTAGACCGGCCAGGGGCCGAACGCGTCGAGGAGCGTCGGCTCGTACGGCTTGCGGCAGAGGTACAGGAAGTTCGCGCCCAGGGCGTGGTCCACGATACCCACCCCCGCCGCGTAGGCGAGGGTCGCGCCGAAGGCACGCCACGCCGCGCCCGGCTGCGGGCGCTGGCCGAGGCCCCGCACCACGACCGCCGCCGCGACCACCACCGCGCCGTGCAGCGCGAAGTAGACGAGGAAGGCGGGGTCCGGGAAGCCGGCCCCCAGGTCCGGCGTGACCATCGCCAGCAGCGTCCCCGCCGACCAGAAGTAGAGCAGCTCACAGGCGAGACGCCGCAGCGTCAAGAGCGCGTAGACGGCGACCAGGATCAGGAAGTCGCAGAGGTGCAGGGGCAGCACGTCCCACACCGAGAGGGGCCGGCGCGCCGCTTCGTGGAGGAGCCAGGCCACGACGGTCGCCACCAGGAAGAGGGCCAGGCCGAATCGAATCCCCCTGGAGGCGGGACGACGCCCGACCATCCGTGCGAGCGCCACGGCAGCGGTCGCGGTCACCGCGAGCGCCGCCAGGTGAGCGGGGCCGAACAAGTGGAAGGGGACACCGTGGCCGACCACGGGTTTCCATGGTACTCCCCGCCTCCGCATACAATCCGGCGGTGAGACCGCCGCGGACGCGAGGACCATGCCCGAAGCGCCTCTGGTCGTGATCCTGGGCGGCGGCTTCGGTGGGCTGGCCGCGGCGAGAGCCCTTCGCCGGGCGCCGGTGCGCGTCCTGCTGCTCGACCGCCGGAACCACCACCTGTTCCAGCCTCTGCTCTATCAGGTGGCGACCGCGGGACTGTCGCCGGCCGAGATCGCCTCGCCCATCCGGCGGATCCTCCGGCGGCAGGAGAACGCGACCGTCCTCCTCGCCGAAGCCACGGCGATCGATCCGGAGCGGAAGCGTGTGCTCCTGAGTGACGGCGAGGTAGCCTACGACTACCTGGTGATGGCCACGGGCGCCACCCACTCGTATTTCGGCCGCGAGGAGTGGGCTCGCTTCGCGCCCGGCCTCAAGACCCTCGACGACGCGCTCGAGATCCGCCGGCGGGCGCTCCTCGCCTTCGAGGCGGCGGAGCGCGAGCCGAATGCCGAGAAGCGCCGACAGTGGCTCACTTTCGTGGTGATCGGCGGCGGGCGCGGAGATCGCCCGCCACACCCTGGCCCGCGACTTCCGGCGCATCGATCCCCGCACCGCCCGGGTCATCCTGGTGGAAGCGGGCCCGCGGATCCTCGCCGCGTACCCGGCTGCGCTCGCGGACAAGGCGGCCCGGCAGCTCGAGGATCTGGGCGTGCAGGTCTGGACCGGAGCGGCGGTGACGTCGATCGATGCGGAGGGGGTCGAGCTCGGCAAGGAGCGCCTCGCCGCCGGAACCATGGTCTGGGCGGCTGGAGTGCAGGCCTCGCCGCTCGCTCGCTCGCTCGGCGCACCCCTCGACGGCGCCGGCCGAGTGAAGGTCGCGCCCGACCTCACGGTCCCCGGCCGGCCCGAGATCCAGGTGATCGGCGATCTCGCCGCGGTCGAGCACCACGGCCGGCCCGTGCCCGGGGTCGCCCCGGCCGCGATGCAGATGGGCGAGCACGCGGGCGCCAACATCGTCCGCGTCCTCCGCGGGCAGCCTCGAAGTGCCTTCCGCTATCGCGACAAGGGGTCTCTCGCCACCATCGGCCGCTCCCGCGCGGTGGCCGTGATCGGGGCCCTGAAGCTCTCGGGCTTCGTGGCCTGGGCGGCCTGGCTCCTCATCCACATCTTCTTCCTCATCGGCTTCCGGAACCGGTTCGTGGTGATGTTCACGTGGGCCTGGGCCTACCTCACCTACCAACGCAGCGCCGGCCTGATCCTGGGCGGCCGCTGACGGCCGCGTTCAAGGAATTGGGCTGGAACTCTTGGTGGTAGCGTCTCGTAGGCGTACATGGCCAAGTGTGCCGCCAATAGGAGGTTCGATGCGGGGTTCCGTTCAGCTTCTGGCACTCGCTCTTTTCATCCCGGCCACGGCCGGGGCGGCCCCACCCGCCGCGGGGTGGAAGATCCCGATCGAGGTGAAGAAGCTTCCGAACGGCCTCACGGTGGTGGTGTCCGAGGACCACACCGCGCCCACCTTCGGAATGTCCACCGCGTACCGCATCGGCTTCCGTCTCGAGCCGAAGGGCCGCACCGGCTTCGCCCACCTCTTCGAGCACATGATGTTCGAGGGGACGCCGGTCGCACCCAAGGGCACGCTCACCCGGGTGATCGAGGGGGGAGGCGGCGTGCTGAACGGCTCCACCCGCTCGGACTACACGAACTACATCGCCTCTGCGCCGACGAGCGCCCTCGATGCGATGCTCTGGCTCGAGGCCGACCGGATGACGCAGCTCGATTTCTCCGAGAAGGACCTCAAGAACCAGCAGGAAGTGGTGAAGGAAGAGATCCGGGTCAACGTCAAGAACCGGCCCTACGGCCTCTTCTACTGGACCGACCTCTCGGGCAAGGCGTTCGACAAGTGGGAGAACGCCCACGACGGCTACGGCTCCTTCGAGGACCTCGACGCGGCGAGCCTCAAGGACGTGGAGGCGTTCTACCAGGGCTACTACGGCCCGAACAACGCCGTCATGGCCCTCGTGGGCGACCTGACTCCGGCCGAGGTCTTCGCCAAGGTCGAGAAGTACTTCGGCGCCCTCCCCTCGCGTCCGGTGCCGCCTCTCACCGACGTCTCGGAAGGGCTGAACACAGCCGAGCGCACCCTCGAGCAGACCGATCCGCTGGCCCGCGTCCCCGCGATCGCGGTCGGTTACAAGATGCCGGCGCGCGGAAGCCGCGACCACGTGCCGGGGGCGGTCCTGGGCGATCTCCTGCTGAACGGCGAGGCCTCGCGCCTCTACCAGGGCCTCGTCAAGGGCAGGGAGCTGCTCCTCGAGGTGCAGGGTGGGATGAACTGGCCGCTCGGCGATGCCTGGACCTTCAACGGCCCCAGCCTGATGGCGATGTTCGCCCTGTACAAGCCCACGACCAGCGCCAGGGGGGTGGCGGACGCGATCCAGGAGGAGATCCAGAAGATCGCGCGCCAGGGCATCCCGGCGGCCGACCTCGCTCGCGTCAAGACGAAGATGCGCTCCGATTTCTTCGCGGGCCTCGAGCTACCCATCTATCGCGCCGATGCGATCGCGCTCAACCAGCTCCTCACCGGAAGCGCGGCCTTCGTCAACGAAATCCCGGCGAAGCTCGAGGCCGTCACCTCGGCCGACTTGCAGCGGGTGGCCTCGACGTACCTGACGGTGGCCAACCGCACGGTCGTGGATCGCAAGCCGGCCGCGGCCCCCGCGGCCGCACAGAAGTAGGAGGCGCTTCATGAAGAAGACCCGAACCGCAGCGATCCTCTTGGTGCTCGCGGCGTCCCTGGCCTCCGGCCTCTCTGCTTCCGAGAAGAAGCCCCTGCCGAAGGACCTGCCGCCGTTCGGCTCCGACAAGCCGCTGCCTGTCCCTTCAATTGCGCAGTCCAAGCTGCCCAACGGCCTCACCGTGTGGGTCGTCAAGCGGCCCGGCTTCCCGCGGGTGGCGGCCGTGCTCGCCGTGCGCGGCGGCTCGGCCGCCGACCCGAAGGACGCCGAAGGCATCTCCGAGCTCCTGGCCGACACCGTCAAGGAAGGCACCACCCTCCGAACATCGCGGCGGATCGCCGAGGAGCTGCAGGCGGTGGGAGGCGAGATCGGCGCCACTGCCGGGGCCGACGCGATCTACGTCACGGCCACCGGCCTCGGGTCGGGAACGCCCACCCTCCTCGAGGTGTTGGCGGACGTCGCCAGGAGCGCCTCCTTCCCCGCGGCCGAGGTGGAGCTGGCGAAGGGCAACGCGCTCCAGGGCCTGATGGCCCGGGAGGCGACGCCGGAGTTCCTGGCCCAGAAAGCCCTCGGCAAGGCGGTCTTCGGCGATCACCCCTACCACGTGACGGCTCCCTCGAAGGAAGCGCTCTCCGCGGCCACCCCCGCCGCCTTGAAGGCGGAGCATGCGCGCCGGTTCCGGCCCGAGAGCGCGCTGCTCGTGGTCGTGGGCGACGTGGAAGCCGCCGCGGCTTCGGCCGCAATTACCCGCTTCTTCGGCCCCTGGAAGGCGACGGGCGAGGCGCCGGCCAAAACTCCCGCGCCGCCGGCCGCCTCCAACCGCCGCCTGCTCGTCGTGAACCGGCCCGGCTCGGTGCAGTCGCTGATCCTGATGGGCCGGCCCGCCGCCACCACCACCGACCCCGACTACTTCCCGCTGCTCGTCGCCAACACGATCTGCGCCGGCTCGTTCGGGAGCCGCCTCACCGAGAACATCCGCGAGGACAAGGGATACACCTACTCGCCGCGTGGAGCCATCTCGGCCCGCCAGAAGGGAGGGCTCCTGACGGTGCAAGCCGACGTGCGGACCGAGGTCACGGCGGCGGCGCTGCTCGAGATGTTCTACGAGCTCGACCGGATGGGGGCCACCCCGCCGACCGACGAGGAGATGTCACGGGCCAAGCGATACCAGGGCGGCCTCTACCTCCTGCGCAACCAGATCCAGGGCTCCGTGGCCCAGACCCTGGCCACGAACTGGGTGAACGGCCTGCCGCCGGAATTCCTCGGCGAGTTCGTGACCAGGGTGAACGCGGTGACGGCGGAACAGGTCCGCGCCGCGGGGCGCTCGTTCTACCCCTCGGCCACGCAGACGGTCGTGGTGGTGGGCGACGAGCCCAAGGTCAAGGCCGAGCTGGCCCAGTTCGGGACGGTGACCACGATCCAGCCGTAGCTACCCCATCAGAAGCCGCTGAACGGCGCGGTGGACGTTCCCGTGAGGCCGTTACCGAACTGATCAGTGACCGTACCTGTGACGTCCAACAGGTACGCGGCCGAGGGCGTCTGCGTGGACGTCGTTAGGGTGACGACCGCTCCCACGGTCGAGACTGCGCTGACCGCGAGCCCGCCCGACCCGGTGATGGCGAAGTCCGAGGCGCTCACCGTCGCAGCGTCGAGCGCGCGCGAGAAGGTGACCTCGAGCGTGGTCGCGCTCGAGGGCGCGGCCGAAACGACCGCCAGCGGGTCCAGCACGGTGACGTCGAACGGTGCGCTGGTGCCGCCGGGCGTCGTAGCGAGCAGCGGCTGGACGCCCGTCGGCGTGCCGGCGTCGACGGTGGGGATGCGAAACATGGTGGATGTGCTCAAGTCCAAGACCTGCGACACCCCGCCGAGGGTGGAGCTGGCGCCGCCAAGATTGCTGCCATCCACGATCAGCGTCGATCCCTTCGCCACGCTCGTCGGGGCTGCACCCGTGATGGCGGGGGCCGGAGAGCCGCCCGATGCCCGCTTGAAATACCCTGAGACGTCGATCACCACGTCCGTCGTGGCCGTGGAGCCCGGGGGCATGTCGTTCCGGACCGCGATCTTGCCGCCGGTGCCCAGGACGGTCAGCGCGTTGTTGGCGCGCGTCTTGCCCGCGCTGAAGTTGATCGTGCTCGCGGCGGGCAGCTCGGCGTCGGCCGGATAGAGCCGGAGGTCGCCGAGGTCTCCCTCGTTCACCGTGGTGACGTTGAGGGCGATCGCCCGCGCGTCGGCGGGGACCCCGCAGAGCCCGGTGACGGGGAAAGCTCGCGTGCCGTTCGCGGGGAGCGCGGGGCCTCCGCCCGGTCCGGGGGTGAGGCGCGTGTCCACGACTCGGCAGGGCGCCAGCGCGAAGAAGTCGGCGGCATCGTCGTCCAGGATAGTGCCCACCGCCTCGCTGTCGGCGATTGTCGCGTTCGTCGGCGACGTCAGGCGGACGAAGAAGGTCTCGTTGTCCTCGCTCGTGGTATCACCCGTGACGGAAACGGTCGCGGTCTGCGTGGTCGTCCCCGGCGCGAAGGTGAGCATTCCGCCGGCCGCCGTGTAGTCGCTGCCCGCGAGCGCGGTGCCATCGGCCGTCTGGAACATCACGGTGACGGTGTCCGTGGACGGCGCGGAAAGCGTCACCGTGAAGACCGCCGCCGTCGTCCCCGTGTTGCCCTCTACCACCGCCAGGTCCGCGATGCTGAGCGAGGGCACCACCACGACCACGCCGCTCATGCCGACGCTGACGTGGACCTCGCAATGGTACGGGAAGGTGGCGACGGAGGGGAACGTATGAGAGAACGTCCACCCTACCAGGGACGAGGGGGGGCCGCTCGTGAAGAGGCCCGTGTCCGAGACGACGTTGTGAAAGCCTCCGGCGTTGGTCCAGGTCACCGTGTCGCCGGGGTTGATGGTGACCGACTGAGGCGTGAACATGAAGTTGGAGACGGTGACGAACACCTCGGCCGCGTGCGCAGCGGCCGCGAGCACCAGCAGTGCGAACGGTGCGAGCAAGCGAGTCCGAAGCCTCATGGGGACCTCCTGACGCCAATCATGCCCGATCGAGATGGGCGGCCTCCGAGTCGCCCATCTCGACGGTTCCCGCCGGGAAGTACTCGCGCCAGCGTCGCGTGACGGTCGCCGCCGTCTCGGGATCGCACGCGACCTCCTTGGGGAACCCGGGCTTGAGGCGGGCGTCGATCAGCACCGGCGGCTCGTGGACCACGTGGTGGCGCACCACCCGGGTCGCGCGAGCGTGGACGTCGGCCGCGGGCTCGAAGCGCGTGAAGGTCGTCCAGAGGAAGTTCATGGGGCTCCGGGCGGCCCGCTTCGGCTCGTCCGTGAGGACGAGGAGCGGCCAGCCCGCGAACGCGGGGTGGGCGGCCAGGCGGGCCGCGGCCTCGCGGTCGTCGGCGTAGGAGGGTCCTCCGACCACGAGGCACCCGCCGCAGAAGACCTGCACGTCGGTGACGGCGCGAGGCAGGGGGACGTGCGGCTTGAACTCCCGCGGCAGCTCCCGTATCGGATCACCCAACCCGAGCCAGACCCCCTTCGAGCCCTCGTTCACCGCCGGTCCCGAGTAGTCGAGGGTGTCCATCGACAGGTTCGAGAAGACGTAGAGGTCGGTCTCGGGGTTCGTGCGGGCGAGGACGTGCTCGAGGGTCTTGCGGAAGTCGCGCAGGTCCACCGGCTGGTCGGTCACGAGCAGGAACTTGGTCAGCGAGAGCTGGCCCTCGCCAAGGATGCGGAAGGCCGAGACCATGGCCTCGCGCGAGTAGCGCTGCTTGACCACCGCGGCGGCCAGCGAGTGGTATCCGGTCTCGCCGTAGGACCAGAGCGCCGTCACCGCCGGCATCACGAGCGGGAAGAGCGGCGAGAGCAGCTCCTGGAGGAGGTCGCCGATGAAAAAGTCTTCCTGGCGCGGCTTGCCGACCACCGTGGCCGGGTAGATCGCATCCCGGCGGCGGCACAAGTGGTCCACTCGGAAGACCGGATAGTCGTGGCGCAGCGAGTAGTACCCGTAGTGATCGCCGAAAGGGCCCTCGGCCTGGCGCACCCCCGCGGGCACGCGGCCCACGAGCGCCAGCTCCGCGTTCGCGACCAGCGGGTGGGCCCCCGGCCCCTTGCAGAGGCGCAGTCGTTCGCCCGCGATCAGCGAAGCCAGCATCAGCTCAGGAAGGTTCTCGGGCAGGGGAGCAACCGCGGCCAGGATCAGGGCCGGCGGGCCGCCAAGGAAGACTGTCACCGGCAGGTCCTGTCCGGCCGCTTCGGCCCGCGCGTAGTGGAAGCCGCCGCCCTTGCCGATCTGCCAGTGCATGCCGGTCGTCCGCGGGTCATGGACGTGCAGCCGGTAGATTCCGAGATTGCCGAGTCTCCCCGCACCTCTCGGAGCCTCGTCTTCTCGCGGGCTCCCCTCCGGCAGCTCCGTATAGACGAGAGGCAGGGTGACGAAAGGCCCCCCGTCCTCCGGCCAGCACGTGAGCACAGGCAGGCGATCGAGGCGCACGTCGCTCGTCACGATCTCGGTGACCGGCCCGGCCCCGCCGCGCTTCATGCCGATGTGGACCGCTTCCCGAAAGACGTCCCGAGCACGCCACAGCCTGGCCGGCGTAGGAGGCAGCAGCGTCTCGGCGAGTTCGGCCAGCCGCTTGATGAGACGCAGGGGCCGTCGCCCAAACGCCATCTCCGCCCGGCGAGCGGTGCCGAACAGGTTCGTCGCGAGAGGTAGCTCGGCGCCCCGCACGTTCGTAAAAAGGAGCGCGGGCCCTCCGGCGGCGATTACGCGCCGATGCACCTCGGCAGCCTCCAGCCGCGCGTCCACCAGGGCCTCCACCACGACAAGGTCGCGGTCGCGACGAAGCTGATCGAGGAAAGCGCGGAGATCAGGGAACGCGGGCTCGGTCAAGGGAAGGGCCTCCCGGGGGCCATTCTCCCGTGGCCCATCCCTTTTGTCAGCCTACGCGTCGATGACGACGAGATGGTCGGGTCGCGCTGCGCGGACTGCTTTCAAGGGGATCGACCGGTCGAACGTTGCGAGCCGACCGCCGTGTGTCACCGCCAGGGCCAGCAAGTAGACGTCGGTCAGCTGCCGGTGCCCGACGGATAGGCTGAACGCCCTGGTGTCGCAGACGGAGACGTCGTAAGGCCAGAACACGTGGTGGCCGCTCGCCCGGAAGGACCCAAGGCGCCGGGCGATCGCCCCTGGGCGCTGCGCCGGCTCGTGATGCAGCAGGTGGTCCGGATCGAAGAGCGCGACGAGGAGGTTCACGTCGAGCAGGGCCGGTCGGCTCACTCGTCGCGCAGGCGATTGACGAGGTCCATCGTAGGCTTCGGGCTGCCGCGCCGCCGCCGGGGGAGAAGCCGCACGCTAGCCTGTAGCACGTCGTCGTCGATGTCGAGCGTGGTCCTCATGGCCCAATCATCACGCATCAGATGTCACCGTTGCGCGTCTACGGTCCTTTATTGGCTGGTCAGTCCAGAAGTTTCCAGGCCAGATCGACTTCATGGATCTCGATCGCTTCCCAGTCCGGGACGTCCTGTCGGCGCGTGGCCCAGGCTTCCTCCCCAAAAGGTCCCTCGATCGTCTGGGATTTCGTATCGACTACCATCCAGCCATCACCGTCGGCGCGGGCGACCGCCCTTCGCCAAGCAATGATGAATCGTTGATCCCAACCCACCCTCTCGACGGAGCCATCGACGATCCCGTTGTCGTAGTGCCCCTTCTTGAGAGTCGCCGTCGGACCGCATCCAACAAGCACGTAACGCACCCTCCCCTCCTCCCACTGCTCGAGGCAATAGTCACCGGTGACTCGTCGATGGGGTTTGAAGATATCTCCCATCGCGCATCCGGCCGCTGTCAAGCAGAGCAGGAGCAGTATGGTAGCCCGTGCGCAGAACACGGAACTGGTTCCGCCCGTGGGAGCGGCGCGCCCTCCTTTTTGATCTGTCAGGGGGACAGCTTGGTCCATGCCTCCTTGACGGTGTGTCCGTTCCTCCTGTCCAACGAATTCCCACACCGACACCGTTTGCGCTACTCCTTGACCTTGGGTTCCGCCCCTCGTGCCATGTACCGCGCGCCTGCTGCGATCCCATACGCGAGCGTTGCAACAGTCGTAGCCATGACAAGACCTGAGAACAGCATTCCTCCCATGACTCCCAAGACAATGGGCGTCAAAGGAACTAGCGGCGCAAGGGCTAGTGCCCCAATTCGGAGGTAGCGACCTCTGCCGACCGTCCGCCAAGCCGCAAAGGCCGCCGTGTAGGTGAGAACTCCCACTGCTGCGGGAATACTCAACCCAAGGTACACGATCAGAAGGCCCGCGGCTTCATTCGCTAGACCTTCGTCCGCAAGGGGATAGCCCAGAATCATACTACTGACTACCCCGCCGACAAGAAACACCGGTAAGAACACGGCCGCGGCCATGGCCAGGTTCCAGAGAGTCATCGTCAGGATCGACCTTTCCATTGCGCTACCGTCGTCCTGGGAATTGCCCAGAGATGAACTCCTGAAAACCGGGAAATAGCCCCAACGGGCTTGTCTCGTTATACGTGTAGAACCCCCCGAAACTACCCGTCAACTCCAAGGATGGGTATGGGTCACGGTACCCCATGAAACCCACTCCTGCCAAGGTTGCGGTAAGCCTAAAGCTTGTGGCGCGCGGAGCAACAGCGTACATGAGCCCTGGTGATCTCGACCGACACACCGTACTGGCCGCGATCGAAGCGGGGGCCCCTCGCCCGGCTCGAGCTGGGCGCGGAACGCGCGGCGGTCTTTTCCCTAACCACTCCGGCCGGCATCAGCACCGTCGTCTTCACCGCCGCGAATGGCGCCGAGCGGGCCGCGCCGGTCGTGGCCATTCGACGGTTGACGCTGGAGGCGGCGGAGGACTAGAGCCGGAACGTGTACTGGAGCTTCGCCGAGCCTCTGTCGAAGCTCGGCACGTAGTCCCCGTCTTGACGGCGGAACCACCCCCGGCCGACCACGAGGAACAGGTCGCTGCCGGGCTTCACGATCCAACGGAATCGGCTCTGGAAGCCGAGGATCCGCGAGTCGCTGTCGTACTGGACGAGGTTCGACCAGGTTACGTTCGGGGAGGCGTTGTAGTTCAGCCGCCCCGAGAAGAGCTTGGTGACGAAGTTGCCCTGTGGGAGGGACGCCTCGTCGCGCTCCATCTGGAACACGAGGGCCAGGTGCTTGTTGGGCTTGAGGGTGAGGGCAGGCTGGAACTGGCGCAGCCTGCCCTCGTAGAAGCCGCCATATCGAAACGCGAAATCCACCACCCACGGCCGCTTCGTGGCCGTGTTGGCCTCGGCGCGGTAGCGCGTGAAGCGATACGAGCCCGTGGGGATGACCACCCCTGGCCGGATCTCGAACGGCGCGTCGAGGTGCTCGAACGTGGGGATGTAGTTCCACTCGAGGTGCTCGCCCGACTCGGTCCGCAC
>WNFL01391514.1_pt4 | contig 18206 bp, 11 predicted proteins | sample 5400361 | NCBI WGS metagenome assembly WNFL01 (sample SAMN13153351, study PRJNA577476) | soil metagenome | isolation source: 40 cm soil on Douglas fir-dominated hillslope | place: USA:California | collected 2013-09-17
GCGTTGCCCGCGACGTAGAAGCAGCCCGCCCCGCTGTCTCCCGGCGGCGCCACCCATGTGACGACCCACTCCACCGGCCCGACCTCGCCGTCGTGCGTGCCCTGGTCGGTGTGCTCCAGGTAGCGACGACTTCCGAACGGGTTCGAGCCCGGGACCACCTGCTGCCCGGGGTCGCTCGGAACGAAGGTGCCGACGCCGCGGCCGTTGGTGGCCTGCACCGCCGTCATCTCGAAGCCCCAGCGATACGGGGCGACGCTGTCGGCGAGCACGTGCTGATACGCGAGGCGCACGACGAAGTTGTAGGTCTCGCCGGGAACGTAGCGCTCGGGAAGGCTCAGGACCTGGAGCTTGCCGGCCGGATCGTTGGGTGCGGCCCCGACGTGACAGCTGATGCAGAGCCCTTCGGCGGGAATCGCGCCGACGGTGGGCGCGCCGGTGCGGGCGTAGGGCGGGCCGGTGGAGTAGGCGTAGGCGAGCGAAACCCCAAGCAGGAGCGACGCGACGACGGATGCCCGGACGATGCGACGGCGCATGATGCGAACCTCCCCCCGGGGGGATCGAGAGGGTCTCGGGTCGTGCTGGATGGGGTGGAATGCGGCAAGAACTACAAACTGCTAGCCCGGCAAGTTTATCAGAGCCTCGTTNNCGGGGCTGCGCCTGGAGCTGAATCCTGGCCCCCCGGGCGGGTCTGCCGACCCCGCCGGGCGGTGCCAATCACGATGCGGGGGCTGTCCTCGACCCTCCCGGGCCCAGCCGATATACTCCGCCCCTCGCATCCCGTCCGGAGGTTTCGTGCCCACCGTTGTTGGCCAGAACGTCTCCCGATTGAGCCTCTCGGACCCCCGGGTCGAGGGGGTCCGCCGCACCCTCCTCGAGGGCGGACACGTGAGCCAGGAGGACGGCGTCGCCCTGTTCGGCGCCCCGGTCACCGAGCTCGGCCGGCTCGCCGACGCGATCGCCCGCGACCGTCACGCCGACCGCGTCTACTTCACGGTGAACCGGCAGCTCAACCCCACCAACGTGTGCGTGCTGAGCTGCCGGTTCTGCGACTACGCCAAGAAGCCGGGCGCCTCCGACAGCTACACCATGACGCGCGAGCAGATCGTCGCGCACGTGGACCCCGACATCACCGAGATCCACATCGTCGGCGGGCTCCACAACAAATGGCGCTTCGACGACTACCTGGACGTGATCCGCTGGGTGAAAGAGGCCAAGCCCGACCTCGGGGTCAAGGCCTACACCGCGGTCGAGATCGACTTCTTCTGCCGGCTGACCAAGAAGCCCGCGGAGTGGGTGCTCGGCGAGCTCAAGGCCGTGGGACTCGACGCGCTGCCCGGCGGCGGCGCGGAGGTGTTCAGCGAGCGCGTGCGTCGCGAGCTGTTCCATCAGAAGATCGGCGCCCAGCGCTGGCTCGAGATCCACGAGATCGCCCACGGGATGGGGATCCCGTCCAACTCGACCCTGCTCTACGGCCACATCGAGACCCACGCCGAGCGCGTCCAGCACCTGATCCTGCTGCGCGACCTCGAGGAGCGGGCTCCGGGGTTCTTCGCCTTCATCCCGCTCGCCTTCCAGCCCGGCGTCACCGGGATCGTGCGGCGCCAGGCCTCGGCGATCGAGGACCTCAAGACCATCGCGATCTCGCGCATCGTGTTCGACAACGTGCCGCACGTGAAGAGCTACTGGGTGATGCTCGGCCAGGACACCGCCAGCATCGCGCTCAACTTCGGCGCCAGCGACATGGACGGCACCATCGGCGTCGAGAAGATCGCGCACGCCGCGCTGGCCCGCAGCCCGGTGGGGTTGGCCGAGGAGGGTATGGTGCACACCATCCGCGAGGCCGGGAAGACGCCGTTCCAGCGCGACGCGCTCTACCGCGTGGTGCGCGAGTACGGCCGCGGCACCGGGCCCGGCGCGCTCGCCGGGGTGCGCTACGAACGAGCCGCGGCCGCCATCGGGAGCGCCGCGACCAGCGCTCCGGCCTGGTCCATGGCCCACGGCCACTCCCCGGGATTCCTGGCGCTGGTGAACGACGCCAAGTCGCGGGTCCGCGAGTTCACCATCGAGGAGTACCAGCGGCGCCTCGCGGCCGGCGAGTCCTGGGTCCTGGTCGACATCCGCGAGGACCACGAGTGGGAGGCGTGCCACATCCCGGGCGCGATCCACATCGGCCGCGGCATCCTGGAGCGGGACGTAGAGGCCCAGTTCGACAAGGGCACCCCGCTGTTGCTCCAGTGCGGCGGCGGGTTCCGGTCCGCGCTCTCGGCCGACACCCTGCAGCAGATGGGCTACACCAACGTGGTCTCCCTCGACGGCGGCATCCGCGGCTGGAGACAGCGCGGCCTGCCGGTCGAGGTCCCGAAGCCGGAAAAAGCCCGGTAGCAGCGGCCCAGCCCGCCCCGGCGCATCGTCCCGCCCTCGCCTTACCCCTCCCGTCCCTCCCCGAAAAAGTCCTTGCCCGTCGGCTCCTGTGCTAATAAATTAGCAGCATGCTAATCGGCTAGCACGCCGCCCGTCTCCACCGTCGAGAGGAGCACCATGAAGACCAGGACTCATGCCCAGCTCGCGCGCCGCGAGCGGCAGATCATGGAGGCGATCTACCGCCTGGGCCGCGCCAGCGTCACCGAGGTGCGGGATCACCTCGAGAATCCTCCCAGCTACTCCGCGGTCCGCGCCATGCTCCGCATCCTCGAGGACAAGGGCCAGCTGCGACACGCGCAGGACGGGCCGCGCTACGTCTACCTGCCCACCGTCCCGCAGGAGCGCGCGCGCCGCACGATCCTGAGCGACCTGGTGCGCACGATGTTCGACGGGTCCACCGAGCAGGCGGTGGCCGCGCTCCTCGAAGCCCCGGATGCGCGCCTCACCGACCGCCAGCTCCAGCAGCTCTCGCGGCTCATCGAAGCCGCGCGCAAGCAGGGGAGGTGAGCCATTACCCCACTCCATCTGATCTCCGCCAATCCGGCCTGGGCCGGACCCTGGGTCCCGATCCTGATCGACTCCGCGATCAAGGGCACCGTGCTGCTCGCCCTGGTCGCCCTCGCCCAGCCGCTGCTGCGGCGCCGCTCGGCCGCGGTGCGCCACCTGCTCTGGGCGTGCCTGCTCGGCGCCTGGCTGGCCTTGCCGCTGCTCCACCTGTTGCTGCCCGCGTGGCGCGCTCCGCTGCCGGCGTGGCCGGCGTCGACCGGAACTACCACGCTGCGCACTACGCCGATGCAGATTCCATCGCCGGTCGGCCCGGTCTCCTCGGCGTCGCCATCACCGAAGTCCGGCGTCGGAGCGCAGCTCGAAGCCGCGACCCCGTCCGCGGCCTCCGCCTCCGCGCCGCCGCCGTCGTCGGCGCCGTGGTGGTCGGTGGCGTTCGCGGTGTGGGCGCTCGGGTGCGCCTCGGTCCTCGCGGTCGTCACCCTCGGACACCTGCGGCTGCGCGCGATGGTCCAGGACTCCCAGCGGGTGCTCGACCGCGACGACCAGCAGCTCGCCGAGGAGTGCGCCGAGCGCCTGCACCTCCAGATCCCGTTCGTGCTGCTGCGCAGCCCTTCGATCGGGATTCCGCTCACCTGCGGCCTGCTGCGCCCGCGCGTCCTGCTGCCCGCGACCGCCGCCGACTGGCCGGTCGAGCGCCGGCGCTCGGTGCTGCTCCACGAGCTGGCCCACGTCCAGCGCCACGACTGCCTGACCCAGGCGCTCGGCCAGCTCGCCAGCGCGGTGTTCTGGTTCCACCCGGGCGCATGGTGGGCGGCGACGCGCCAGCGCGTGGAGCGCGAACGGGCGTGTGACGACCGCGTGCTGGCGGCCGACACCCGGGCGTCGGCCTACGCCGACCACCTGCTCGACGTGGTGCGCTCGGTGCAAGCCTCCGCGGTGCCCGCGCTCGGCGCGGTCGCCTTCGCGCGCGCCTCGCAGTTCGAGGGCCGCCTGATCGCGGTGCTGGACCCGCGCCGGGACCGCCGCGGCGTGAGCGCGCGGCTGGCCGCGCCGGTGGCGGTGGCGGCGCTGCTGCTCGCCGCCCCGCTCGCGATGCTGCAGCCCGCCTCGGCTCATCGCGTCGCGGACGCGCGCGAGGCAAAGGTCGAGGGCGGCGCCTCCGAGGTCACGCCGCCGCCGCCGCCGGCGCTCACCTTCGACCAGAAGATGTCGTGGGCGCGCGCGAGCGCCTCACGCCAGGGCGACTGCTGGATCGGATATCAGCTCGCCTCGCGGGGGCACAGTCGCGGCGGCATCATGGGCGACACCGGCGGCTTCGATCTCACCACCCTCGACGATCAGTACAAGGGACCGACGCTGGCCGACGTGCTCGAAGGACGACTCGAGAGCTCGTGGCCGTCGCGTCGTGGCAGCGATGCCGGCCCGGTCGCGTTCCTCTTCCACGTGCCCCGCGGCGGCGGCATGCGCTTCGACCGGATGCGGATGCAGAGCGTCACCCTGCCCGCCGCGCTCGGCAGCCGGCGCCTGCACTGGCTCGGCGTGGTGCAGGACGACACCAGCCTGCCGTGGATCATGCAGATGGCCGATCGCGAAGCCGACGAGGACATCCGCGCCGAGCTGATCCACGCCGCCGGCATGCACGACGACGCGGCGCGCGTGGTGCCGTGGCTGAGCCGGATCCTGGCGGGGCGCGACCCCGACCGGGTGCGCAGCTCGGCAGCCGAGGCGCTCGCGGAGCACCCCGGACCGGAAACGCTGGACCGGTTGAAGGCGGTGGCGCACCAGGACCGCTCGGAGCAGGTGCGACGCGACGCGGTCGAAGCGATCGGCCGTCTCCGCACCCCCGAGGCCCTGGATGAGCTGCTCGCGCTCGCCCACGGCAGCGACGAGACCACCCGGCGCGAGGCGTTCGACGAGCTCGGCCAGCGTCTCGGCGGCGACGAGGACGCTCCGGCGACGCCGGCAACGCCGGCGATGGAGCCGAAGGAGCCGGAGCAGCCGGAAGTCCCCGCCCTGCCGCAGGTGGAGGCACCGGCGCAGCCCGCCGAGGCGCCCACCGCCGAGACGAAGGCGATGGAAAAGCTCCGCAAGCACGAGATGAAGCTCAAACGTGCCGCGAGCCTGGGCGAGGAGATCGACGGCGATGCGCCGCCGGCCGACCCGGGCGACACCGAGGTGCAGCGCTCCGCGGTCGAGGCGCTCGGGAACTATCCCGAGGCGCAGAGCCTCACCCGCCTGCGCCGCATCGCCGAGAGTCATCCCGACCTGGAGGTGCGCAAGCAGGCGGTGGAGTCCATCGGACGGCTGGGCACCGAGGCGGCGTTCGCGGTCCTCAACCAGATCGCCTGGCAGGACAAGAACGAGGAGATGCGCTCGATGGCCACCGAGACCATCGGACACCAGTACCCCGGACAGCAGTCGTTCCCGAAGCTGGTGGAACTGGCCCGCAAGCATCCGAGCTCGGACACCCGGCGCATGGCAGTCGAGAGCGTCGGGCGGGTGGACCATCCGGAGGTGCTCGCGCTGCTCGACGACCTGGCGCGGACCTCTCCGGACCAGGAGGTGCGCCGTCAGGCGGTGGAGAGCATCGGGCGCCGCGACGAGCCGGACGTGATGAAGCGGCTGGCGGCCATCCTCGAATCGAGCCCGGATCCGGAGGTGCGGCGCCAGGCGGTGGAGTCGATGTCGCGGCACGATCCGGATGCGGCGCTGCCGATCCTGGAGAAGATCCTGAGGACCGGAGGGAAGAAGAAGGGCAGCTGATCTACGCGGCGCGGCGCTCGGGCACGGCTTCGCGCTCGGGTGCCGGCTCGCGCCAGCGCCACAGCGGGATGCGGTAGAAGATCACCGCCAACATCGCGACCAGGAACAGGTCGGCGAAGCCGGGGCCGGCGAACGGCCAGAACCGGAGGCCGAGCAGGGCCGAGGTCATCGCCGACAGCAGCAGCATCATCGCGCCCTGGGGGATCAGGGCGCCGACGTGCTGGGCCGGCGGCGTGCCGGTCACGTCGCCGCCCGGCGGCGGGCCGACCTCGGCTCCCAGCCACTCCGGGGCCGAGCCGAGCGCGGTGCCGTCCACCCACCACCCGGTGAGCTTCTCGAACAGCGCCTCGGCGGCCGAGCCGGCCTGGAGGATGCGCGTGACCTCGGCGGGGCGGAGCTGGAGCGCGCCCTCGCGACCGTCGTCCGCGTGCCATTCGATCAGCACCCGCGGAGCGCGCAGCCATCCCGGGAGCCCGCCCATGACTCTCACGTTGGTGACCTGGTCGCGGCGCAGGACGAAGTGCGCCTCCTCGCCGAGGTAGACCAGGCGCCGCACGTCGGCGCCCAGGAAGCCGATGTCCCAGTCCCCGAAGCCCTCGTAGACTCGCGTGGCCCGCCCGGGGGCGAGCCCGACGAACACCGTGCCCTCACGCCCGGGATCGAGGCCGCGGCCGCGCAGCCGCTCGCCGAGCCGGCGGCGCAGGCCGGCATAGGGCCGGACCGCGGCGACGTCGACCATCGCCAGCGAGAGCACGATCGCCAGCCCCAGCGCCCACAGCACCAGCAGGAACCGCGGCACCGGCGGCATCCACGGCGCCAGCGCGAACACCGTCGCCGGCGCGGCCACGAAGGCGAGCGAGAACAACCCGACCATGCGCAGCGCCCAGCCGCTCTTGAGCGTGCTCGAGAACACCTTGCCCGGGCCCGTCACCGCCTCCGGGACCGGGTAGTGCGTGGGATCCATCAGGCCGTCGCGCAGCAGCGCGTCCACGCGCGCGCGATGGAGCCCGTTCGCGCCCGCGATCGCGAGGGCGCGCCGCCGGGTCGACGGATGCGTCAGCAGATGCTCGCTCCAGCCGCTCCACTCGAGCGGCATGTGGTTGAGGCGCGAGATGCACGCGAGCGCCGAGATCAGCGCCTCCGGATCGCGCGTCAGCGCGACCGCGCCGCGGTCCGCCACCCGCTCGAAATGGCGCGAGACCGCGAACAGCACCACCGAGCCGACCGCGATGCTGGCCGGCCACACCACCCACGGCGGCGCGACCACGCTGCTCCACCACACCAGCAGCGTCGCGCCGACCGGGAGCAGCAGCAGGCGCGCGGGATGACCCTGCTGGAGGTGGATCAGCTCGTGCGCGAGCACCGCGTCCACCTCGCGCCGCGAGAGGTTGGTGAGCAGCGTGTCGGTCAGCACCACCATCTGGCCCCGCACCGCGAAGGCGTTGGCGATCCGCATGCGGGCCGCCGGCACGACGTAGAGCTGGCGCACCGTCACGTTGCAGGCGCGCGCCAGCGCGAACAGCCGGTCGCGCAACTCACCCGAGGTGATCGCGTGCGGCGCCAGCTGGAACGCGGTCGCCCGGCCGCGTCCGATGATCAGCGCGGCGATCAGCGACGCCAGCCCGGCGCCGGCGGCGACCCGGTAGTGGGCCGCCATCGCCGCGGTCACCGCCAGCGTGACCAGCGTGAGCGGCACCACGATCGCCGCGTTCTGCCAGGCCGCGATCCGGACCGCCTCGCCGGTGGTCAGCTCGGTGCCGCGCAGCCGGCGCTGGACCGCGTGCGCCAGCCCCGCGATCGCGATTCCCGCGATCGCCGGCGGCGCCAGGTACGCGAGCGAGAGACCGCTCGCGACCGCGGCCAGGCCGTAGGGCCGCAGGACGGCGGACAGCCACGAGCTCGTGCCCGCGAGCCACATCCCGGCGGGCCACCCCATCCAGGTCACCGTCATCACCATCTGCGAGCGGCGCCAGAACGAGAACCACGCGCCGGGGGTCTCCGGCGGCGCGCGCAACGCCGCGCGACGCAGCAGCACCATGCCGGCGAGCGGCACCAGCAGCACCAGGGGCAGCAGGGCGAAGCGCATTGCTCAGGTATCGGCCCGTCCGGGTTCGGGCTGGAGCCGTTCGGGCGCAGCCGGTAGAGTCGCCCTCCCGCCGCTCCCGTCCATGGAGGGACCGTGTCCGACCTCTTCGCCTCGCAGCCCTCGCTGTTCCACGGCCTCCAGTACGACACCCCCCAGCAGGTGCTCGAAACCGTGTTCGGCTACCCGGAGTTCCGCCCCGGGCAGCGCGAGATCATCGACGCCGTGCTCGCCGGCCGCGACTGCATCGGGGTGATGCCCACCGGGGCCGGCAAGTCGCTCACCTTCCAGATCCCGGCCAAGCTGCTGCCCGGGACGGTGCTGGTGATCTCGCCCCTGATCTCGCTGATGAAGGACCAGGTGGACGCTCTCACCCGGCTCGGCTTCCGCGCCACGTTGATCAACTCGACCCTCGAGTTCGAGGAGCGCCGCGAGCGGATCGCCGCGCTGCGCCGCGGCGAGGTCGAGCTGCTCTACGTGGCGCCCGAGGCGCTCGAGGGCTCGCTGCGCGGGCTGATCGCCGGCTGCCAGGTGAGCTTGGTGGTGGTGGACGAGGCGCACTGCATCAGCCATTGGGGGCACGATTTCCGTCCTGCCTACCCGGTCCTGGCGCTGACCGCGACCGCCACCCGGCGCGTGGTCGGCGACATCCTGCGTCAGCTCGAGATGAGGAAGCCGGCCGGGTTCAAGGGCTCGTTCTTCCGCTCCAACCTGGTGATCACCGCGCAGCGCAAGGGCGCGAAGGGCGAGGGCCCGAAGCGCAACACGCGCCGCGACATCCTCGGCATCATCCGCCGGCACGCGGGCGAGAGCGGGATCGTCTACTGCCTGAGCCGGCGCGCCGTGGACGACCTCTCCGAGTGGCTGCGCACCCATGGCGTGCGCGCGGTGCCCTATCACGCCGGGCTCCCCGACGAGCTGCGCGAGCGCCACCAGGACGCGTTCGCGCGCGACCAGGTGGACGTGGTGGTGGCGACCGTCGCGTTCGGCATGGGGATCGACAAGAGCAACGTGCGGTTCGTGATCCACCGCGACATGCCGAAGAGCATCGAGGCCTGGTACCAGGAGATCGGACGCGCAGGCCGCGACGGCCTGCCCGCCGACTGCGTCGTCTTCTACTCCTGGGCCGACGTGATGGGCTACGACGGCTTCCTCGAATCCCACGAGGATCCGGCGGTACGCGACGAGACGCGGAAGAAGACGGTGGAGCTATTCCGGCTGCTCGACCGCGGCGGCTGCCGCCACCAGCAGCTGGTGGGCTACTTCGAAGAGACCCTCGAGCCCTGTGTCTCCTCGTGCGACGTCTGCCTGGAGCGCGGCATCGAGGCGCTGGCCGGGCCCGCCGGGCACGGCTCGCTGGACGCCGCCACGCGCACGCGCGGACCCCGCGTCCCGGGCGCTGGCGACGACGAGGACTACGACCGCGACCGCTTCGAGCGGCTGCGCGCCCTGCGCCGCCGGCTCGCCGAGCAGGAGGGCGTGCCCGCGTACATCGTGTTCAGCGACGCGGTGCTGCGCCACATGACGCGCCTCACGCCGCGCACTCCCGCCGAGATGCTGCAGGTCCCGGGCGTCGGCGAGGTGAAGCTCGCCCGCTACGGCGACGCCTTCCTCGAGGCGCTGCGCGAGGGCTGAGCGGCGCAGCCACAACCCGCGAACAACTCCCTTCGGTCCGGTGTAGAAGCCCAGGCAAGTCCGATCCGCTCCTGGCCGGCTTCCACCGAAGGAGGGCGCATGAGGGCAGCCCGCAGCCGTCTGGTCGCGTGGGTGACGTGGGTCCTCTGGACGCTCGCGGCCTCCGACGCGCGAAGCGCGGGATCGTCCTCCGGCTATTCGGTCGCGGGTGCCCTCCTCGGGAACGTCGGCGGGGTCCGCACCGACCCGCTCGAGACCTCGGCTTCCGTCGGGATCTGGCGCCGCCTCGACGCCGGGGCTCTCTGGCTCACGGACGTGGACGTGACGTGGCTCCCTGCAGGCGAGATGCCCGGCATCTGGGCCAACGGTCCTCGACTCCGGCGCGCATCCACGATCGCGACGCTGGGCAGCGGGATGGACCTGCACTTCCCGATCCCCGCCGGCGTCTCGCCGTTCGTCGGCGTTCGTCTCGGCCTGGGCTGGGGGATGTGGGGCGACGATCGAATCGATCTCATGGACGGGACTCGACGTCAGGGCGGTGGTGAGGTCGCCCTCCGCGGCGGCTATGCGGTCGGCCTCCAGGTCCTGACGCCAAGGGCATGGCCCAGCCTGAGGGTTGCCTTCCAGGACCGCACGATCCAGTCGCGACATCACTCCACCAGCGATCGCGGCTTCGAGGCCCGGCTCCTGTTTCCCGGAGCGCGCGCCGACGGCGGCGCAACCGTGCGCCCGTAGCGCTACACGGTTGTAGCCTGAAGCAGGGCTCGCCACCTCGACTCCACTGCACACTTGTGCAGCAAGCCGGTCGGCGTGATACTCCGGCCCATCGCGCGTCCCTCCGGCGCGCGGCGAACCAGGCCGGCCCGAGGAAGTCCCATGCGGATCGAGTTCCGCGAGGAGCCCTGCAGTTCGGCGCTCAACCGCGTCACCGGGATGATGTTCGAGTGGTCGCTCAACCCCTACATGGGGTGCTCGCATCGCTGCACCTTCTGCTACGTGCGCGCCTTCGAGAAGCGCGCCGACCGTCCCTCGGACGATCGCTACGGGCGCAGCATCCGCGTGAAGGTGAACGTGGTCGAGATGCTGCGCCGCGAGCTGGCGCGATCCTCGTGGCAGCGACACGAGGTGGTGATCGGCGCGGCCACCGATCCCTACCAGCCGGCGGAAGGGCGCTACCGGCTCACCCGCGAGTGCATTCGCGCACTCGGCGAGTTCCGCACTCCGCTCGGCATCATCACCCGCGGCACCCTGGTGGTGCGCGACGTGGACGTGCTCGCCGAGGCCGCGCAGCGCGCCGAGGTCTCGGTGAGCTTCTCGATCCCGACCCTCGACGAGGAGGTGTGGCGCAGGACCGAGCCCGGCACGCCGCATCCGCGCCAGCGGCTGCGCGCGCTGCGCATGCTGGTCGAGGCCGGGGTGCGCGCCAAGGTCGCGATGGCGCCGATCCTGCCCGGGATCTCGGACCGGCCCGAGCAGATCGACGCGGTGGTGCGCGCCGCGCGCGAGGCGGGCGCGACCGGCCTGTGGGGCGAAGTCCTCCACCTGCGCCCCGGCACCCGCGAGCACTTCCTCAACCACCTCGCCCGCGACTGGCCCCACGAGCTCCAGCGCTACGTGAATCTCTACGCCGCCGGGTCCTACCTGAAGGCTCACGACCGCACGCCGGTGGTGGAGCGGATCCACGAGATGAGGCGTCTGCACGGAATCGCCGACCGCCGGCGGGTTCGTCTCGAGCCGCCGCCTGAGCCCGAACAGCTCGAGCTCCGCATCGGCGCCTAAGTCACCCGGACCGGCCTGGGATCCGGGCCGCACTTGCCCCTTGACCGGGTTCGCGTCGAGCGGCCACCATGCCAGCACGCCGGCCGGGCGAAGAGTCCGGTCGGCGGTCTGTTTCATCGGCACCGGGATCACCCCAGTGGAGGTCTCCAGGGTGGCGACGATCCTGATGGCGCTTCCGTTGGTCGCGTGGCTCCAGGCCGTGACGCCGTCCGCTCCGGCGCCCGCCCCGATGGATTCGGTCGCGCGCGATACGACGCGACGCTCCCCTCACATCGTGCGCCAGTTCCCGGCGATCGAGGTCCGGGCTCCGATCCACGACCTCGGCTCGAGCGAGAGCGTGCACCTCGTCACGCCGATGGCGCTGCGCGAGCTGCCGGTCGATCAACTCCGCGACGTGATCCAGACGCAGGCCGGCGTGGTGGTCGAGGGCGAGGAGCTCCACGTGCGCGGTGGGCGCCCCGGCGAGCTCGATCAGGTGGTGGAGGGCGTGACGCTCAACGACCCGCTTCGCCATCGGCCGATGGACGTTCCGGTGCTCGCGCTGCGCGGCGTCGAGCTCATCAGCGGCGGGCAGGACGCCGAGCACGGCGGTGCCCTCGCCGGCGTGCTCCAGATGCGCACCCAGGATCCCACGCCGCGCTGGAGCGCCGCGTGGCGGTACAGCACCGACGCCGGGCTCGACACCCACTACGATCAGGGCAGCGCCCGAGTCGGCGGGCTGCTGGTCGCCGGGCTCGGCGTGGTCGCGGCCGCCGACGTGATGGGCGACGACACCTGGCTCCCGACGGTGCGCGCCAACCGCCATCGCGACCTGCTCGGCCTGCGGATCGGATGGCGTGCCGAGAACCGGATCCTGGGCTGGGCCAAGCTGGCGCCGATGGACGATCCGTCGCGTGCGTCGGTCCAGGTGTTCGCGAGCCGCGAGCTGCACGAACCGTGGGATCCGTCGTGGACCAAGGATGGCTGGTACACGCCGTGCGCCGACGATTCGTGCACCCGCCCCGGTTGGAGCGACACCGAGCCCACGGGGCCGGGCGCCTCGAGCTGGACGCATTACACCGCCGCGAGCCATCTCGCGGTCACCGACGAGCGGCGGCTCGGCACCATCGTCAACCTCTCGCGCACCCGGCCCAGCAGCCGGACCAGCGTGAGCCTGGGCTGGGTTCACGCCTCGTCGGTGCGCTCCCCGAACGGGCTGCCGGGAGACGGCTTCCTGTACGCGGGGGGGCCGCCGGTGCTCGGCTTCGAGAACGTCTGGGAGAATCCGTTCTACGTCTACTGGGGGGACGACCCGCTCTATCGCGAGACCCGCAGCGATCAGCTCTCGCTGCGCGCCGATCACGGCTGGGCTCCCGATGCGAACCGCACCGCGCGGGTCGGCGCCGGCATCACCTACGACGCCCTCTCGCTTCACGAGCTCGACGCCACCACCTTCGGCAAGGAGCTCGATTCGCTGCGCGCGTTTCACGTGTATGCACCGGGCGGCTTCGCCTACGCGCAGACGCGATGGAAGGTCCAGGGCATGGTCCTCAACGTCGGCCTGCGGGGTCAGCTCTTCAGCGCCGGCCCTCAGGCGTCGCACGGGTTCGCGGAGCCGGCGCCGCACGCCCGGCTCTCGCTGTCGCCGCGGCTCGGCATCGCCTATCCGGTGTCGGTGCGCGACGTGTTCTCGCTCGCGTACGTGCGCCTCGAGCAGGATCCGAACCGCGAATTCCTCTACGACAACCGATCGCTGGGTGCGGTCTCGAACCGCGCGCCGCTCGGGAACCCGAACCTCGTCCCCGCGACCGTGGTCTCCTACCAGGGGGCCGTGAAGCACGTGTTCACCCCGACCTCGGCCGCGCAGATCGCCGGGTTCTTCCGCGACGTCTACGGTCAGGTCGGGGCGCGCAACTATGCGTTCCTGCCCGGAGCCTACGAGCTGCGCTACACCAACGAGGACGAAGGGCACGTGATCGGCTTCGAGGTGAGCCTGCTGCACGAGAACGACCGCCGCCACGCCGAGCTCCACTACACCTGGATGGAGGCCTACGGCAACGAGTCGCGCCCCGAGGGCGACCCCTACGGGTTCGTGCGTGGGCCGCGCACTCCTCCGCTCATGGATTCTCCGCTGTCGTGGGATCGGCGGCACACGCTCGGGTGCAGCGGCTACTGGCCGATGTTCGAGCGCTGGACGGTCTCGTGGTCCACGGTCCTCGGCTCGTCGCTGCCGTGGACGCCCAAACCGCGGCGCGCCCCGATCGATACTCTCGCCGAGGTGAACTCCGCCCGGCTCGGCATCAGCGAGAACACCGACATCAGCGTGCGCTGGGATCCTCCGGTGTTCCCGATTCCGCTCAGCTTCGGGTTCGAGGTGCGCAACCTGTTCGACAACCGGACCGATCGCGCGGCGACGGTGGATGGATATCCCCACGCGGTCATCAACACCGTCTTCGACGACTACAGCGCCTACCGCACCGAGACCGGCGAGAAGGGCGGCGCGTACTGGTACGACCTGGACGGCGACGGCACGCCGGAGTGGGTCCCGGTGCACGATCCGCGGCTCCTCGGTCCGCCGCGCCGCCTGAGGCTCAGCGTCGGCGCACGATGGTGACCGCGCGTCAGGGCGCGTCCGCCTCCGGCGGCGTGGTTCCCGACGACGTCGGGTCGTGGAAGAGGTTCAGCACGTAGCGGCCGCGCCCGATCGCCTTGGGGTCGGTCGGCACCCGCTGGCCGACCTCGTAGTAGATGTCGAGCGCATCGCCCGGCAGCCCGAGCACCTCGTAGAGCTGGCCCTGCCAGCCGCGCGCGCGCGCCCACATCTCGGGTGTGTCGGCGAGGCGGGCGGCGGAGTCCATCAGCGCCATCGCCTGCAGGTCGAGCGTCAGGCGGTCGAGGCTGGTGCGGGCGGTGAACCGCTCCCCGGAGCGCTTCACTCCCCACGCCACGTTGTGGAGCGCGGTGCCCTCGCCGAGCAGGAGCGAGGCGTTGCGCGGCTCGCGCTGCGCGAGGCGGGCGGCCCAGTCGTAGGCCTCCGCCCAGTCCCTGCGCACGATCGCCTGGCGCTCGCGCTCCACCATCTCCCGCGAGCCGAGATCGGACTCCGGGTGGTCGCCGCCCGCATGGCCACCGGTGCGGCCGCGGATCCGCGCGAGCCCGGAGACGATCACGATCGCGACGAGGGCGAGCCCGATCCACGGCCAAGGCCGGCGTGCCCGCGGCTTCGGGGTGGCGCCCTGCGCGCGCCGACGTTCATCGCGACGACCGGTGCGGCGGCTCATCGCGGCCCCGCGCTCGCGATCCGGAACCGGATCTGCTCCGTGCCCTTCGGGGCCTGCACCCAGTGCGGGCCCTCGAGCTGGACGCCGGGGTCCTCCGCCGCCACCGCCACCATCCCCTCGGGAACGCGCACTCGAACCGGCGCCGGCGCGGCCGAGAGCCGCACCAGCAGCTCGTCCTCCGCGGGCCGCTCGAGCCCGACGTCGAGCACCCCGAAGCGCGTCGCCGCGCGCTCGAGGCGGGTACCGCTCCACCACGCGAGCCCGGCACCGAGACCGATCTCGAGCGTGTCGCCGAGGTCGCTCACGATCATGGTGCGCAGCAGGTCCACCAGCGTGGCCGCGGCGGTGCCGTGGGGCGGGAGGTTGGCGCCGAAGCCGCCGGCGCGATGGACGATCTCGGCCTGGCCGAGCGTGGAGCTGCTGTGCGCGAGCAGCCCGGCCAGGTAGTCGCGCGCGACCTCGGGTCGTCCCGCGAGCAGCGCGTTCACCGCCAGGTCGGCGCCGAGGTAGGTGTGCAGCGAATCCGCGGCACCGTAGCTCACCAGGCCGGAGCCGCCGCCGCGCGCGAAGGAGCGCCGCTCCAGCCGCTCGATCCGCGCATCGGCGGGGGACAGCGCCAGCGTGGGATAGCCGACCGCGAGGTTCCCCCAGTCGCGCCCCACGCCCTGCCACGACGGCGGCACGTCGGCGGCGCCGCTGCGCGCCAGCGCGGCGAGGAAGCGACCGCGGTAGGCCCGGGCCGCACCGGCCACGGTGTCGGCGAGCGCCGATTCCCCGGCCAGCCGCGCCAGCGCGGCGGTGGCGTCGAGCCCGGCGATGCCCCAGGCGTCGTTGCCGACCAGCTGCGCGCGCGTCAGCTCCCCGTCGCGCGGATCGGCGAACGGCAGCAGCCCGCCCCACGGCGCCCGGAGCTGCTCGGTCATCGCGCACTGGCGCGCAATCCAGCGTGCTCCCCCGGTCGCGGCGGGGAGCAGCTCGCGGGCGACGCTGGCGGTGGGAGGCAGCGACGCCGCCTGCGCGAACGCCCACAGCGCCTGCCCGGTGCCGTCGATCTGGCCGTGCTGCGAGAGCAGGGCTCCGACCGGGAGCTGGAAGCGCGCGAGCGTGCGCGCGTCGTCCACCGCGAAGTCGGTGAGCCCCACCAGCGCCAGCGCGCGCACCACGCGCGCGCCGTCGCGCAGCCACACGTCGCGGTACTGGAACGGATTCCCGATCGGCACCCAGTGGTCGCCGGCCTTCTCCTGGCCCTGGACCAGCGTGACGATCGCGGCCCGCCACGCCGTGTTCACCAGCGAGTCGGGGGTCTGGAGCCGCGCGGCCCGCGCCAGGTACTCGCTCCAGATGCGGCGCGCCCGCGGGGCGACGCGCTCGTGCGCGGCATCGTCCTCGAGCTTGCGGGGATCGAGCGCGGTCGGGTAGAGCGGCATCCAGAAGTGGAAGCTGTGGTGCTCGCCGCGGGTCAGGCGCGCGCTGCAGCGCGCACGCAGCGCGGGCCGGCTCGGGTAGGGCGCGTCGCCCGCCAGCGTCGCCGCCTCGTCCACCACCGCGACCAGCCTGCCGTTGCGGACCGCCGCGGTGCCGTTCCACGCCTCGTCGTAGCGCGTCGCCTCGGTGGCGTCCCACGGAACGAAGTGCGGCGAATCCGGGACCGCGGCGATCCTCGCCTCGATCACCACCTCGCCCGGGGCGGGGCCGAGCCAGGTCGCGGTCGCCTGCACCGACAACACCAGGCTGGAGTCACCGAGCGCCGGGGCAGGCGCCGCCGCAGCCTCGAAGGTCACCCGCTGGGTGGCGTCGCCGATCTCCCAGTGGGCCACCGGAATCCCGTCGCGCTCGAACCAGACCGGGGAGCAGGCGGCGGCGGGGGCGGAGAGCAGGCGCCACTCGAGCGCGGTCTCGCCGCTGCTCACGACGCATCCGTGCCCGACCTGGAACGCGCGGTGCGCGCCCGGGAACCCGAGGGCCGCGATCGAGTGCGCGTAGTGCTCCGGGAACCGGGCCGCCTCGCCGGGAACGGTCTCGCGCGCGGCACGGCGCGCGCAGCCGGCGGCTCCGAGCGCGGCGATCAGCAGGGCGAGACGCACCGGACACAGCCGGCGGGCGCGGGAGCGGACCATGGCGGGACACTACCGCCCGCCCCGCGGAGCTGTCACCCGACGGGCTCGACTCCGTTCCGGCCGGGCGGTAGAGTCACCGGTCCGCATGAGCACGACCTGGAAGCTCACCACCGCGACCATCGCCGCGCGCATTCCCTACGCCAACGCGGCCCCGTTCTACACGCTCTGGGGCGACGCGCCGTTCGCGGTGCGCAATCTGGTGCCGCGCGAGCTGGGACGCGAGGCCGAGAGCGGCGCGGTGGACCTCGGCCTGATGGCGAGCGGCGACTTCCTGCGGCTGCGCGACCGCTTCGAGCTGCTCGAGCCCGCGATGGGTGTGGCGGCACGCGGCGAGGTCTCGAGCGTGCTGCTGTTCTCGCGGCGGCCGGCCGCCGCGCTGGCCGGCGCGCTGATCTCGGTCACCCCTGAGACCTCGACCTCGGTGCGCCTGCTCAAGCTGCTGCTCGACGTGCGCCGCGGCCTCCCGGGCGTGCGCTACGTGCGCGGGCTCGAGCCCAGCCAGGCCGATGCGCTGCTGCTGATCGGCGACCAGGCGATGCGGATGCGCAATCGCCGCCCCGAGGGGTTCACCCACACGCTCGACCTCGGCAGCGACTGGCTCGAATGGACCGGGCAGTCGTTCGTCTACGCGGTCTGGGCGGTGCGCACCGCGCTCGAGCCCGTCACCCGCGGCGAGCTGGGGCGCTACCTCGAGTCGTCCCTCGCCGCCGGACTGGCGAGCCTGCCGGAGGTGGCGCGCCAGCAGGGCGACGTGGGCTGGACGCCCGACGCCATGGAGGCCTACCTGCGCCGGTTCCACTACCGGCTCGGGCCGGAGGACCTCAAGGGACTCGAACGCTTCGAGTTGCTGGTCCGCGAGCACGGCCTGCTGAACGAGTAGACGCAACTCCGGCCGGGCCGGCCACGTACCTCCACCCGCGGCCACCCGGATCCCCGACCTGCGGTCGCGCGTCCCAAGGAGAGCCCATGACTGCCATGCACGAAGTGGACTACGAGGTCGTCGGCGAGGACCTGCAGTACGTGAAGATCGAGCTCGATCCCGGCGAGGCCGCGGTGGCCGAGGCCGGCTCGATGATGTACATCGAGGATGGGATCGAGATGGAGACCATCTTCGGCGACGGATCGCAGCAGCAGGGCGGTTTCATGGGAGCATTGCTGGGCGCCGGCAAGCGTCTGCTCACCGGCGAGTCGCTGTTCATGACGGTGTTCTGGAACCGCGGCCAGGGCAAGCGCAAGGTCGCCTTCGCGGCGCCCTATCCCGGCCGCATCGAGGCGGTGAAGCTGTCGGACGTGGGCGGGGAGCTGCTGGCGCAGAAGGACTCGTTCCTGTGCGCCGCCAAGGGCGTGTCGCTCGGCATCGCCTTCACCAAGCGATTTGGCGCCGGACTGTTCGGCGGCGAGGGCTTCATCCTCGAACGGCTCACCGGCGACGGCTGGGCCTTCCTCCACGCCGGCGGCATGCACGAGGAGCGCACGCTGGCGGCGGGCGAGACGCTGCGGGTGGACACCGGGTGCATCGTCGCGATGCAGCCGACCGTGGATTACGACATCCAGCTGGTGGGCGGGCTCAAGAGCGCGTTGTTCGGCGGCGAGGGTCTGTTCTTCGCGACGCTGCGCGGGCCCGGCAAGGTGTGGCTCCAG
>WNFL01011516.1_pt1 | contig 18203 bp, 21 predicted proteins | sample 5400361 | NCBI WGS metagenome assembly WNFL01 (sample SAMN13153351, study PRJNA577476) | soil metagenome | isolation source: 40 cm soil on Douglas fir-dominated hillslope | place: USA:California | collected 2013-09-17
GGACCACCCGCTCCGGCGCGCCGACAACGCCGTGCTCCTGTCGCACCGCGGCTACGCGACCGTCGAGATCCTCGTCGAGCGCTACCAGCACGCGATGCAAAACATCTTGAGCTTCTTCGGCGGCGACACGGCGGCCGTCATCAACCCCGATGCGCTCAAGGTTTAATTGAGTTTGTTGGGTGTGTCGGGTTGGGCTCAAAAATCCAACCAACTCGATCAGCTCAAAGAACCCCATCAACCCGCTTGGGCGATTGACACGCTTATGACGCTGGACTAATTAGAGGATATATTAGGATACCGAGCGGAGGCGTTATGGCAAACAGCAACGGCCACGAAATCTTGATTTCCGCGGACTCCCACGTGATGGAGCCGCACGACCTCTGGGAGAAGGGCGTGCCGGAAGCGCTCCGCGCCGCCGCGCCGCGCTTCGAGCCCCTGCCCGTCGGCCAGGGCTTTCAAAAGCATCCCGGCGGCCAGGACCCGCGCGCGCGCATCAAGGAGATGGAGACCGACGGCCTCTCGGCCGAAGTGCTCTACCCGACGCTCGCCTTGAGCCTGTTCGGGCTCGACGACGCGCGCATGCAGGAAGCCTGCTTCCGGGTTTACAACGACTGGCTGATCGACTACTGCCAATCGTCGCCGAAGCGGCTGATCGGCAGCGCCACGATCCCGCTCTACGACGTGGACTACGGCGTCAGGGAGATGGAGCGCGCCAAGAAAGCCGGCCTGAAGGGCGTCACGATCTGGCAGGTGCCGCACCCCGATCTCCCCTTCCACTCCAGCCACTACGAGAAGTTCTGGTCGGCGGTGGAGGACTTGGACATGCCGGTGAGCCTCCACATCCTGACCGGCCACAGCTATTTCAAGGACCCCAACCGCCGGAAAGGCGTCGAGCACTACCGCGGCAGCGTCAACTTGAAGCTGCTCGACAACGAAAACGCCCTTTTCGACCTGATTTTTTACGGCATCCTCGAGCGCCATCCGCGCATGAAGATCGTCGTCGTCGAGGCGGAGATCGGCTGGCTGCCCTTCCTCTTGCAGCAGTGGGACTACTATTACAACCGCTTCAAGGACCGCAATCCGCCGCCGATCGACAAGAACCCGAGCGAGTATTTCAAGCGGCAGGTCTACGCCACCTTTTTCAACGACTCGGTGGGCGGGCACTGCCTCGAATGGTGGGGCGCGGACAACTGCATGTGGTCGAACGACTTCCCGCACGAGAACTCGACCTGGCCCAACTCGCGGAACGTGATCCAGCGCGACCTGGGGGGCCTGCCGGCGGAGCGGCGGGCCAAGCTCGTCTGCACCAACGTCGCCAGGCTCTACAACCTGGAGATTCCGGCTTAGGGAAGTTTTTATGCCGACACTGATCGACTGGCACTCGCACCATACCCCGTCCGAGCTGGGGGACGACTTCGTCAGGCTCACGGGTAAGGCGCCCTCTCCCGATCCGTACGATTCGCCCGATTTCGATCGCCGCAGGCGGGAGCTCGACGCCGCGGGCATCGACGTTCAGCTCGTCTGCCAGGGCGCGGGGCTTTACGCCGATCGCCTGCCCGCCGACCAGGCGCTGGCGATCACGCGCCGGTCCAACGACCTGATCGCCGAGCGCATCGCGCCGCACGGCCGCCGCTTCCTCGGCGTGATCGCGGTTTCCCTGAAGAACATCAGGGCTTCGGTCGACGAGATCGAGCGCATGGCCGCCAAAGGATTCCGCGCCGTGCTGCTCTATCCCAAGACGGACGGCGCGTTTCTGCTCGACACGCCGGAGGCGGAGCCTCTCTTCGCCAAGATCGCCGGGCTCAAGCTCCCGGTCTTTCTCCACGGCGCGACGTCGGCGGACGACCCGACGCTCGCGCGCCTGGAAGACGGCGGCGCGGGCGTCGTCTACGGCGTGGTCGCGGACGCGACGGTCAACGAAAGCGTCCTGCGCATGATCGCGGGCGGCCTGTTCGACCGCCATCCCGATTTGAAAATCGTCATCCGCAGCGGCGGCGGCGGGCTGCCGCTGCTGCTCCAGCGGCTCTCCTGGAAGCACAAAGGCGCCGACGAGCGCAGCTACTCGGAGATCCTGCTCGACCATTTTTTGATCGACACGGCGGGCGTCGGCGCGAGGACGCTCGGATTTCTGCTGGAGACGATGGGCGAAGAGCGCATCGTGTTCGGCTCGGACTACTGCGGCGGCCTGGGGCTGCTCAAAAAAGGCGTCGCGGTCATCGAGCAGCAGCCGGATCCCGCGCGCATCAAAGCGATCACGGAGCGGACTTCGCGAAATCTCCTGGGACTCTAAAAGTCAACTCAAAGCCGGGAGGGCGTCGTGGGGAAAATATCGCAAACCCGGGATAGCGCGGCGTTGCGATGGGGCGGGCTAATCGCGGCATGGCTCGTCTGCTGGTCCGCCACAGGCCATGCACAGATTATCGAATTCAAGCGAACCACACAGATTTTTCGCGAACTCAAACGAACCGACGATTTTACCGGCTGGTGTTTGAAGTATGGGCTTTTTACCCGGGATTCCGACGGAATAACCTGCTCGTTCGTGATCGGGATTCAGGCTGGCTTGACTGCCGCCTTTGGTAAAGGACGTCCGGGTAATACCGGGTGCGAGGCTCTCGGTTCCAAGATAGATTTCTTCGAGGGCGCCGATCCGGGGAGACAAATCGCGCAGCCTATCTTTGAATGGTTACTCACCAATTGGGAAATTTCGACCACCTATACAAAGCAAGACATCGATGCCGCAATTTGGGCGCTGCACAGGTGTAAGGAGTGATTACGATCGGCGAGATCCCGTCTCGCGCGCCTCTTTTCCTCTAGGACCTGTCCTCTATGACCTGCAATTTTAATGTCGATTAGCCACCCGATACCGCGCGCGCTGCTGGCGCTGGCGGCGCTGTGGGCGGCGGGCTGCGGCGCCAGGGCCGTCCCGCCGGCGCCGGATCTGACGCCGCCGAAGATCATCCTGAACGCGCTCGGCGCGGTCGGCAATCCCGTCTTCGCCAGCGACGAGACGGCGCCGCCGAAACAGGCCTGCGCCAGGTTCCGCTCGTTCCCGGCGCGCTTCGTGCTGAGCGTCGGCGACGCGGGCGGGGTCGCGCTGGCGGTCGTGCGGGTGTCGCGCGGCCGCATCGTGGCGGATTCCGTGATCGTCGCCCCGGACGCGCCCGAGTCCTCGTGGCAGATCTCCCGGCTCGAGGGCATGAGCGAGATGTTGATGATCCGGCTCGGGAAGCCGGCCGGCGGCGCCGCGGCGACGACCGGCCTCCTCGGCATGTTCAACGTGGCGCCCGATTCGCCCGCGGCCGCCGTCACGGCGTCGGCCTACGACCACAGCGGCAACCTGACGAACCTCTACCCGGTGGGCGTCAGGCCGTACGGCGACGAGGCGTGCCGGTAGGCGGCGCGCCGCAAAGCCGGGCGCAAAAACGTTTGGCGATTTTTTTTCAGCCGATGACTCCCGTCTCACTCGAAGACTTGATCCGCTCCTCGCGCCGCGCGCTGGTCGTCGGCGTCGGCGGGGGCGGCGACGTGGTCGGCGCGCTCGTCCCCGCCCGCTTCCTCGAATTCTCCGGTCTGGAATTCCGCCTGGGCGGCCTCTCCTGGGAGCGCTCGGTCTACGATCCGCTGCCCGGCCCGCGCCCGCTCGCCGAAGTCCGCAACGTCCGGCCGCTGAACGACTACGCGTGGCTCGCCAACGCGGAGAGCCAAACGGCGGGCGGGGTCTATTTCGCCGAGTCGAAGATGGCGGCGGTCCGGGGCGAGGAAATTTTGCTCATCGACATCAACGGCGGCGTCCGGGGCGCCGTCGCCGGGCTGGAGGCGGCGCTGAAGGAGTTTCAGGCCGATCTGCTCGTCGGCGTGGACGTCGGCGGCGACTCGCTGGCGGAAGGCGGCGAGCCGGGGCTCCGCAGCCCGCTCGCGGACGCGGTCATGCTGGCGGCCTACGCCGAGCTCGAGCGAAAAGGCGTGGCCGCGCTCTGGGCGATGTTCGGCTACGGCAGCGACGGCGAATTGACCGTGGACGAGATCGAGGCGGCGCTCAGCCGCGTCGCCGGCGCCGGCGGCCTCCTCGGCGCCTGGGGGCTGACGGCGAAGATGGCGGCCGAGCTCGAGCAAGTGATCCGCACGGTCAAGACCGAGGCGAGCGCGATCCCGCTCGAATGCGCGCGCGGCGCCCGGGGCGAGCGCGGCATCCGCCAGGACCAGAGGAAAGTGAAGCTCACGCCGCTCGCCGCGCTGACCTTCTTTCTCTCCCCGGAAGTGCTCTACGACACGCTCTCGCGCCCGGCCCGGGCCGTGCGCGGGACCGGCTCGCTCGAAGCCGCCAACGACGCGCTCCACGCGATCGGCGTCAAGACCGAGCTCGACCTGGAGCGCGCGCGCCGCGCGCGGGAGCGGCGCGGTGTTTGAGCGCATCCAGCGGGAGGTCTGGGTCCTCATGGTCTCGCGCGGGGTGCGGTCCTTCGCCTTTTCCTGCCTGAACGTCATCTTCGCGATCTATTTGAGCCAGCTCGGCTACTCGACCGTCACGATCGGCCTCGTCATCTCCACCGCCTACGTCAGCAGCGCGATTTTGACGGTCGTCTGGGGCTATCTCTCCGACCGCTACGGCCGGCGGCCGATTTTGATGCTGCTCGCCGCGCTGACGATCGTGTCGAATCTGATTTATTTATTTTTCAGCTCGCTGATATTTATTTTCATCGCCGTGATCGTCACCAACATCGGCGCCGGCGGCACCGGCGGCGGCGGCCAGGGCGGCGGCCCGTTCAATCCCGTGGAGCAGGCCCTGCTGGCGGAGAAGTGCAGCCCGGAGGACAGGAACCGGATCTTCTCGATGAACTCCTTCGTCGGCTCGATCATGGGGGCGCTCGGCGCGCTGTTCAGCGGGCTGCCGGAATATCTGCAAAAAAATCTCGGCTGGGAGACGATCCCGTCGTACAAGCCGCTCTTCGCCGTGACGATCGTCTTGAGCCTCGGGCTCATCGTCGCCTATTCCAAGATCACCGAAAAGCACGTGCCGCGGCGGAGGGAAGCCCGGACGATGTCGAAAAAATCCGGCGCCTTCGTCACCAAGCTGTCGCTCCTCGGCATGGTCGACAACCTGGGCGCGGGCATGGTCGGGCCTTTCGTCGCCTACTGGTTCTACCTCCGCTTCGGCGTCGATCTGAAATCGCTCGGCGTGATGTTTTTCATCTCCTATCTGCTGGCGGCGCTCTCGTTCCTCCTCGCGCCGCTGATCGCGCGCCGCATCGGCCTGGTGCGCACCATGGTGTTTTCCCACGGCATCGCCTCGCTGGTCTACCTGGTGCTGCCGTTCGCGCCGACGTTTTTGATCGGCGCGGCGCTGATCGCGTTTCGCTCCTTCGTGGCCTACATGGACAGCCCGCTCAAGGGCTCGTTCGTCATGGGCATCGTCAAGGCCGAAGAGCGCGGCTCGGCCGCCGGCATCACCAACCTCTCGCGCTACGTGCCGATGGCCGTGAGCCCGAGCCTCGGCGCCTACATGATGCAGGCGTTCTCGCTCAGCGTGCCGATGGTGATCGGCGGCGCGCTCCAGGCGGTCCACGACGTCGCGTTTTATTTTTTATTCCGCGACGTCAGGCCGCCCGAGGAAGAGGGCGTCAAAGGGTTGGATGTAAAAGTTACCTGAATAATTTTGAGTTGAAATTCAAAATTCGACATTCATAATTCATCATGGACGTTATGCCCCTGTCGTTTTTCCAGAGAGTCGTCGAAGAAAAAATCCTGCAGGCGCAACGGGAGGGCGCGTTCGACAACCTGCCGGGCAAGGGCAAGCCGCTCCGGCTCGACGACCAGACCTGGGTGCCGGAGGACCTCCGGGTCGCCTACCACGTGCTCAAGAACGCCCACGTCCTCCCGCCCGAGGCGGAATTGTTGAAAGAGATCCACACGCTCGAAGACCTGCTCAAATACGTCGAGGACGAGGGCGAGAAGAAGGCGCTGGCCAAAAGCATTCGGAACAAAATCGTCCGCCTCGACCTCCTGAAGCGCCGCTCGTTTTCGCTCGGCGCCGCGGGCTACTACGGCGCCAAGCTCGCGGCGAAATTCTCCCGCCGCTGATCCGCCCGCCTCATTGACAACCGTCCCGGTTCGGAACTAGGTTTACCTCGTTTCCGGAGGGAAAGGCCATGCGGCTTCGCCCCACGCTCCGCCGCCGGGCGGCGTTCATCCTATTCGCTTCGCTGTTCGCCGCGAGCGTCCTCGCCGCCGAAAAGAGCGTCCAAAGAAGCGTCGACGATGCGCTCGACGCCATCAACCGCCTGCCGGCCGCCGAGCGCGCCGCCGCGCTCGCCGAAGGGGCGAAGAAAGAGCGGGAGCTCATCTGGTACTCGACCATGAACCGGGAGAACTCCCTCGAGCTCGCCCAGGCTTTCGAGAAGGACCATCCCTACCTCGCCGTCAAGATACTCTCCGGCAGCGCCGTCAACACGATGACTCGCATCACGTCGGAGTTCCACGCCCGGAGCAACCTCTTCGACGTCACGCACATCCGCGGGCTGTTTCTCTCGGCGCTCCGAAAAGGCGGCATGATCGCCCGCTACCGCACGCCGCTCCGCGAGGCGCTGCGGAAGGACTTCGTCGACGCGGAAGGCTACTTCAACGGCATCTTCACCCAGGCCCACCTGTTCATCGTCAATAAAAATCTGGTCAAGCCCGAAGACTATCCGAGGAAATTGGAAGACCTCCTGCTGCCCAGGTGGAAAGGCGAGCTGGCGATGGAGCTCGAGTCTTACGACTGGCTCGCCGCGCTGCTCGATTATTACGGCGAGGACAAGGGCAAGGCGATCGCCGACAAGCTCGGGCGGCAAAAATTGAACTTCCGCCGCGGCTCGACGCTGCTCAGCCAGCTCGTCGCGGCCGGCGAGCTCGCGGTCCATCTGGACGGCTACAACCATACCGCTTACCAGCTGAAGCAGAAGCGGGCGCCGATCGAATACGTCTTTCCCGAGCCCTACGTCCCGGCCAAGACGCCGACCGCGGTCTGGATCGGCGCGCGCGCCCCGCACCCGCACGCCGCCGCGCTCTTCGCCGATTTCCTGCTCTCCCGCAAGGGCCAGGAGATCATGGCGGCGCAGGGACGATGGGTCAGCCGGAAGGACGTCGGCTATCTCCTCGACCCGGGAGCGCGGAGAGTCCAGATGGTCGCGCTCAAATGGGGCGGGCGCGACGTCGAGCTGATCCAGCTCTTCAATAAATTGCTGCGCCGGGAGGGGGAATGACGCCATGGCCGACATACGAATAGACTCCGACACGCACTTCACGCCGCTCGACGCCTTCGACGCGGTCCGGACGGAGTACCCGGACCGGGCGCCGCGCTATGTAAAGCTCCCGAGCGGGCGCTACCGGCTGGAAAACCCCGCGCGCGAAAAGCTCGTCCCGGCGCACATCCAGCCGCTCCGCGAGGACGGCCACGACCCCGCCGCCTTCGATCTCGACGCCCGCCTCGCGGCGATGCAGCAAGACGGCTTCGACCGGCAGGTGCTGATCCCCAACAACGCGCCGTTCTACTACGACGTCGAGCCCGGCCTCGGCGCCGCCGTCTGCCGCTCGTTCAACGAGTCGATCGCCCGGATTCTCGCGCGCTATCCGAAAAAGTTCATCGGCGTGGCGCCGGCGCCGCTGCAGGACGCGGGCCGCGCGCTCGGCGAGATGGAGCACGCGTTCTCGGCGCTCGGGCTCCACGGCGTGATCCTCTACCAGAACGTCAACGGCCGGGACCTGGACGGCGAGTGCCTGTGGCCGTTTTACGAGCGGGCCGAAGAGCTGGGAGTGCCGCTCCTGGTCCACGGAGTCGACAGCGGGCCGCTCCTCGGCGTCGAGCGCTTCGCCCGCTTCAACCTGGACGTCTGCCTGGGCTTTCCCTTCGAGGTCTTCACGGCGATCGCCGCGCTGATATTCGGCGGCGTGATCGAGCGCTTCCCGCGCCTCAAGTTCGGCTTTTTCGAAGTCGGCGTGGGCTTCATCCCCTGGCTGATCGACCGGCTGGAGAGCGCCTACGACGCCCGGCCCGCCGCCCGGGCGAAGACGAAGAAGCGGCCGCGCGACTGCTTTAAGAATTTCTATTTTTCCCTCGGCGCCGACGATTCCACGCTCGCCGATGTCGTCAAACGAATCGGCAGCGACCGGCTGATGATCGGCAGCGACTACCCGCATCCCGACGGCACCTACCCCGAAACGATCGCGCTGGTGGAGGCGCGGGCCGGGCTCGCGCCGCGCGACCGGGCGAACCTCCTCGGCGGCACGGCGGCGGAGTTTTTCAACCTCGCGGAGCGCGCTTGAAGCGCTTGTTTGAGGCCTCGGGTATTTACCCGATGGCGGTTGTAATACTTTTAAAGTATCGTTCCTGGTACCTGAGAGATCCGTTTCATCGTCATGGCAAGCACCGGCGGAAAATTCTGGGCGCTGGTCCTCCGCTGCCACCTGTGCGGCGGCAAGTTCACGCAGCGCCGTCTCACCCTCGAAAGAGTTCACCTGGTGCCGCAGGTCACTCCCTGCCCGCATTGCGGCGCCCGGCCCTACATCACCGCCCCGGGAAGCAGAGAGCACAGCCGGGTGCACCACATCTTCGATCTCCGCGAGGAGCCGGTGTTCCGAAAAACCCGCGCCGGCGACACCTGGCATTTTTCCTACGACTGCTCCCACTGGCCCGGCCACGACTACCTGGTGCTGGATGTCCCTCCGAGAGACGGCGATATCTGCAACGAATGCAAAGCCAAGCAGGGCGAAGGCAGCGATAGCTAGCCTTTAGACTCCCGCCCTCGATTTCACACACGCCCGGTTTGTACCCGCCTTTCCAGCAGCCGATTGGCCGCTATGATGACGAGCGGAGCAGTTTGCTTCTATAAGTCCGCCGGGTCGGCTCGGGACTTGCCGAACCCGCGGCGGACTAAGCAAAGAGAGCGGAGGAGCGAATGAACCGCAGATTAGTTTTCGCCGCCCTGTTGATCCTGTTGGCCGCAGCGACCATGCCCACGCGGCCCTACGAAGCCCGGTCGGCAACCCCGATGCCGTGCCAGTCCGCCGGGCCGGCCGAATTCGCCGCTTCGACCGAGAAAACATTCGATCAGTTGATGGGCGATGCGACGAGCGTGATGCACCGGGGAATGCACGGCGCGCCGCACACCGGCGAGCCCGACCATGACTTTGTCGCCATGATGATTCCCCACCACCAGGGCGCCATCGACATGGCCAAGGCGCTCTTGCTGTACGGCAAGGACGAGCCGTTGAAGCGCCTGGCGCAGGAGATCATCGCGGACCAGCAAAATGAAGTGCAGTGGATGCAGCTCTGGCTGTCCAGGCATCCCGGCGGCGGCGATCCCGCGAGCGCCATGCACAAATAAGGAAGGGTGGGTCCATGAAAGCGAGAAGATCACTGCCGCTCGCCTTCGGGCTGTCGGTCGTGTTAACGGCGGCCGCCGCCGCGGGAGCCGAACCCGCGAAGGGCGACCGCGTCTACACGGGCGACCAGACTTCCAACACGGTGTCGGTCATCGATCCGGCGGCGCAAAGATTGCTCGGCGTGATTCGATTGGGCGACCCCGTGCCGGGCGCGCTGAGCCCGCTGTACAAAGGCGCGCTGCTCGTGCACGGCCTCGGCTTTTCGCCGGACCACCGGACGCTGGCCGTCATCTCGATCGGCTCGAATTCGGTGACGCTGATCGACACCACGACGAACCGCGTCAAGGGCACGGTCTACGTCGGCCGCTCGCCGCACGAAGGGTTCTTCACGCCGAACGGGCGCGAGTTCTGGGTGGCGGTGCGCGGCGAGGATTATGTATCGGTGATCGATCCCAAGCAGATGAAAGAGGTGCGGCGGATCAAGACCGCCAACGGCCCCGGCATGGTTCTGTTTCGCCCCGACGGCCGCTACGCCTTCGTGCCGTCGAGCTTCACGCCCGAATTCACCGTGATCGATGCGGCGAGCTACCGCGTGGTCGCGCGCCTGCCGCAAGCCAGCCCGTTCTCGCCCAACCTGGCGGTCAGCGACGACGGCAAGGAAGTATGGTTCACGCTCAAGGACACGGGCAAAGTCCAGGTCGTCAGCGGCGAGCCGCCGTTCCGGATCCTGGCGACGCTCGATACCGGGCCGATCACCAATCACGTGACCTTTGCGGACAACGCCAACGGCAAATTCGCCTATGTCACCGTCGGCGGCTTGAACGAGGTCAAGGTCTTTCGTCGGGGGCCCCAACCTCAATTGATCGCCGCGATCCCGACCGGCGATCTGCCGCACGGCATCTGGCATTCGGGCGACGGCGCGCGCGTCTACGTCGGGTTGGAGAACGGCGATGCGGTCATGGCGATCGACGCGCTCAGCAACAAAGCGCTCGCCACCATCCCGATCGGCCAGACGCCCCAGGCGCTGGTTTACGTTCCGGGCGCGGTGGCGACGGGCGACGGCGCCGCCAACCTTGCGCCGCTCGGCGCCGCCGGCCAGGCGCTGCATATCGAGATGCGGCCGCCGGCCGGAGCAGACAGCAAAAACGGGCGCGCCACCGTTGCGGTCAACTCGCTCGGCGTGATCGACCTGCTGCAGATCGCCGCCTCCGGCTTGCAGCCGGGCCGGGAGTACGAGCTCGCTATGGTGGATTCACCGGTCAAGCCGGCGAGCCGGATCGCGCTGGCCAAATTCACCACCAACCCGAGCGGGGCCGCCGTCGCGCAGGCGATCGGCCCGCTGCGAACCGTCGTAGGCGCCGACAGCGCCGGCGGTCAGCAATCCGAGCGGCGTTATCTGGTCGTGACGGCTGCCGGCGGCGATCAGCCGGTGCTGCAGCAGCAAACGCCGTGACGCGCCGATGCGCTTCACACGGACCCGGTTTTTACCTGATTCTCACGCGGCCGATCGGCCGCTATAATCAGATTGTGAGCGGCGTAAGCTTTACCTGGCTGCTCCGGTGCCAGCAGTGCGGTTCGACTTTCGAGATCGATCTCGCGCCGGACCAATCGCTGCTGCTCGCCACCCGCCGGACGCCCTGCCCGGACTGTTTTCATCTGCCGGCCGACGGGCCGCAGAGAAGCCCCTGGACCGTGCCCAAAGTTCACGCGATCGTGAGCCTCAAGCACTACTGGCCGGCGCCGTCGTGAGCCCTCGCCTTCTCCGTTAGGAGTCACCGCTCGGCTTCGAGGGGATCGTCTCAGGCTACATTTCAGGCTACATTTTTTTAGTGGCGCGGATCGCTTTGTCTATTTCGCCGAGCGCCTCCCGGCAATGCGTTTCGGCGATCCGCCGGATTTCCATCGCCGCGTCGATATCGCAGCCGACCGCGAACGAAAGCGGCGGGTCTTCGACGAATTCGGTGATGTCGACCGCGTTTTGAAGCGCCAGGGAGGCGGCCGAGCCGACCTTGGCGAACGGCATCAAGGCCTCGCGCCACGCGACGGACAGCAAGATCATAACCGCCATGCGCGGAGAAGCTATGCCACCGCGCCCGGACTGTCAAACGAGCGGCGCGGGCAAAGGATTTCAGATCGCAATCCACCCATCTTGATTTCTGAGACTTTTTTAGTATTTTCAACCGGTGTCCAACGAAGCTAAAATCTGGGCGATGGTCCTCAAGTGTTACAAGTGCGGGCATCGCTTCGACGTGCCGAGTGTTCCGATGGAGCATGTGTTGGTCATGCCCCAGGTTTGCCCCTGTCCTCATTGCCAGGCGAAGCCGGAATTCGTGATCGCCCCGAGCGACGAGAGAGTTTTATTGACCCACCAGTTGATCGACTTGAAGCAGCGCGGTCATCGATAATAAAAAGCTTCCCGCTTCAAGCGCTGGAAAGCCGCATACATTCGACGCGATGGCGGCGGGAAATACATTCCAGACAACGGCGCCGGGCGGGAGACGCTCGGGGAGCTGGATCTCCATGTAGTTTGTAGTTTTCGGCCGGCCAGCTTCCAGAGGCGAAGCCGTTGACAGACGAAAACGGGTGGCATAGTTACGAAGTATGGACGATCTGGTGCTGATTATCGGGTCGGCCGCCTTTCTCGCCATCAAGGCGGCCGTCGATATCCCCAGATATATAAATAACTATCCCTACAGCTTTGCCGTTCCCTGCAACGAGGAGACGGCCACGGGGATCCAGCATATCGCCGTCGAGCATTGCCCGGAGGCGAGCCGCGCAATCGAGGAAGCTCTTCGTTTGTACCGAAAAACCATCGGTTGATTTCCGATTCGACGCACAGGTCGAAGCTTTGCCGGTTCCGCTCCCCAAGGAGATCCCCAAGTGGCTCTCGTTTGCCGTCCCACCGCGGAAGCGGCCGGCCGCGCCGCAAAAAAACCTCCCACAGGCCCTCTTGACATTTTTGGCCACCTTGATATTGGTCTGACCAGTAGACCGCTAGACATGTTGAGAGCGATCCGCAAAACCCGCATTTACGAGGAGGTCGTGAGCCAGGTTCACGAGCTGATGCGGGAGGGCCGGTTCAAGGCCGGCGATCAGCTGCCCTCGGAGCGGGAGCTGGCCGAGACCTTCAAGGTGAGCCGGACCTCGGTGCGCGAGGCGCTCCGGGCGCTCGAAGCCCAGGGGTTGATCGTCAGCCGCACCGGCGCGGGCAACTTCGTCGCCGACCTCCCGGTCGAGTCGCTGATCGCGCCGCTGGCGTCGCTGTTGATCGAGGAGAAGCACGCGCTGGCCGACATCTTCGAGATGCGGAAAGTCGTCGAGCCGCACATCGCCGCGCTCGCCGCCGAGCGGGCGACCAAGAGAGACATCGACCGGATGAAAAAGATTCTGGACAAGCAGAAGGAGGCCGTGACGCGCGGCGAGACCGGAGTGGAGGCGGACGCCGAGCTCCATTTCGCCATCGGCCGGGCGACCCAGAACCAGGCGCTGGAAAAGCTCGTCGCCGGCCTGATGGACGTGCTCAGCCACAGCCGCGAGGAGTCGCTCCAGACCAAGGACCGGCGCCGGGCGTCGATCGAGTCGCACCGGAAGATCATCGCCGCCATCGAAGCTCACGACCGGACGAAAGCGCGCGACGCGATGCTGCGCCACATCGAGCAGGTCGAGGACAACGTGCTTTCGTCGAAAAAGCCCAACGGCCGTTTCAACGACGACCCATTAGCCGAGAGGAGGATTTCATGATCAAAAGAGTGGAAGTCAACTACCGGGGCATCTTTCAGAAGAACCTGGGCAAAAAGATCGGCAGCGACATCGTCATGATCGCCAGCCGCATGGGCCAGAAGGCCTTTTCCAACGGCCGCTACAGCGACTCGCCGGAGCGGAACGGCATCCCGTGCAAGTATTTCGCCTTCGTGTCGCCGGACCTGTCCGAGGAAGAGCTCGAGGCCGAGTGCGGCGCCAAGCTCGAGATCGACGAGGCCAACGTCTCGGTCGTCCTCGACGACACGATGTGCAAGGGCGTCGAGCCCTGGGGCTGGCACGGCGTCCGGCCGATCAACGAGCGCGTCGTCAAGGACGGCTGCCTGCTCGTCGTCTCCAATCGGCCGCCCGAAGAGCTGCTCGCCTTCATCGGCAAGAAGCCCTACAACTACCGCCTGGCGATCCTCGACGGCGTCGCCAGCCTGGCCGGCCTGTGGGTCAACAAGGACGATCTCACGCACGAGCGCATTCTCGGCGGCATCGCGGCGGTCGAGCCGGCGATGATCAGCATCGAGGCGGTCGAGGCCTATTTGATGGACAAGACCGGGCAGAAGCACCGCGCCGAGGCCGCGCGCGCCGCCTACGAGTCGCTCCGGGCGGAAGCCAAGCCGCCGCGCGTAAAGCAGGTCACGCCCCAGGATGGAATCGTGTGGCCGCATGAGATCCCCGTGCTGCCCAAGTGGTTCGAGATGCAGGAAGGCGCCGTGGTCCCGGCGGTCAAGCGCGGCTTCGAGATGGGCCCCAAGGGGCAGTCGCGAAACGCGGGCTTCAAGCGCGGCACCACCAAGACGCAGCGCCCCGCGGTCCGGTTCGACCTCTGCACCAAGTGCACGCTCTGCTGGGCGGAGTGCCCGGACGAGTGCTTCGACCCGACCACCGACGGCTTCTACGACATCGAGTACCAGTACTGCGTCGGCTGCGGCAAATGCGCCGAGGTCTGCCCGGTCAAGGAATGCATCGTCATGGTCGACGAGCTCCAGTTCCACGACGACAACAGCCCGTGGGAAGACTGGAAGAAGGATTCCAAGGGCTACATCGCGGCGCTCGAAGATAAAAAAGGCAAGAACCGGGTTTCCTATCCCGTCGTCACCGGAAAAGGCATCACCGTCACCAAGGGCGAAGTGATGCCCGAGGGCAAGATCGTGCCGGTTAGAAAAACCGAGGAGGTCGAAGTATGAGTGTCGCAGTGGCAAAAGAAAAAACCGGGGCTTCGGACGGCGTTTACGAGCGGGAAGACCTCTTGAACGGCTGCCAGGCCGTCGCCCAGGGCGTGCGCCTGGCGGACGTGGACGTGATCGCGGCCTACCCGATCCGGCCCTACACCGAGGTCATGGACGCGCTCTCGAAGATCATCGCCGACGGGCAGCTCGACTCCGAGTACATCATCGCCGACAGCGAGCACTCGCAGTTCGAGATCGTCAAGCACGCCAGCTCGGTCAACGCGCGCGCCTTCGGCGGCTCGAGCGGCACCGGCTGGATGTACGGCATGGAAGCGCTGACCGTCACGGCGACCGACCGCCTGCCGCCGCTGTTCCTGGTCGGGAACCGCGCGCTCGACGATCCGGGCGCCTTCGGCGTCGAGCACAACGACGCGATGGCGGTCCGCGACCTGGGCTGGCTCCTCTGCTGGGTGACGACGCCACAGGAGGCGCTCGAGCACGTGCTGATCGGCTACCGCGTCGCCGAGGACGCGAAGGTCCGGATGCCGATGGCGCTGGCGATGGACGGCGCGTTCCTCACGCACTCGCAGCACATGGTGCAGGTCCCGTCGGTGGCGGCGGCGAAGAAATTTCTCCCGCAGTACGACCTGGCCGAGCGGCGCCTCCATCCCGACAACCCGATCTCGGTCGCGCCGCAGGCGAACGAGGACTGGGTCATGGAGATCCGCCGGCAGAACTGGGAGGCCGCCAAGCGGGCGCGCCTGGTCATCAAGGACGCCTACAAGGAGTTCAACAAGGTCTTCGGCGACCGCTACCATGAGCCCTACTACTTCGACGAATTCATGACCGAGGACGCCGAGACGGTCTTGCTCGGCGTCGGCACGGTGGCGGCCCCGGCCCGCACGGCGGTCCGGCGGCTGCGCGAAAAGGGCCAGAAAGTCGGCTACGTGAACCTGCGCTGGTTCCGCCCCTTCCCGACCGAGGAGCTGCGCGCGTGCTTGAGCCGCTTCAAATCGGTCGGCGTGGTCGATCGCGACTTCGCCCACGGCTCGCCCGACAACTGCGGCATCCTGATGCACGAGATCCGCTCGTGCCTGTACCCGGCGAAGAACCGGCCGGCGATCGTCAACTTCATCGGCGGCCTCGGCGGGCGCGATCTCTCGATCGCCGACGCGCAGAGGATGTACGAGATGACGCAGCAGGCGGCCAAGAAAGATTCCATGGACGGATTCATAACCTGGATCGGTCTGAGAGAGTAAAGGAGAAAATTTATGTCGACCACACCTTCCATCGATTACGAAAAGATCAAGGGCGTTCACAAGGTCCCGCTCGAAGAGCTCTACACCTCGGGCCACCGCACCTGCCAGGGCTGCGAGTCGGCGACGACCATGCGCGGCTTCATCAAGGCGGCGGGCTCGCGCACGATCGTCACCGGCGCGACCGGCTGCATGTACGTCGCCAACACCTCGTACATGACCACGCCGTGGATCGTGCCGTGGATGCACACGCAGCTCGGCGCGGGCGGCGCGTCCGCCGTGGGCATGGCCGCGGGCATCCGCGCCCTCCAGCGCAAGGGCAAGATCAAAAAGGAGAAGATCAACATCATCAACTTCTCGGGCGATCTCGGCGCCGGCGACATGGGCATCGGCGGCATCTCCGGCGCGCTCCAGAGCGACTACGACCTGCTCATCATCATGTACGACAACGAGTCGGCGGCCAACACCGACATCCAGGCGACCGGCCTGTCGACCTACGGCGCGCAGACGACCTTCACCCCGCCCGGGAGCAAGCACCGGATCATGCAGCGGCGCTGGAAGAAGAACGTCGACCTGCCGCTACGTCGCCACCGCCTGCGCGACCTTCCCGCCGACGGATTATTTGAACAAGGTGCGCAAGGCGCTCAACATCGGCGGCCCGACCTTCATCCACACCTACGACCCGTGCCCCAAGGGCTGGGACTACCACCCGCGCTTCTCGAACGAGCTCGGCGAGCTGGGCATCAAGTCCGGCCTCTACCCGCTCTACGAGATCGTCGAGGGCAACGTGATCTACACCTGGGACGCGCGCAAAACCGGCAAGGGCCGGATTCCGGTGAAGGAGTTCCTCACCAAGCAGGGGCGCTTCGATCACCTGATCGAGGAGGACTTCAGCTACATTCAGAAGATGGTCGACGAGATGTGGGAAGAATGGGAAATCCCCGGCGTCGCGCCGATCAAGGGAATCCTGAAAGCCCGAATCTAGGCCATTCCGTTCCGGACAGCCCGATTCAAAGAGGCCCTCACCCGAGGGCCTCTTTTTTTTGTCCCGAATCGCTCCTCGGTCCCATTTGCAGCTCCCAAATGTGACCTATTGAGGGAAACATTCCCGCCAAATACGGATAAGACCCGATTCTCGTAAAACCGCCGGCCTTTTACTATGGGTTGCTAAAACGAACCGGCCGGATAATACCCCCCTAAAGCTCCACCGGCCTAAAGACCCGAGGAGCGTCCATGAACTACTTCCAGCCCTATTCCCTTCCCGCCGATCAGGCGATCCTCGCCGCATGGGATTCGCAGCTGGCGGAGCTGGCGGAATGCCCCGAACTCGTCACGGCATTAACGAAACGGCGCGAACTGTTCCCGAGCTTCGCCGCCTATTACGCGCAGCTCCGCGCTTTACCGCGCGGCACGCGAAGGACGCTGCAAAGGAAGCTCGTGCGCGTCCGCGAGCTGGCTTCGATGCAACCGGAATGGCAGAGAAAGCTCGCCTCTTCACTGGCAGGTTCAGCACTACTGCTCGCGCTGGCGCAGAGCGCGACCGCGGCGACGATCAACGTCACGACGAATGTCCCGGACATCAACGACGCTGACGGCAAGTGCTCGCTCATCGAGGCGATCATCAACGCTAACAACGATGCGGCGACGCATCCGGACTGCGCGGCGGGGGATGGAGCGGACACGATCGTGCTGGCACAGAATAGTACGCATACGCTGACACATTACTACGGCCCGTTCTCGCTCGCCTTCCTCGGCATGCCTGTAATCACCGGCACGCTAACGATTCAGGGCAACGGTGCAAAAATCGTTGCCCGAAGCGCGGGTCTGCCGTTTACTCTTATCAGCGTGGGCAGGTCTGCCGACGTAACACTCAAACATCTTACGCTGGAAGGTGGCCTTTCCGGTGCGGGAGGTTCTGGAAAACTCAGCATACAAAACAGCACGATAACACGTAACGGACTTGCTACCGGCTACATCCCCGGCCACGGCCATTTTCGCGGCCGCGGCGTCTTCAACTCGGGGACGCTCATCATTTCGAATAGCATAATTGCCGGCAACGCAAGTCCCGGCGGAGCTGACCCTGATTTCACAGGGATCGGCGCAGGCGTCCGAAACGACGGCGTCGCCTATATTCACGACAGCATAATTTCCGACAATTCGGCAAACGGCGGAGGTGGAGTCGCGAACAACGGAACACTGACGATTAAGAACACCACGATATCTGGAAATACCGTTCATACAATGACAGGACGGTTCATGAGGGTCCGTGGCGGGTTCGGCGGTGGGATTTTTAATAGCGCCAACAGCTACTTGCGAATTGACAACAGCACGATCTCCGGCAATACCGCTGAAGCGATCAATCACGCTGCAGGCGGCGGCGGCATCTCCGACGCCGGGACTCTCGTGATTGTAAATAGCACAGTATCGGGCAATACCGCCGAAGCAGCCGGCGGCCATGCGAATGGCGGTGGGATCTCCAGCTACGGATCCATTGTAATCGTAAATAGTACGATTACCAATAATACTGCGGTTGCCGACTTGGAGAACCATTCGTTCGGCGGAGGCCTTCGAACCTTCGGCGCTTTAACGCTCCATCAAAGTCTCACGTCTGGCAATACTGCGGAATCGGGAGCCGAAATCTACTCGTCAGGCACCGTAACGACCGACGACT
>WNFL01004321.1_pt1 | contig 18202 bp, 18 predicted proteins | sample 5400361 | NCBI WGS metagenome assembly WNFL01 (sample SAMN13153351, study PRJNA577476) | soil metagenome | isolation source: 40 cm soil on Douglas fir-dominated hillslope | place: USA:California | collected 2013-09-17
GGTCGTTGGAGCGATTGGTGGACATGGAAGTCTCCAGAAGAAAGATTAGATTTTGGGTTTTTGGGGAGTCTCGCGGAGGCGAGGCGCAGTACTTAACGAAAAAAGTCCACCAGAGTGATGATTACACTGTCAATAAAATTTCTCCAGGTACTGTTCAAGTGTTCGCATACAGCACGTGACATTTGGCCAAGGGATGGGCGACGAGGGACTCTTCTCTTGACCGTGCCTCGCATCCGGCGCTAGCCTGTCGCTGATTCCTGCTAGACATGGAGGCGAGGCCGTGTGTGCAGCCTCTTCGCCGCGACGCTCTCATTCAGCGGCAGCGCACTGTTTGGCGCCCACCTGAAGACGGGATGCCAGACAAAGCGGACAAGACAAAACATCGGAGAGTCGGGGCACTGTGCCGGTTTTCGTCAATTACGGTCTGCATCTTGGGCTTGTCGGATAATAGTTGGTGAAGGCCATTGTCATCGGCTACTTCTCACGCTTTCCAAAGGTGTAGGCGATTCCGAGAACAAGCCTGAGGCGACTCTGGAACAAGCCTGAGGCGACTCTGACCCGCAGCCGCAAAATGCGTGCGCATGAAATCAAGGTTTGCACGCCCTGACCAATGCGAAGTAAATGGATAATCGGCCCCGCCACCCAGCGTCCAGGTGAACGCCGTGTCTGACGCAGAGATTGTTGCCGCCGGGACCTGCTGAAATTTCGTGTTTATATGTGAAAATCCATACTGCGTCTCGCCGAAAATGCCCAGTTTGTGCTTCTTGACATTGTGGGAAAGGAAGAAAATCCGAGGTCCTACGAGGAAGCTCTGAAGATGAGCCTTGCTCACCAGGAGTCCTACATTAGTGATCTCAAATACTCCAATCTGTGAAGTATCCCAGGTGCTGTCATAGTTCGCACCGACAGTTATCTTGGACGTGAACCACCAAGCGGCACCAACATCAAACCCATCCGTTCCAAAATTTTGGGTAACATGAGCATATCCCCCTGAAAGCTCGAGGTCCTGCGCAGAGATGCTTTGAGGAAGAAAGAGCACGGCCATGAGGGCAATGAGAGAGGGCAAGAACGTCAGCAGTAATGCACCCGGGAAACGAGCAACAGGTCTGAATGCCGAGCGTTCTGGAATACTCTGCAAATCCGTTGTATGCGTTTTCTGAATCGTTTCGTCGCTAAGTTGAGTCTGTGACATGAGTCTCTCCTTGAGATGGCGGGAATTGCAAACCGGTCTGTTACAGCTCGTCCTTTCTGTTTTCTGGTTGAGGGTTTCGGTGCGCGAAAAATGTTGTTTTTGGGTCGAAGGGTTGCGTTGGAAGAGGATTCCGCTGAGTTGTTCTGGGTTGATGTGTGGCTGGAATGCAGGAAAGCGGTCGCGGCCACAGTAAATCTTCGCCGCTACCACCTGCCTTATACCAGTCAGGTTAAGTCGCAACAACTTGTAAAATGCTGTAGCCGCCCGTAGACCGGCGCGCCCCGAAGGCATTTCGAGTGTTCGACGTTGAATACACAGGGTTTGCGCCACGGTAGCATCAAAAGCCCTGAACCTCAATTTGAGGACGTGTGGTCACGCGCGCATCTCGTCCAAGCATCGCCGGTATTGTAGACATGGCAGGATTCACCGTGATAAAAATGGTTTCAGGCTTTAATCGACGCACTTGTCGAGAAGGAGGTGATCCCTGAGGTATCTAAGGAATTGATTTGAACCAAGGGCGCTTGTGATTCTAGCAAGCGCCCTTTTTTTGTCCCTAGCAGCATTGTCGGTCCTCTGCGATTCATACGCCCATCGGACAAGCAAAGGCGTAGGAGCGCGCTTCAGAAAGCCGGCGCGAGGTGACTACATTGTGATCCATCCGCATTGCAACGCAAACTCCGGGGGAGTAGGCTTCCTTCAACCGTGCGATCCCCAGCTTCCTCAGCGCGGTTCCGTAAGACAGGGCCGATCTCCAAAAATTATCGGATGAGAACGTCCGGGGAGGAAATCCCAATGTCCATGGAGAACAAGACCATCATTCGCCGCCTATATCAAGAAGTTTGCAATGAACGCAAGCTGGAAGGTGCGGATGAGCTGCTCTCGGCGAGCCATGCACTCCACGACCCCGTGGTGTCCGGTTCGCAGGTAGGGCCGGAGTTGTACAAACGGCGAGTCATGGAAATGACGACAGGCTTTCCTGATTTATGTTTCACGATTGAAGACACGATCGCGGAAGGGGAAAAGTTTGTTACTTGCTGGACCATTTCGGGGACACATCAGAAGGAATACATGGGAATTGCCGCCACGGGACGGAAAATATCCTTGGAGGGGATTACGATTCACCACATCCGAAAGGGAAAGATTCTTGATTCGTACGCTCGATGGGATGTTCTGGGGCTGATGCGACAACTTGGGGTTGTTCCCGCGAAGGGTGGGTTGAAAGAAGCGGCGTCGAAGTTCTGAAAGCCCAGTTCGGCGCGCGTTGTTACATGCGGGCTTAAGCCCCCACCTCCTCAAGAAAAGGCCGGAGCCCGCTTCGGAAAGCGGCCGCTACATAGTCAAAATCAAGGCAAGATGCGGTCCCGCAGAGGCATTCGGGTGCAAACAGCGCGCCTTCGGCCTGGGGAAAGGACTAAGCGTCGGCGTTGCAATGCAGGCGCAAGGCGAAGGAAGCCGGTGAAGCTCGGCGCGGGCACAGCAGTGCTGTGCCCCTACAAAGGCAAAGCCCAACAAGGTGGATTGCAACGTTACTAGAAGAAGCGGGTGCGGAGGCGATCGGGGATGTGGTGGAGATCGACGAGGGTGAGGAAATCGATGGTGCGGAACTCGGGGTCGATGGCTGGCGGGCCGCAGAGGCGGCCGGAGACGTCGAGGTAGGCGCGGAAGAGGCGCGGCGTGCGCGGGGGCGCGGGGAATTCGCGCGTTTGTTTGCAACGTGAGGCGGGGTGAGGCTCGGTGCGCAGGGCGGGCTCGACTAGATATTTATCGCATAGAGCTTCGTAGAGCGCCATGCCCTCGTTTTGGTCCTGCGAGGTGAGGGAACTGCAGCCGATTAGATAGCGGGCGTTGCACAGGGTTGCGTAGGAGGCGATGCCTTTCCAGAGTAGAAATAGGGCAGTGGTATTGCGGTAGTCCTCCTGGACGCAGGCGCGGCCGAGCTCGAGGATTTCTCCGCGGATGGGCTCAAAGGGCGCGAGGTCGAAGAGCTGAGCGCTGTAATAGCCGAGATTGCCCTTGGCGCGATAGCCGGTCTGCATACGGTAGGTGCCTACCAGTGTGCCGGTGGCGGAATCGTGCACCATCAGGTGGTCGCAAACGACGTCGAAGCCGTCGCGGTCGAGGCCTGTGGCGTGGGAGTCCAGGAGGCCTTCGCCGAGCTCGCAGTTGAATACCTCGTAGCGGAGGCGCTGGCAGGCGATGAGGTCGTCCATATTTTGGGCTAGCGAAAGGCGGAAGAGGGGAGTGGACTTTGCCAGGCTTTCGCAGTCTTGGGTTAGGACGGCGGTAGTGGGCATGAGGGCAGTTTCGGGCAGGGTAGATTACAGGAATGTTGCTGGGGCGTGATTTGCGTGTTGTGGTGAGTACCTCTTACGCGACATGGAGGGCGCTGTCGAGGCGTTTATCGCGTTACAATCGCGCTCCACGTTTTTGAGATTCTGAGGAGTTCTCCGCCATGAATCACAACCAGTTTATCAGACGCGTTCTGGTGAGCATCGCCATAGTGATCATGGCTGCTGCCCAACTTCCAATTTCCGCTAGCGGACAAAATAATGGGCCTGACCTTGACGCCGCGATCGCTCAGCTCGCTTTCCAAATAGCCGGACCGCTTGAAAAGGAGAAGGTGAAGCGCGTCATTGTTGCGGAGTTGCTGGATCCAGACGGGAAATCCCATCCCGTGGGGAAATTCTTGGCAGATAAACTCTCCGCCGTACTGTTAAAGGATTATCCCGCGCTGCAGGCGATAAGCTTTTCGCATTCGCAATCACCCTTAAAACATGTGATTCCGGAAGATCAGGTTCAGGCCCTTCAGGAAAACCGACGATGGGCGAAGAACCTGGGTGCAAAAGTTGTGATCACAGGCAGTTTCGGGCGGGCTCCAGAAGGAATCGGGATAGCGCTTATGGCGTCGAAGACAGGCTCGGGTCACGTGTATGCGCAAACGAGTGGAGTGGTGCCCATCTCCGACGAGGTTGCCGCAATCTCTGCCGAACCGATCCCTGCGATGAAAAGTCCCATAGCAAGGGCAGGCGTTGGAGGCGTAACTATCCCCGCCTGCGTTCACTGTCCAATACCTGATTATTCGGACGAGGCGCGGGCGGCGAAGTATCAAGGGACAGTGGTGCTCCAGGCAGTGATTACCGCAGAGGGTAAAGCGGAAAACATTTCCATCATCAAGAATCCTGGGATGGGCTTAGAACAGATGGCGATAGAAGCGGTCAAGGGCTGGCGGTTTCGACCAGCGGTTGGGCCGAATGGACGGCCGGTCGCGACAATAGTCCCAATTGAAGTTACGTTTCGGTTGAAAGAATGAATTAGTGCCGGTTGAATTGCGCAGCGGTGCAGACGCTATGCGTGGGCGGCGAGCGCGGTGGGTAGGGTGAACTGAAAGGTTGCGCCCCGGCCGGAGGTGCCGGCGGCCCACAGTCGGCCTCCATGGGACTCGATGATCGAGCGACTGATGGGCAGGCCCATCCCAGTCCCATTATCCTTGGTCGTAAAGAATGCCCTGAAGATCTGGTCGGCCTGCTGAGTGGGTAATCCCACACCGGTATCGCTGACCGAGATGAGGAGTTGACCATGGTCGGCTTCCGACTTGATGGAAAGCTCGCTTCCGCTACTCATTTCCTTCATGGCATCGATGCCGTTGAGGATGAGGTTCATGAAAACCTGCTGGAGTTGCACACGGTCTGCCATGACCTTGGGAAGATCCTGAGCAAGGTCGGTGCGGATGGAGATCGAGTAGCGGTTGGCCTCGCTGCGCAGGAGGACAATCATTTCTCGAATAAGTTCATTTACATCCACCAACTCGCGCTGCAACGCGCCCTTCTTGAACAGCACGCTGATCCTGCTGATGATGTCAGCCGCGCGCGTTACGTCCTTAACCGTTCTTGAGGTGGCTTCGCTCGCCTCTTCCACATCGGGATTATCGCGCGCAAGCCAACGTAAACAAGTTTTTGCGTTGGTAAGTGCCGCGGTAATGGGCTGCCTGATCTCGTGCGCTAGAGATGCGGTCAATTCGCCCATCGTGGTCACGCGACTTAGGTACGCGAGATCCGCTTGTACCTGGCGCAACCTCTCGCGTTCTTCATCCGCGAGCCTACGTTCGGTCACGTCTATCACGGTGCCGACGAATTCAACGAGATCGCCGGATGCGTTGAAAACAGGATGGCCTACAGTATGTATATATTTCGTCGTGCCGTCCGGATGAACAACTCGGAGTTGCGCCTCGAAATCCTTTCGCTCGCGGTTTGCTCTCTCTGCGATTTCAACGACCCGAGGTCGATCTTCTGGATGCATACGCTGTACAAATTGCTCGAATGAAGGTGTCCCCTCCTCCGGATCGAAGCCATACAAGCGGGAATGCTCCTCGGACGAGTGACGCACCTCTCGCGCGGCGATATTGCATGCCCAACTGCCTGTGTGCGTTAGCTTCTGCGCTTCCGCTAAATAGGCCTCGCTCCTACGCAGCGCCTCCTCGGCCCGCTTGCGCTCGGTGACGTCCAGTATCGCACCGACAAATCCAAAATTGCCCGATTCGTGTTTTTTTACGGCATGAGCGACGATCTCGACGTACTTCACCGAGCCATTGGGCATCAATAGGCGATGTTCAAAATGAAGATGCCTCCCGCCTTGTTTCGCGCGATTGCTGGCTTCCTTGACGAGGGCTCGGTCTTCGGGATGCGTTCGTTGAAGTATCGACTCCAGTGTGGGTTCGATGGCCTGATCGAATTCAAAGATCCGATAGGTTTCCTCTGACCAGTAGAGTCCTTTTCTGGAGACATTCCAGGCGAAACTGCCGCAGTGGCTCAGCTTCTGCGCTTCTGCTAGATAGGCCTCGCTCCGCTGCAAATCGGCGGTCCGTTCCGCCACCTTCGTCTCGAGTTCGTTGCGAGCTTGACGGAGTTCCGCCACGTTGGCGTCGAGTGCGTTGCGCAGGCGCGCATTCTGAAACGCTGTCGCGGCGTGATTCGCAGCGACAGAAAGGAGCATTTGGTCAATCTCGCTAGGGAAATCGGGGCGAGCGCACGCCGCAGCGACCAGACCGCCCTCGGCATTGACGCCGATGGGAATGACAATGCCACGGCATGGGTGCGCGCAACCAACGTCAGCGACGATTTCCTTATGCGAAAACTGGCCAAGGACGGCCAGGTAGGTTTGCAGCCATTCGGGGAATGCTTTCCACGCGTCGCCGCGCGTCTCATCGATTGCTCCGTTCCCTTTGGGATCGCACAAGCGCACAAAAGCGAAATCGAGGTGCAGCGATCCGACCAACACATCGGCAAGGCCGGCTGCGATGATAGGTGGTTCTCTCCCCACCCATGCCGCCGGGATGGTCGAAAGTGCCACCAGATCTCGGAGCGCTCCCCGCAGCGCGACGCTCTGCGTGTGCGATTCCGTAGGCATCTAGTTTGCCGTGGCTGCGCGCTTGCGAACCGACTGCCGCTCCCGCAACTCGAGGAGAAGCTGATCGGGCGGAACGAAGAACGGGTTCTCCTGTAGGATGCCGCCGATGATTACGACCGGGTGCGTCCGCATGATGTCCATCGCCACGTTGGCGCCAAATTTTGACAGGTCGTACGTACAGATCACCGGATCGTCGTACTTGGGAAGAACATAATTGAGGCGTGTCTCGTATTCCACCAAGTCGTTCACGCCTGGCTTGTCGAGCATGGCCCATTCCATGTGTGCCACCAGCCTGGTGAGCGCGTAGCCGGCCGGTGGACCCGACTGAAGTATTTCTTCGATTAAAGCCAACATGGCATCCTGATCGAAGCGATCTCCGCGGAGGTAGGCTTGCCCCCACGGCCGCAAGTCGAGCTGCCCGGTGTCCATCGCGTGCTGCACATCGATCCCCGCTTCCGCGAGGCGCTTCAAATGCTCTTCGCGTTTCGCAGGGTCGACGATGTGGGTGGCCTTTTCGCCGCGGTCGAAGCCATCTTTGAAGAACGAGCGAAGTACCCTGTGCTCCTCGTCGATGCTGTTGAAGAAAGCACAAATATGACGTTGGCGGCCGAGAGCGCCCCCGGCAAACTGCACGGAATGACTCGTTGCCATATATCACCTCACACGCAAAGTAGAAACAAATGCGGGGATTTCAGACTAATCCATCGGCATTTAGTTTGCCGTTGCTGCGCGCTTGCGAACCGACCGTTGCTCCCGCAACTCAAGAAGGAACTGATCCGGGGGAGCGAAGAACGGGTTCTCCTGTAGGATGCCGCCGATAATTACGACCGGGTGCGTCCGCAGGGCGTCCATCACCACGCTCGCGCTAAACTTCGACAGATCATACGCGCAGATCACTATATCGTCGTACTTGGGAACGACGTAGTTGACGCGCGTTTCGAACTCGATCAGGTCTTCGACGCCAGGCAAGTCGACGAGCGCCCATTCCATGTGGGCCAGGAATCTTGTCTGGGCGTAGCCTGCGGCTGGCCCGGACTGGAGCACTTTTTCAAAGGAGACCAGCCAGGAGTCCTGGTCAAACCGGCTTCCGCGGAGCGGAGCGTCTTGCCACGGCCGCACCTCCAATTGGCCGGTGTCCATGGCCTTTTGCACATTGATACCGGCTTTGGCGAGCCGCCTGAGATGGTCTTCCCGTAGGACGGGGTTAACTAGATGGAAGGCCTTGTCTCCCTTGTCGAAGCCCTCTTTGATGAAGGAGCCAAGCACCCTGTGCTCCTCGTCGCTGCTATTGAAGAAAGCGCAAATATGACGTTGGTTGCCCAGACTGCCCGGGTCAAATTGAATCGAACGACTCTCGGTTGCCATACATCACCTCAGCTACGTAGTAAAAAGTTGACGGAAGAACAATCGCGAACGCAAATCCAGATGTATACGGCGATAGGTGTCAGGAAAAGCGCGCCTCGGGCGCTGAAATCTCGCCGGAGAAACAGCGCCAACCTGAGTGCGATGGACAGAAGTGCAAGGCCGTAGCACGCAACGACGAAGACGGAGGTCGACCATGGAGGGGCCGTGATGCGCCATCGCTCACCTCGCCTGGATCGCGTCAGAGCTGGGTTCCGCAACCGGCTTTCCGAAGGAGACCCATCATACCGCGGAAGTCTCGACCCGACTAGGGTCGGATTTACTTGCGGATGAGCTCCGTAAATTCAGTCATCCTTAATGACAATGTGAAAACGGGTGACGCCGTGGGTCGAGAGACATTCGGCGTGAGTCAGAAAGAGTTGCAACGCATCGGCGTCGTCATTTTAGGCTGTACAGAAGTGAGTTGAGCGTTCGGTGAGAGTTGCGCCGGCGGCATCTTCAGAATCCTGCGGAGTTTATCGAGGTCGCCGCGGCGGTTGATGACGATTTTGTACTGACTGAGTTCCCCGGAGCAGTTAAATTTTGAGCGGCCCGACACATGGGTGACAGTTTGTACCGGACACATGGGTGACACTCTTTCCCTTTAGGGGAGGAGTGATGCCGTGGAAGGAGTGTTCGGTTATGGATGAACGTGTTCGCTTTGTGGGGCGCTTGCTGGACGGGTAGACTCTCTGTCGCGAGTTCGCTATCTCTCGCAAGACCGGTTACAAGATCTTTGACCGCTACAAGGAATCCGGTCTGGAAGCTCTGAAGGACTCCGTGATACGGGAGGGATCCGCCGCGCCTGCGCCGGGCCTGTCCAGGATTCCGATAGTGCGAGATGGCGTGCGGAATTTTAACCGCTCAAGACAGCTGCTCGAGCTTGCTCCAGATCGCGCTTCTTTCCGTACCGAAATGCCGCCCATACGCCAAGTGTCATGAAACCGAGCGGAGGGAGCAAGAGAACAACGACCCCTTTGCTGATGGCTCTTTGGCCATCCTTGGAAGTGGCCTTCGCTGTGCTGTAACACATCGAACAAGCCTGGCTGAAAGCCGGCGTGGCCCATAGCAAAAGGAAGACGGCAAAGATAGCGGAGCGTAACTTCATTTTACTCCCAGCGAAATGATGCGAAGCGCGTCTGGGAAGAAGATCAGCATCAAAGCCAAGCAGGCGACCAACGAGCACATAGTCAGCCACTTCATCCGCGAGATTTCATACTTCATGTGCATGAAGAAACCTATGATCAGGGCTGCCTTCACAAGCGACAAACCCATCAAAATGGTGAGCATCCGCACAGGCTGCATATTCTGATACGTCAGATAGACTTCGATGGCAGTCATCGCCAGCAGGCCGGCCCAAACCCAGAAGAACTGCGACTTTCCGTGATGCCGGTGTTGTTCCGCGACGCGTTCCGCAATAGCCTGCTGAAAAGCTTCCATGTTTCCGCTCCTACAGAATCTTGGCGGACATCAAATACACCAAAGGAAAAATAAACATCCACACCAAGTCCACGAAGTGCCAGTACAATCCAGCAACCTCAACGTCCGATGAATCGTAAACCTTCGGCTTCAGCCATAAAACGATGGAGCAGACGATGGCGGCCAGCAGTACAACGTGCGCTCCATAATGGAAGGGACTATACGAGGGCGTTCCCAACCAAGCGGCTAGCCAAAACACCAACAGGACGGGAATGAAATTGCGCCGCAGCGCGACCACGCCGAGGTAGATTACCCCCAGCGTTACGTGCAGCATGTGCATACCTGTCAGCCCGAAAAAGGTCGCGGGAAACTGCGGTACAGTTCGCGCGACACTCGCGAACTCGCCCGCTGCCGCCGGCCCAGACAGCTTTGGAAACACCGGAAGGGTCAAGCCTTCCGCGATCAACTTGCTCCACTCCCGACCATGTAGAATGACGAAGCCCATGCCGCAGGCCATGGTGGCCAGCAGCCACAGCCGCTGGGCTTTCGGGTCGCCTTGTACCGCCGCGCGCACCGCGAGCACCATCGTCAACGAACTCGTCAGCAAGAAGGCCGTCATTATGGTGGCGTTCACGATGCTCTCGGAATGGAAAGGCGTCGGCCAGTTTGGCGTGGAGATCCGCCCGTAGCTGTACGCGTACAATAAAGCCCCAAACGTCAGCGAGTCAGAAAGCAGGAACAGCCACATACCAATTTTCTTGGAATAGGTTCCAAACAGCGACGGCTCGTAAATCGCTGGCGTGTCGTGCTGCAGAATCGCGTCAGCCATAGGCTTGGTCCCCTCCTTCCTGTGACGTTAGTGCACAAACTCCAGCAAGCACAGAATGTAAACCCACAAAAAGGCCATGAAATGCCAATACCAGCCGGTTACGTCCACCGCAATCGCTTGTGAATCGGCGGGCCGACGCAGGAGAGAAGCGGCGCCTGCGGTCAGCAGAGCGACCACACCACCGAAGAGGTGGACACCATGCATGCCGGTCAATAGATAGACGAAGGAGCTGCTGGGGCTGCTGGACACATAGAAACCGCTAGCCGCCAGTTCGCGCCAAACCATCCATTGCCCAGTCAAAAAGCTCAAACCCAGCACCACCGTCAACGCCAGCCAGGAGACTTTCTCATCAGCGTCCACGGAAACTCCGGGAACTGACGGGAACTGCGCAAGCGCCGCCTTGCGAGCCGCCTGGCGCCGCGCGAGTTCCATGGTGAAGCTGCTGATCAGCAATACGGCGGTGTTGATGAGCAACAACCTGGGCAATGGCACCGGAAACCAATCGTGGAGCAGAACGTTAGTGTGCGGGTCAAGCGTCGGCAGGCCCTGTCTGACGACATAAGCGCTAGAGAAAGAGATAAAGATCATCACGATTCCGGTCAGGCCGACGACTAGTCCCAAGCGGGCGCGCCGCAACCGCACATCGAAGAAGGGCGAACCGAAATCGTCGCAATCGTGACGATGCGGCGGGAGATGTCCATTTCCTCCCGTGGAAGTCCTGGGAGCGTCGATCGAAACCGTGGGTGTGTAGCTGGCCATAAGGATCTAGTGTGCCGCTACCGGCGTGGGATCCGTCTGCATCACGTAACCGCGAGGAGCGCCAGGCACGCCGTACTCGTAGGGGCCGTTGTAAACCGTTGGCGTACGTCCGCCGAAATTGTCGTGCGGAGGGGGCGTTGCGGTCGTCCACTCGAGAGTGGTTGCTTCCCAAGGGTTGTCGCTGGCCTTCTTGCCGTATTTCATGCTCCAGAACAGATTGAAGAGGAAAATGAATTGACCCGCGATGGTGACGATTGCCGCGTAGGTGATGAATTTCTGCAACGGGATCAAGTTGCGAAGATACGCGAGTTCGGTGAACTGAGAGTAACGCCTCGTGGCTCCGGCCATGCCTAAATAATGCATGGGCATAAAGATCGCGTAGGTGCCAATGAAGGTGAACCAAAAGTGCCACCGAGCCAGGCTTTCGCTCATCATGCGTCCAAACATCTTGGGGAACCAGTAATAGGTTGCGGCAAAGATCCCGAAAATGGAGGCTACGCCCATAATCAAATGGAAATGGCCGGTCACAAAATATGTGTCATGCAATGGAATGTCCAGCACCGGCTGCGCAAGGAACGGGCCACTGATTCCGCCCGAGACAAATAAAGACACGAATCCGATCGCAAATAACATGGGCGAATAAAGGCGAATCCGTCCGCCCCACAGCGTCCCCAGCCAATTAAACGTTTTAATCGCGGAAGGCACTCCGATCGCCATGGTCATGATCGAAAACGCGAAAGCAGAATACGGGCTCATGCCGCTCATGAACATGTGATGGCCCCACACCATGAAGCCCAATAGGCCGATCGACAGCATGGCGTACACCATGGCCTTGTACCCAAATATAGGTTTGCGAGAGAACACGGAGACTAACTGCGAGCACAAGCCCATCGCCGGCAGAATTGCAATGTACACCTCAGGGTGGCCAAAGAACCAAAACAGGTGCTGCCACAAAAGCGGCGAGCCACCCTTATGCGCCGCGAGTTGCCCGTTCACCACCACGAGCGGCACGAAGAAGCTGGTGCCCGCGTTGCGATCCAACAGCAGCAAGATGCCTGCGGAGAAAAGTACGCCAAAGGCCAACAATCCCAGAATCGCGGTGATAAACCACGCCCAGCACGTCAGCGGCATGCGCATCATTGACATGCCCTTGGCGCGCATATCCAGCGTTGTAGTGATGAAATTCAACGCGCTCATCAAAGCGCCGATGCAAAACAACGCGATGCTGATGATCCACAAGTCTGCGCCAGCACCCTCGCCCGGGCCAGCGGACTGCAGCGCACTCAGCGGCGGATACCCGGTCCAGCCGTGCAGCGGCGCACCACCCACCACAAAGAAGGCTGACAGCATCACGATGTAAGCGAGAAACGTAACCCAGAAAGAGAGCATATTAAGGACCGGGAAGGCCATGTCCGCCGCGCCGATTTGAATCGGCAGGAAGTAATTGCCGAAGCCGCCCTGCGGCGCGGTGGTCAACACAAAGAAAACCATGATGGTGCCGTGCATGGTCAATAAGCTGAGATAGGTTTCGGGCTTGATTTCGCCCAGCAAAGGCAACGACACATTAGGCCAGATCAAGTGAATGCGCATCAGCAAGGAAAGAAACATGCCGACGAACACCGCCGTCAGCGCCAGAAAATAATACTGAAGGCCGATGACTTTGTGATCGAGGCTGAAGACCCACTTCCGAATGAAACCTTGAGGTGCGGCATGTGCGTGAGCTTCGTGGGCAGCTAATTCCCGGGTAGCCATTATTGTTTCTCCGCCTCCCGTGCTGCCAGCCATTTGTCGAACTGCTCCTGGCTGACGACTTTTAGCATTCCATGCATCTTGTAGTGACCCAGTCCGCACAGTTCCGCGCAGGCGATCTCATAATCTCCAGTGGAAATGGGAGTGAAGTGCATGCGGATCGCCAGGCCGGGAACGGCATCTTGTTTGAAGCGCATCGCCGGAACAAAAAAGCTGTGGATGACGTCGTGAGCGCGCAAGATGACTTCCACTTCGCGATCTACCGGCGCGTACATCGTTCCGGAAACGACATCATCTTTAGAGGCAGCGTCGGTCGTGTCGAGACCGATAGCGCCCTCGCCGCCCGCCGACGGATCTATCAATTCCGGCTTCGTCGCACCAAACTTGCCATCAGGTCCGGCATAACGGAAGTACCACGCGAACTGCATCCCGGTGACCTCGACCTGCAGGGCGCTGGGTTCGGCGGGACGGAAACGCTCGGACGCCCAAATCGAACTGCTCATCAGGTTCAGCCCGACAAACAGGATCAGTGTTAGCACGGTCCAAACAATTTCCAGCGTATTGTTTCCGTGAGAATAGCGCGCCGGGGAAGCTCCAGCGCGGTCACGATATTTCCAGGCGAACAGGCCCAAAAGAACCTGCGCCGCCACAAACACAATGCCCATCAGGACATATGTCGTGGCGAAGTGATGGTCAATGCCCGCAGCCGCAGCGGAAGCGCCGGTTGGCAACCACCATGTCTTGGCGATAAAGAAGTAGGCGCTGATGAAAGTAATCAGCCAGATGACGACGAGGATAACGAGGCCCATGTAGCGCGACCTCCCGAGTAGGATTCTCGGCCAGCCCCACTATGGTAGCGCTTACAATCCGTGGAGTCACATCAGTGGGGCTGCAAACGAGGCGAGTCTACCATAGCTTACTCCGTGCGCAAGCGCGTTCTTGTTTGCCTTTCGTGTGTAGGGCTCCGAACTCAAGTCAACGATATCAGACTCACAATCACACAAGCATTGACGTGATTTTGCATTTTGAGTAACATCCGTCCCGTTTCCTGGGGGGTCCAGTGTAATGGTAAGGACCTCGCGATGTTTCGCCGGAACTTCTTTCCAATTCGGCGGGCCCGATACGCTCGTGGGCGTCGAGCGATTCCGCTGCAACTTGCCTTTCGCTGATTTTTCCTTCGCACACTTCCAACTCTGTTCCGCTGCGAAATTTTTTGTAATTTCTTCCAGTCTCGAAGGCACGAGTACACTTGTCTTAGAACCTCACGATCAAAAGGGGGAACGGGCGGCGAGCTTAGCCGCCACAGGCTAATTTCCAGAACCATTTTCCAGGAGGTATCGCATGGCGGGCCCGGAGACCCTATCGGACAAATCGAAACCGGATGCGGCGAAGACGTCGGCTAGCGCCGATGATGCAGCCAAGTACGTGGGCACGCCGGCCGTTGGTACCTCGAAAGCTGCGGCAGCCGCCGGTTTGGCAACCGTTGGTCCGAAGGACGATGAAGTCAACAACCGGCGTCGTCGTTTAGTGTGGTGCGCAGTCTCCGGTTTTCTGGGCGCCTGGTTTATCGCGTTCCTCCGTTTTTTCCTGCCGCGCACGCTCTTCGAGCCTCCCACCGTCTTCAAAATTGGCTATCCCTCCGATTACGCGCTCGGCGTCGATACCAAGTGGCAGCAGAAATATCGTATCTGGGTCGACCGCACTCCCGATCGCGTTTTCGTCATCTACGCGCGCTGCACGCATCTCGGCTGCACGCCGGACTGGAAAGCCAGCGAAAACAAATTCACAGTGAAGGCGTCAATTTCGAGGGTCCCGCGCCGCGCCCGATGGATCGCGCTCACCTCGAACTGGCGCCCGACGGCCAAATCGTCGTAGACACTTCGCGCCTCTACCAGTGGCCCAAGGGACAACCAAGCCATTTCAGCGACCCGGGCTCCTTCTTGGCGGTATAAACCATGCCTGACGAGAAAAACGCAAACGGCAAGAACGGCAAATCGGTTGGCATCGTTGACCGCATCAAGGATGATCTTAACTCCCTGAAGACCGATCTCTCAGCAAAAGCCAAAGAACAAGTCGAAGGCCTTAAGAATCCCACCAAAACTCAGCTCTACACGTCCATCTTCCGGCACAAGCACGACGACACGCCGCGCAATCGCGCCCTCGGCGTACTGTCCAACGTTTTTTTGCATCTGCACCCGGCCAAGATCAACCGCGACGCCGTGCGCTACAGCTACACCTGGGGGATGGGCGGCATCACTTTTTATTTGTTCCTGGTGCTCACCTTCACTGGCGTCCTGCTGATGTTTTACTACCACCCCAGCAAGGTGCAGGCCTTCCGCGACGTGCTTTACCTCGAGCATGACGTGCCTTTCGGCAAGCTGCTCCGCAACATGCACCGCTGGGCCGCGCACCTGATGGTCATCGCCGTGGAACTGCACATGTTTCGCGTGTTTCTGACTGGCTCTTACAAGAAGCCGCGCGAGTTCAATTGGAACGTGGGCGTGATCCTTTTGGTGTTGACCCTGTTGCTTTCCTTTACCGGCTATCTGTTGCCGGATGATCAACTCGGCTTCTGGGCCGTGACCGTGGGGGCACCAACATGGCACGCGCCACGCCTCTTCTAGGCCACGAGGGACCGTTCGGTGCGCAATTGGGGATGACTCCTTACAATGACGTTCGCTTCGGCCTGCTGGGCGGTTCGATCGTGGACGCCAACGCGCTACTCCGCTCCTACATCTGGCATTGCATCGGAATTCCTATCATCGCCTTGATCTTCATGATGGTGCACTTCTGGCGTGTGCGTAAGGACGGAGGAATTTCCGGCCCGAACTCAGTGATGCTCGAATCCGAGATCAAGGAACCAAGGAAATAACCATGGATTGGCGCCAACTTTGGGAAATCATGTCCGCGCCCGATAACGTGCCGATCATTGCGCTGATCCCGCTGCTCGCCTTCTACATCTTCCTCGCCTGGCGGCAAGCGCATTCGAATGACCTGCTCATCGAGCAACTCGAAGGCGACGCCGCTTTAGCCAAGACGCACCACCGCAAAGCCTGGCCATTCAAGCCCGGCTGGCAAAAAGAAGTCCATGTCTGGCCGTTCCTTCTCCGCGTCGAATTCCTGGCCGCCATCATCGTCACCATCATCCTGATGGTGTGGTCCATCACGTTAAATGCGCCGCTCGAGGAACCCGCGAATCCGAACCTCACGATGAACCCCGCCAAAGCGCCGTGGTATTTTCTCGGTCTTCAGGAAATGCTGGTCTACTTCGATCCGTGGATTGCCGGCGTGGTAATGCCTACGCTCATTATTTTTGGACTCATGGTCATTCCTTACATTGACACCAATCCCTTGGGAGCCGGCTACTACACCTGGAAGCAGCGCAAGTTTGAGATCGGCACGTTCCTCTTCGGCTTCATTGTTTTATGGGTCTCGATGATTACGATCGGCACCTTCATCCGCGGCCCAGGCTGGCAATGGTTCTGGCCTGGGCAGACCTGGGATCACAACCGCCAAATCTACGAGGTGAACCGCGATTTGCCGGACATTTTCGGCATTACGTCGAACCTGGGCAAAGCCATCTTCGGTGCAGCCGTAGTCGGCGGCTTCTTCGCCATTGGCGGCTTTGTGGTGCACGCTCTTTACCGCCGCTACAACGCCAAAAATTATCAGCGCAAGAGCTTGCTGCAATACTCCATCTTAATGGTCTTCTTTCTCACCATGATTGGGTTGCCCATCAAGATGCTGCTCCGCCTGATGTTCCACATAAAGTATGTGTGGATTACGCCGTGGTTCAACGTCTAGGAGGAACTGGTGCCCGATAAGCCCATTTCCGATGACGACCCGATCGTAAGCAAGTCGCTGGCGCCGCACTATGTCGTGGCCATGATCATCCTCATGGCTACGTTGTTCTGGGCTTTGTGGGATGAAGATTTCGGTCAGCGCCCCTGGAAAGCCTTCCAGCAGGAATGGAAAACTCGCTACTCCGCGTTCCTCAAGAATGCACGTTCGCAGTCCACGACCTCGCAGAAGGATGTCGAGGCCGCCGCCGAATATCAAGCCGTCAAATTGTCCTACGAGCAAGCCAACCGGAGCGCCGCACCGCGCGCCAAAGAAATCAACGAGAAGTTGCGCGATCTTAGCGGCAAAATCCTCGCTGTCCAGAACGTTTTTACAGACCGCCGCGCCTACGTCAACGCCTCCACCTATGACATCGAGACGGAAACCAGCAACTCCGCAAAGCAGCGCAAACAAAGAAATCTCGAGGCGTACAAACAGGAAGTCACCACCGTCGAATACCCCGACGGCACTAAGCAGAAATACAATTTCCCGCAACTCGAAGAAACCTACAACGAGTTAAGGAACGAGCGCACCAGGCTCAGCGCGGAGCTCGGCGAAATCGTCAAACCCGTCAACGAGCAGAAAGAAAAGCTCGACGCCTACGTCTCCGAGCACATGGTGAACCTGACCGCCTCGCAACTCGCCGGCCTACAGGACAAAACCGAAGCCTGGGAATCGAAAATCGTCCAGATCAACGTTCCCGAAGCCAACATCGTGGACCGTTGCGAATCCTGTCACATGGGCATTCGCGAGCCCGTGAAACTTACCGCTGCGGCTATGTCTCTCAAGGGCAAAAAACCCGACGAGTACGCCCACGCGTTCACCAGCCATCCAGAGCCCGATCTGCTGAAGACGCACGACCCCGACAAATTTGGCTGCTCGCCGTGTCATCAGGGCAATGGTCGCGCCACCACCAGTGTCGAAAAGGCCCATGGTAATTACGAGCATTGGCTCTGGCCGTTATTTCCCAGGGGAAATACGGAAGCGGGCTGCCAAACCTGTCATGCCACGGACATGGTGCTCGTCAGCAATGATGTTGGCTGGACCCTTTCCGAAGGCAAGGATCTTTTCCGCCAGCGCGGCTGCGTGGGCTGCCATCGCTACGAAGGCTATGACAAAGAGCCCGAGGACCTGCTTTCCATCGCCCAGCAGATCAAGCTCAACGAGCAAGAGAAGAAAGACAACCTCAAGCAAGCGAACTATTTCATGAAGCAGGCCGACACCGCCGAGTCCAACCAGGAAGCCAATCGCCTCAACGATCGCGCCGTGGCCCTAAAGGTCACGAACAGCAAACTGGACTTGCGCATCGTTCAGCTCGACCGCACTACCAAAAGCCTGCTGCAAGACATGAAGAAAGTTGGTCCCAATCTCAAGGACATTCGCCTCAAGCTGAACCGCAACTGGGTTCCTGTTTGGCTGAAGAAGCCCAGTACCTTCCGCGCTGCCACGAAGATGCCCGATTTCGGCCTCAACGATGAGCAGATCGAATCCATTTCCGCTTACGTATGGCAGGCGGCGCTCAGCGATCCTTTGCCCAAACACAAACCGGGCAATGCGGCGCATGGCAAAGAGCTCTTCGAGACCCGTGGCTGCCTGGGATGTCATTCCAT
>WNFL01179557.1_pt1 | contig 18202 bp, 12 predicted proteins | sample 5400361 | NCBI WGS metagenome assembly WNFL01 (sample SAMN13153351, study PRJNA577476) | soil metagenome | isolation source: 40 cm soil on Douglas fir-dominated hillslope | place: USA:California | collected 2013-09-17
GACCTGACTGCGCCTGCCCTGTGCCATCGCTTGCCCCTCTTCTTGTTGCGACCCACAGACCGTCCGCGGAGGATTCGGCGCGCGCTGCCGCGTTCGCCTGCGATGCTCCGGCCGGCTGTCCGCCCGGGTCTCGCTCCTACCGCATTTCGATCTGCCGCGGACTCATCGCAGTGGCCGTGCTCTTGCCGAGAGCACGCGTCTTCCGCGCTTGAACCCGCTCTTCTCGTTGCCCCTATCGGGAGCCCATTTCGCGGATCTTGAATCCACGCGGGATTCCCGCCAGCCGCCCCGCATGATCCCCCACCCTCGCCGCCAGGTAGCCGATGGGGGGCCTCGCAGGCACGTGTGGCTCACGACCTGTGCTCAACCGGCTCCAGAGATACGCCATCCGCCAGCCGAGCAGGCATTACAGTCCGGATAGCGCTCTGCTACTCTGCTCGGATACCGCTGGCCCGCGTGACTCGAGAGGAACACGCGAGAGCATGACAGTTCGAGTAGGAATCGTCGGCGCAGGGAAGATGGGGATCTCCCACTACGCGATCGTGAACGCACATCCACACGCCACGGTGGCAGCGGTCTGCGACACCTCTGGGTACATGCTCTCCGTCCTCGAGAAGTACACCGGTGTTTCGACCTTCGGCAGCTACGAGAAGCTCATCGACGAGGGGGGCCTCGACGCGATCCTCGTGGCAACCCCCACTTCCACGCACTTCCCCTGCGCGAAGTACGCCTTGGAGCGGGGCTTGCACTTGTTCGTCGAGAAGCCGCTGACGCTTTCACCGGCGCAGAGCCTGGCGCTCTCGGGGCTGGCGCGGCAGAAGAAGCGCGTGAACCAGGTCGGGTTCCACAACCGGTTCATCGGCACCTTCCGCGAGGCGCGGCGCCTGTCGCGCGCGGGCGCCCTGGGCCAGGTAACCAACATTCACGGTAGCGCTTTCGGGCAAGTGGTCGTCAAGGAGCAGAGCGCCACGTGGCGCTCGAAGAAGTCCGAGGGCGGCGGCTGCCTGCACGACTATGCCTGCCACGTGGTGGACCTGATGAACTTCATCGCCGGACCTCCCTCGAGCGTCGCCGGCGCGCGCATGCAGAGCATCTTCTCGAAAGACGTCGAGGACGCCGTCTACGCGGTGTTCGGCTACGCCGATGGGCGCACGGGGGTGCTCGAGGCCAACTGGAGCGACGAGACCTACCGCAAGATGAGCACGACCATCACGCTCCACGGCACGCGCGGCAAGCTCGTGGCCGATCGCCAGGAGCTCAAGCTCTACCTGCGCGCGGGCTGCACCTTCGAGGACTACGTCGAGGGCTGGAACACGCGCTACATCACCGGACTGCAGGAGCCCGTGGCTTTCTACCTGCGCGGCGAGGAGTACTCGGCCCAGATCGACGCGTTCGTGCGCGCAATCGAGGCCGGGGATTTCGAGCACGAGAACTCCTTCGCGAGTTCGGCCGAGACCGACCGGGTGCTCGAGCAGATCGCCCAGGCCAGCCGGAGCGGGAGCTGAGCGTCGCGGCCATGACGAGAATGGACCGGCTGCTCTTCGGCGACAACCAGTTCTTCGGCGTGAATCACATGTCGGAGGAGAAGGCCCGCGCGCAGTTGATGCGCTTCAAGGACGACGCCTCGATCATCGAGGTGCTCGACAGCGCCTACGACGCGGGCATCAAGACCTTCATGTGCACGACGCACGACCGCATGGCCGGGATCTGCGACCACATGCGCGCGGACCAGGCGCGCTACAAGGACTTCGCCTTCTACCCCTGCATGCCCTACGCGCACAAGTACGCCAACTCGGTGACCGAGGTCGGCGCGCTCGAGACGATCAAGCGCTTCTCGGCGGGCAGCATGGTCGGCACGCTGCTGCGCGGTGCCCTGGGCGCCATCACGAAGGACGTCTACGATCTGATGAAGCTGCTCGTCGACGGCGAGATGAAGAGCTTCAAGGGCCTGAACACGCCCGTGATCTTCGTCCAGAACGTGGTCACCGACCTGCTGCTCGGGATGAAGCTCCACGGCGTCTTCGCCGAGTTCCACAAGTACGCCCGCGAACGCTACGGTGCCGAGGCCGGCTTCATCACGATGAACATGCCGGCGCTCTTGGACGTGCTCGAGCAGGTCGGGATCGAGAACCCCATCATCTGCAGCAACATCAACAAGATCAACTTTCGCATGTGCGGTGGCTTCGAGCTGTACGAGCAGACGATCCGCGAGCGGCGCTTCCGCCCTATCGCCATGAGCGTCTTCGCCAGCGGCGCGATTCCGCCCGAGGAGGCACTCGAGTACGTCTGCAAGCAGCGCAAGATCGAGTCGCTCGTCTTCGGCGCCTCCTCGCGCAGGAACATCGAACAGACGCGGGATCTGGTCTTGAAGCTCGACGCGAAGAACGCGAGCGTGGAGACGAACTGACTTGCACCTTGCCCGCCCACCCGACCTGATGGAGCACGAGGGTCCGAAGAATCGAGCCATGGGCAAGCGCGTCAAGCTCCTCAACGTCTACGTGGATGACATCACGATGGACGAGCTCGTCGACTCGTTCCAGGGTGGCGCCATGCTCACTCTGCACGTCGACATGATCATGAAACTGCAGCATGACCGCGAGTTCTACGCGGCACTCCCGCACTTCGACGTGGTCACCTGCGACAGCCAGATCCTCCTGGCCGCGTCCAGGATCCTGGGTACGCCCCTGAAGGAGCGCGTCTCGGGTTCGGACTTCTTTCCGCGGTTCTACATGAAGCACAAGGACGACCCCGGCGTCACCGTGTTCATCTGTGGTGGCGGCATGGGCGTGGCGGAGATCGCCCAGAAGAACGTGAACGCCAGGGTCGGCCGGAACATGGTAGTAGGCACCGACTCGCCTCCGTTCGACTACGACAAGCGACCGGGTGAACTCGAGCGCATCATCGCCAAGATCAACGAATCGAAGGCCAGTGTCCTGCTCGTCGGGCTCGGAGCCGGTCGACAGGAGAAATTCATCGTCACGAGTCGGAAGCACCTTCCGCTCGTGAAGCTGTACCTGCCGCTCGGCGGCACGATCGACTACGAGGCGGGAACGCTGAATCGGCCCGCGCCATGGGTCACGAACTGGGGACTCGAGTGGCTGTATCGTCTCGTGCGCGAACCGCGGCAACGGTGGCACCGCTACCTCGTGCACCAGCCACCTGTGCTCTACCACTTGGCGCGCCAGCGATTGGGGCTGTACCGCAATCCATTCGAGGAGCGCTAGAACCCGAGCGTCGCGAGCATGCGTGAGACGACGATTCCCTGTCCTGGCTGGAAATCGCGGATTGTGGCACAGTACCCCGGGAGGGATGCTTGAGGAGACCCAAGCTCGCGAGCATTCGCAAGGCAGCTCTGGCCCTGCTCGTCGGACTGCTCCTCGTGGAGGGAGTCCTTCACTTGCTTCCAGGCAGGCTCTTCCAGCCGGATCCGGCATGGCGCGGCGACTCGTTGCTGGGCATTCCCATTTGGCAGCCGGACCCCGCGAAGGACTTTCCCGAGGCAACGAAGCCAGCGGACGTCTACCGGATCGTCGTCCTCGGCGACTCGCACATGTGCAGCGTGGACCTCGAGAAGACCTTCCCGAAGGTCCTCGAGTCCTTGCTCCACGCCGACGACCTGGGAGGTCGGAGGGTCGAGGTCTACAACGGCGGTGCGCTTGGGCACTCGTTCTACCAGTACTACTTGACGCTGACCGAACGGCTGGCGCGCTTCCAGCCGGATCTCGTCGTCGTGGCACCCTATGTCGGGAACGACTTCCTCGATCTCTACCGGATCGATGATCGTCCACGCCTCGAATTCGAGAATGGCGCGTTCGTGCACCAACCGCCGGAGTTCGCCAAGTACTGGGATCCGGAAGGCGGCGGGATGTTCCGCTGGTCGCGGGTTCTCTTCATCGCGCGGGCGTGCCTGGGGAAGACCCTGGGCTACCTGTGGGACCGCACGCAGGTGCTGTATGCAGTCGGGAAGCGCGCCGGCCACGGGAAGCTGGCCGCCGCGCGCTTCGTGTCCACGATGATCCGCGGCTCCTTCGTGAACGATGCGATCTTCCGCCAGGACATGAACCAGATCGTGTTCCTGCGGAGTTTCCCGGACCAACGCGCCGTGATCGACCGCGTGAACCGACGAGTCATGGAACTCATGAAGGCCGCAGCCGACCGCGCGGGCACGAAGCTGCTCTACGTGCCGCTCCCCACGAAGCTGCAGATCGAGCCCGATTCCGATCCGCTGATCCTCGAGAAGACGCTCGCGATCTGCGGTCTCGACCGCAGCGCGCTCAAGGACGAGGACGAGCTGTGCGATTCGCTCGTCGCCCTGCTCTCCGAGCACGGAATCGAGTCGCTCCGTGTCGAGGCTGCGCTGCGCGAAGCGGCGCGGACCGGCGTCGTCTTCGACTACACCTATCACATCAACGAGCGGGCCCACGCTGTCATCGCGCAGGCGGTCCACGAGCGGATCAAGTCCATCGTGACCTCCGCCGGCCCGAAGTGAGGCACCCGAGCGGAGCGTCGGGATGATCCCAGGCTGCGAGTTGCTCTGTTGGACCTTCACGGACCTCGGAATGGATTGCGAGTTGCTTCGCTCTTGGGCGGTGGTATCTTCACCTGAGTGCCTCGGGATCTGGGCCCATTCGAACATCCGTTGCAGATGACTCGTTTCGTAGCCCTATCGTCCTCCTCCCGCGGCGCCGGGCTCGCGGCCGCCATGCTCCTGGCTTCGCTGACGGCCTGCACTTCGGCCGGCACCCCCATCCCGGAGATCGCGCGGGAGATCAACGCCACGCGCGATACCGGGCCGATGCGCTTCGTGCCCGGGGACAGGCTCGCGGTGCGCTTCGCCAGCAACCCGAACCTCGACCAGCGCCTGGACGTCCGGCCCGACGGGAGGGCCTCGTTCCCGTTGGTGGGCGAGATCGTGGTGGCGGGCAAGACCGTGGAGCAGCTGACGACGGAGCTCACGGCCGCCTACACCGGGAAGCTGACCAAGATCGATCACAGCGTGAACCTCGACACCAGTGTCCAGGCGACGCAACTCGACAGCCCGCGGCGGATCTTCGTCCTGGGCGAGGTCCAGATGCCCGGCGCCTTCCCCTACAACGGCGAGGAGATCACGATCCCGAAGGCCCTCGCCGCGGCGCACGGCTTCGACAAGAGCTCGGCCGCGCTGAAGGCCATGCTGCTCGTTCGCTGGCTCCCCAAGGAGAACGGCTACCGCGGCTGGAAGATCGATGCAGAGCCGGAATTCTGGGGCTCGCCCAGCCAGGTCTTCCTGCAGCCCGGCGACGTGCTCTACGTGCCCAACACGACCATCGACAAGGTCGACATCTGGATCGACAAGTACATCCGCCAGCTGATCCCCTTCCCCTACCTCAGCTACTACATCGTGAACCAGCCCGCGCCTGCGACCAATTGAGGCCAGTCGACCCCCGGCGCGCGTTGCTCCTGCCCTTGTGGCGCGGGCGCCATCTGGTGCTCGGGCTCACGTTGCTGGGGATCGCAGGCGGATTGTTCTCGGGCATGATGCGCCCGAACTCCTACCGCTCCGTGGGCAAGCTGATGATCCGCGCCGGCGCGCGCGAGGAGCTCACGCCGGAGATGTCTGTGACGGGCAACGGCGGCGGCTTTGCCATGGGCGGGCGCAATGTCGTGAACGACGAATTGCACCTGCTCGGCGCGATGCAGGTCTTCGAGGAGGCGGCGCGCATCGTCACGCCGGCCGAGGTGTTCCAGTCGTACGACCCCAGCGCACTGGACAACGAGAACACGTCTACGATGCTGTCCCTGTTCCACCGCTTGCAGGCCTGGTGGTTCGCGAATGCGGCTGGTCCCAGTGACCTCGTCAAGCATCCCGTCGACGAATGCGCGGAGTGCCGCCACGCAGCTGCGATCGCGCTGGCCGGGAACCTCTCGCTGCAGGCCGAGCCTGGCTCGAACGTGATCACCGTGTCGTACACGGCGCACGACCCGCTGCTGGCGCAGAAGGGGGTCGCAGCCTTCCTCGAGGCCTCGATCTCGCACCACCGCAAGATCTACGAGACGAGCACCACCCTTGAGATCCTGAGCGGCTTCATGGAGAAGTCCCTGCGGGACCTGACCTCGGCCGAGAACGAGTTCACGAATTTCCAGACCGAGTGCGGGGTACACGATTTCGAGAACCAGCGCCAAACTCTGCTCACCGAGATCCCGGCACTCGAGACCCAGATCGCCCAGGACCAGTCGCGCATCGAGGACTTGCGGGCCCGCACGAAGGAGCTGGGCACGCTCGTCGCGGGCATGCCGGCCACGGTCGAGGAGCGCGTCGAGAACAACCAGCAGCCCAATCCCGAGCGCGCAGTGCTGACGCAGCGCATCTACACGCTCGAGGACAGCCTCGCTGCGCTCGAGCGGAGCGCGTCCGGCATCAGCTCGGAGCGTGATGCCGCGCGCAAGCACCTCACCGAGCAACTCGAGGCCGCGAGGAAGAGCCTGAAGGAACAGGCCGAGTTCGTCGATGCCGGACCGTCTGTCCGCAAGCTCCCGAATCCGCGGCGCGAGCGCCTGATGCAGCAACTGGACGACGCGAGTGCGGAGCTCTCGGCGCTGGAAGCCGCGGCTGCCGTCCGCAGCGGGCACCTTGTGGACCGGCGCGCGGGCCTCCAGTCGATCGCACTCTGCGGGCCGCGCTTCAATTCGCTGAAGGAGAAATCGAACCAGGCGCGCCAGACCTACGAGGGCTTTCGCGCGCAGCACGAGCGCGCCAGCCTGATGGGTTCGATGGACCAGCTCGGGATGAGCAACCTGCGCCGCATCCAGGAGGCGAGCCTGCCGGACGTGAAGGAAGGACCCCTGCGGGGCAAGCTGCTGATGCTGGGCATCCTGCTCGGCGCGGTCGCAGGCTGCGGCCTGGCCTTCGTGAAACACCTGTTGGACCACCGCCTGCACGATGCGACGGAGGTCGAGCGGCTGCTCGGCTCGACGGTGCTCGGTGTCTTCCCGCAGCTGCGCTCCACTTCCGAATCCGTTGCGCGCGCCTCGCGACGCGCGGCGATGTGAGCGCAGCATGAACGAGACGACCTCCCGGACGGGCAGCCTCGACGCGCTTGGTTCACTGGGCGCGAGTGCCGAGACGCTCTGGACGCGCATCGCTCCCGTCATCCAGCAGGGCACGCGACGGACGATCGTCTTCCTCGGAGCCGAACACGACGCAGGTACCTCTACTGTGGCCGCCTGCACGGCGGCCGGCCTCGCGCGTCACCTGCGCGCCAAGGTCATGCTGGTCGAACTGGGTGCCGGGAAACCCGGGCTCGCGCCCTTGCTGGGCCTGCCCGAAGGGCCGGGCCTGGCGGAGGTGCTCCGCGACGGCGCCTCGGTCAAGAGTTGCATCTGCGGAGTCGGGCTCGACGGCCTGGACGTCATCACCGCGGGCCGCGGACTCGTGCCGGTCGGCAGCCTCGCCTCGGAACGCGCGGCGCAGGTGTTCGAGGAGCTGGGATCCGGGCGCGACTTCGTGATCGTCGATGCACCTCCGATCCAGCAGCACACCGAACTGCACCCGATCCTGCAGCATTCACGCGAAGCCGTCGTGATCCTGGTTGCCGATCGCACGCAGCGGGACGCCGCGCGCGACCTGCTCGAGATCGTCGGGCGCGCGGGCGTCGCCGTGCTCGGTTGCGTGCTCAACCGCGCACGGCCCTCGCCCTTCGGCTAGGGCCGGACCCACGGCTGGAATCCGCCTCGGATGACCGGGGCGCAGGTCCGCGGACCGGGCTACAATCCGGCCCCAATCACGACGTCCGACTTCCGCGTCGAAACCCCGAGGGTCATCGAGGAATGCAAAGCACGGGTCCTAGCCCTCTGGCACCCCGCTTCGGTACCAGCCCGTTCTCCCGGCACCAGGAGCTCCCGGGCCGCGTCGACTTGTGGCTCGCCGGGACTGCGTCGCTTCACGATCCAGTCAGCCTGCGCGCCTGCCGAGGGCTCTTGAGCCCCCGGGAACTCGAGTCCTGCTGCGCCTTCCGACGCGAGGCGGATCAGCGCCGTGCGCTCCTGGCGCGTGACCTTCTGCGCGAGACGCTCTCGCGCTATGTCCCGGTGCCGCCGAGTGCCTGGGAGTTCGCGGCGGGAACGCACGGCAGGCCCGAGATCGCCTCGCCCGCAGGCTCGAGACTGCGATTCAACCTGTCGCACACGGGCAGCCTGGTCGCCTGCGCTCTGACGCTGAACGACGAGATCGGAGTGGACCTCGAGGATGTTCGGCGCAACTGGGATGTGCTCGAGCTCGCGGAGCGCGTGTTCACCCCTGCCGAGAGCGCCGACCTGCGCGGCCTCGCCCCTGCTGCACGCCAGCGGCGCTTCTTCGAGCTCTGGACGCTGAAGGAGGCCTACCTCAAGGCGCGCGGGCTGGGTTTCACGCTGGACCCGCGCTGCGCGAGCTTCGACCTCGAACAACCGGGCCGTGTCCGCGCCCGGTTCGCCCCGGAAACCGAACGACAGCCCGCGGATTGGTGGTTCGCACTGCTCGACATCCAGCCCGACCACGTTCTCGCCCTGGCTTCGAGGAACGGCGGACGGCCAGCTCGCGTGCGGGTCTTCCGCGCCAGCCCGGGCGACTCGCCCGGCGCCTGGCCTAAGGCGTCCCTCTACGCAGCGTCCTGGTCCACTTCCACTCCGCGGCTGAGGTGAGCACGGCCTGCCCAGTCTTCCCGGTCCAATCCATGGCCCCTCCCCGACCGCTCGCCCTCTCGATCCTCGTTCCGACGCTGGAACGCATGGCATCGCTGCGCGAGCTGCTCGCGCGGCTCGCGGCCTGCCCGGCCGGCGAGCCCTACGAAGTCGTGGTGGTCGACAACGGCGGCGCACCTCCGTTGAGCGCCGCCGCGCTCGAGACGCCGGGGATCCCTGCGCTGCGGGTGCTGCGCGAAACGCGCAGGGGCAAGTGCCACGCGCTCAATCACGCGCTCGACGAGGGCCGCCTGGGCGAGATCATCGCCGTGCTCGACGACGACATGTCGCCGGACGCAGGCTGGATCGAAGGCGTCCTCGCTGCGACCCGCCGGCTGCCGCAGTTCGACATCTTCGCCGGCAAGTCGCACGTGATCTGGCCCGCCGGAGTCGCTCGCCCGGCCTGGGCCGGGGAGCCGCTGGCACAGGGCCTGCTGTTCTCGGTCTTCAACTCGGGTTCGGCCGGCGATGTCGAGTTCGGCCGCGGCAGCCCGCGCTTCCCGGGCGGCAACCACATCTGGTTCCGGCGCTCCGTGCTGGACGGTGGCGCGCGCTTCCCGAACGTCTGGACCACCGAACCCCGATTCGTCGTGCAACTCGGCGCCGAGGGGCACCGTGGCGTGTTCGTGCCGGAAGCCGTCACCGGCCATCGCATCCAAGGGGAGCTCGTCGATGCGCGTCACTTCCGTGCGCGAGCCCGCCGGTTCGGCCGTGAGATGGCCGAGCTCGACTTGAGCCTGGCTGCACGGGCGAATCCGGGACTGCTCGCGCGGATCCGCGCCCGGATGCGCCCGGCGCGGGCGCTCGTGGAGCTCGGCGGATGGTCGCTCGCCTGGCTCTGGGCCAGCGTGCTGCCGGAGCGCAGGCGTCTCCCCGCGCGCGCGCGGGCGCTGTGGGGCCTGGAGTACTGCAAGGTGCGGCTGCGTCCGTCGCTCGGCAGAGCGCCCGACCGGGACGACGCGGGGGCTGGCGCCAGCGCCGTCCGGCTGAGGGGAGCCGACCGGTGAGCTCCCACGATGAAACGGCCGAGCCCCTGCGCACGCGAGCCGAGCAGCATGCCGCGAACCAGGGATCGCGCGCGAACGCCCTCGGCTTCCTGGCAGAGCGCGTGGAGGCGGTCGTCCGCGAGCACGGGCCGGCCGTCGCGCTCGTCGACGGAGCGCGTCGGATCACCTACGCCGAACTCCTCGCGCGCGGCGACAGGCTCGCGGCGGAGCTTCAGGCGCGCGGTATCGGGGCGAACGATCTGGTCGGGGTCGCACTGCCGCGTTCGGCGGAGCTCGTGATCGCGATCGCGGGAATCGTGCGGGCCGGCGCAGCCTACTTGCCGATCGACCTCGCGCAGCCTGCCGAACGTCGAGCGTTGATCCTCTCCGATGCGCGGCCGCGGGTGGTGGTCACCGACGGCTCGCGGATCGATGGCATCCCGCCCGGGAGCGAGGTACTCCCGCTCCCGCACGAGACGTCGCACGCGCTGCACGCACGCCCGCGTCCCGCGCCTGGCGATCTGGCCTACGTGATCTACACCTCGGGCTCTACCGGCAAGCCCAACGGCGTGCGCGTCACGCAGAGGAACGTCGCGCGACTCTTCACCGTCTGCGAGCCGCTCTACGGCTTCGGACCCGAGGATGTCTGGTCGCTCTTCCACTCGATCGCTTTCGACTTCTCGGTCTGGGAGCTGTGGGGCGCGCTGCTCCACGGCGGGCGACTGGTGATCGTCCCGGACAAGACTGCGAAGGAGTCCGATGCCTTCCACGCGCTCGTCCTGCGCGAGCGCGTGACCGTGCTGAACCAGACACCGAGCGCCTTCCGCGCCTTCGACATGGCCGACGCGGCTGCGGGGCGGCCGGCGAGCAGCCTGCGACACGTCATCTTCGGCGGCGAGGCGCTCGACCCGCGCACGCTGCGCGCCTGGTTCGAGGCGCACGGCGAGAAGCGTCCGCGGCTGGTCAACATGTACGGCATCACGGAGACCACCGTGCACGTGACCTACCGGCCCATTCTTGCGCGAGACGCGCGGGGAACGGGTCGAAGCCTGATCGGATCCCCGCTCCCCGATCTGCGCATCGAGCTGCTCGGACCCGACGGCCAGCCGGTGGGCAAGGGCGAGGTGGGCGAGATCTGCGTCGGCGGCGAAGGCGTGAGCGACGGCTACCTCATGCGACCGCAGCTGACCGCCGAGCGCTTCCGCCCCGACTCGCGCGGCGGCCATCCCGATGCACGCCTGTACCACTCGGGCGACCTCGCGCGGCGATTGCCCGACGGCGATCTCGAGTACCTCGGCCGCGCGGACCTGCAGGTCAAGCTGCGCGGCTTCCGCATCGAGCTGGGCGAGATCGAAGCGCTGCTGCGTGGGGTCGCGGGCGTGCGCGACGCGGTCGTCGCCCTGCGCGAGGATCCGGTCGCGGGGCCGCGCCTCGTCGCCTACATCGTCCAGGAAACGGGCGCAGCCTTCGATGCGAACACGCTGCGCGCGCGCGCCACCCTGCACTTGCCGGAGTACATGGTCCCTGCGGCCTACGTGCGCACCGCACGCATTCCGCGCACGGCCAACGACAAGGTCGATCGCGCTGCGCTTCCGGCGCCGACCGCCGCCGACCTGCCGGGCACGGCCGGCGGTGAAGCTCCGCGCGACGAATGGGAACAGGCGATCGCCGGGGTCTTCGCCGATGTGCTGGGAACCACCGTCGCGCAGCGCGAGGCGGACTTCTTCCGCCTCGGAGGGCACTCGCTGCTGGCGTGGCGTGTCGTGGTCTTGTGCCAGGAGCGCCTGGGCATCGCGCTCTCCGTCAACGCAGTATTCTCGAACCCCAGCGTCGCCGGGCTCGCGGACGTCGCGCGGCAGGAGCAGCTGCGCGGCCGGTCAACGGCAGGCGTCGAGCGCGTACTGCGCGATGGTCCGCAGCCCCTCACGCCGCAGCAATACGCGCTCTGGCTGGAGCTCAGGCTGCGCGCGGATGCGGATGCGTACAACGAGCCGATCGCACTGCGTGTCGAAGCACGCCTGGGGCCCGAGCGCGTGCGGCGCGCGCTGGAGCGCCTTGCCGCGCGGCACGAGCTCCTGCGCGCACGCCTCGTCGAGCAGGAGGGCGAACCGTGCTTCGTCTTCGACCGTGCACCCGCCGCGGTCGAGCTCGAGGCGCCGGATACGACCGCGCTCGACCTGCAGGCGGCGTTGCGTCGGCCCTTCGACCTTGCCCGCGGTCCGCTGTGGAGGGCCGTGCTGCACCACGACGCGCAGGGCGCGACCGTGCTGCTGCTGGTCGTGCATCACATCATCCTCGACGCGGCCTCCGAGGAGATCCTGCTGCGCGATCTGGCCGCTGCTTGCAACGAGCCCGACACCGCGCTGCCCACGCGCGCTCTCGACTACTGTGATCTCGCCGGCCAGGAGCGCGAGCTGCTGCGTTCGGAGCAGGCGACGCACGAGCGCTTCTGGGCCGGGGCGCTTGCAGAGGCGGAGCTGACGCCCGAGCTCCCGCCGCCCAGCGTACCTTGCGCGCCTGGCGAGGAGGAGCGCGGCTGCAACGCGCGACGAATGCTCGCGCCCGCACTCGTGCGCTCGCTGCGCACGCTCGCCGCCAGTCTGGGCACGACACCCTTCCATGTCTACCTGACGGCCTATCTGGCGCTGCTGCGCACCTATGCCGCGAGCGACGATCTCGTGGTCGGCTCGCCCATCTCGCTGCGCGAGACCCCGGCCGCCCGGGATGTCGTCGGATACCTGATCAGTCCCGTCGCCCTGAGAGTGCAGCTCGCGGGCAGTCGCTCGTTCCGGGAGACCGTCGACGACGTCGCGCGCCGCTGGCGGGAGGTGCGAGCCCACGCGCGATTGCCGCTGCACCTCGTACTGCAGGCCGCACGCGGCGGACGGAGCGCAGGCATCGGCTCGCCCTTCCAGGTCTTCTTCTCGCTCATCCACGACTCGTGCAGGAACCTGCGCATCGACGGCCAGCCGCTGCTGCCGGTCTACGTGCCGCCGGCGCGCGCGAAGTTCAAGCTCTTCCTGCTGGTCGAGGAGCGCGAGCAGGACGCAGCGCTCACGCTCGAGTTCCAGCGCGGCGTGCTCGATCCGGAGATGGGCGAACGTCTGCTCGCGCAGCTCGAACGACTGTTGCAGGCCGCGACCGAGCAGGTCGATGCGACCCTGGCGCAGCTGCCCCTTCTGGGAGCAGGCGAGCTGGAGCAGTTGCGCTCGTTCGGGAGCTGTGAGCGGCCTTACGCGGTGCACAAGTCCGTTCCCGAGCTCTTCGAAGAGGTCGCTCGCCGCCAGCCCGGCAAGGCGGCGCTGCTTGCCGGCGCCAGGGAGCTCGACTACGCGGCGCTCGACCGCCGCGCGAACGCCACCGCCGCGGCGCTGCGGCGGGCGGGCGTCACGCACGGCGATCGCGTGCCGCTGCTGCTCGCGCGCGGGCCGGACTTCGTGCCCAGCGCGCTCGGAGTGATGAAGTGCGGCGCCGCCTACGTGCCGCTCGACCCGGCCTATCCTCCCGGACGGCTTGCGCGCATGCTCGAGGGCCTCGGTGCGCGTGTCGGGCTGCGCGCTGCCGGGTACGGGCTCTCCGTGGACGGGATCGAATGGCTCGACGCGAGCCACTCGGAAGCCGGTGCCGCAACGAGCGCGCCGCCCCGCCAGCTCGCGGCGACGGACGCCGCGTACGTGATGTTCACTTCCGGCTCGACCGGCCGGCCAAAGGCCGTCGAAGTGCCGCATCGCGCAATCGTGCGCCTCGTGCAGGCCCAGGAGTTCGCGCGCATGGGGCCGGCAGAGACCTGGTTGCACATGGCGCCGACTTCCTTCGACGCGTCGACGCTCGAGATCTGGGCAGCGCTGCTGAATGGAGGCCGATGCGTCGTGCTGGAGGAGCTGGTGCCGACGCCCGGCCTGCTGGCGGAGACGATCCGCCGCGGCGGTGTCACATCGGCCTGGTTCAGCGCGCCGCTCTTCAATGCTCTCGTGGACGAGGCGCCGGAGTCCTTCGCTGGTCTGACGCAAATCCTGATCGGCGGCGAGGCTCTCTCGCCCGCTCACGTTCGGCGCGCGTTCGACCTCCTTCCAGGCGTGCGTCTCGTCAACGGATACGGGCCGACCGAGAACACCACATTCACCTGCTGCCATGTGATCGGCCGCGAGGACGTCGAGGCCCAACGCGCGATCCCGATCGGGCGCCCGATCGCGAATACGACCGTGCGGATCCTCGACCGCGACGGGCAGCCCGTGCCCATTGGCGTGCCCGGCGAGCTCGTCGCGGGAGGCGACGGCGTCGCGCTGGGCTACGCCGGCCAGCCTGCGCTGACCTCCGAGCGTTTCCGCGCCGACTCGACCTCGGGCAGGGCGGATGGCCGCCTCTACCGCACGGGAGATCGCACGCGCTGGCGCGCCGACGGCGTGGTCGAGTTCCTCGGCCGCTTCGACGACCAGGTCAAGATCCGCGGACATCGCATCGAGCCGGGCGAGATCGCAGCCTGTCTGTGCGAGCACCAGGACGTCCGGCAGGCCGTGGTCGTTCCGCGTCCCACGAGTTCAGGCGCAACGCAACTGGTTGCGTACGTCGTGCCGCAACGCCCAGGGCCAGCCGACGTGCTGGTGGAGGCGCTCGCGCTGCATGCGGCGAAACACCTGCCCGCGTACATGCTGCCGGCTGCGGTGGTCCTCGTGCCCCGAGTACCGCTCAAGCCTAACGGCAAGCTCGACCTCGAGGCTCTCGAGCAGGTTCCGCGGGAGACGCCGACCGGGGCGCAGAGCACGCCGCTGACCCCGATCGAGGCCAAGGTGCTCGCCGTCTGGCGCCAGGCGCTGGAGCAGCCCACGCTGGGCCCGGACGACGACTTCTTCGAGTTCGGCGGCGATTCGCTGCTCGCCATCCGGATGCTCGTGCGTGTCGAGCGCGAGCTCGGCACCAAGATCCCCGTGCGCGCTCTGGTCGAGGGCCGAACCGTCCGGCGCATCACCCCGCTGCTCGCCACCCCGCTGCTCGCCACCTCGCTGCGCTCCTCGCTGCCCCGGGGCGTGGTTCGCGTGCGCGAGGGCAGCCTGGAACGGCCTCTGTTCTGCCTGCCAGGCCTCGGCGGTGTCGCACTGCAGTTCGGGATCCTGGCAGCCAAGCTGCGCACGCCGCGGACGGTCTACGTGGTCGAACTGCACGACCTCGATGTCGACGCCGCCGTACTCGAGTCGCTGGCCGAGACGGCCGCGACCATCGTGAAGCGCATGCGAGCGGTGCAGCCGCAGGGTCCGTACTCGATCCTGGGATACTCCTATGGCGGCAATCTGGCGGTCGAAATCGCGCGCGAGCTGCTCCAGCAGCGGCAGGAGGTCGAACTCGTCGCGGTGCTCGACGCCCACGCCCCGGGCTCCATGCGCAACCCGAGCGGCCCGAGGAAGGTCCTCAGGCACTTGCGGAACCTCCGGCGACTCAAGTTCCATGGAATCCATACCTACCTCCTGCCCCGGATCCTGCGGCGGCTGGGGTTGAGGGGTCCTGAGCCGGACTTCGTACGCCCGCCGCCCGAGTCGGATCTCGAGCGCAGGCTCGCGGAGACGGAGGTCCTTGGAATGCGTGCGTTTCACGCCTACCGCCCCGAACCCTTCGCCGGGCGGATCGTGCTCGTGTATGCGACCGATCTCGGCGACTGGATGGAGGTCGCGGATCCGAGCGGAACCTGCGGCTGGGGCGCGATCTGCAAGGGCGGCGTCGATCTGATCCAGATCGGCTGCAAGCACCTCGATCTCTTCCGGGAGCCGCACATCTCGGAGCTCGCGCAGCGCCTCGAGGTGGTGCTCGAGTCGGTGCAGGGTCCCTGACGCGTCTACCTCAGTCGCGGAACGGCCGGCACAGAGGATCGCCGAGCACGATGTCCTCCCAGCCAACGAAGCGTGATGCGGCGTAGTAGCTCTCGGCCAGCGTCCAGCCGCGCACGTAGCGCCCGAACAGGATCGAAGGCGAGGCGATCGCCTGCAGCAGCGGCTCGTCGCAGTAGCCCTTCGCGCCGGTCGCGCCCTGGTGGATCAGGTCGGCGATGAGCGATTGGCCGCCCGAGGTCGGGAGGAACGTGCGCGCGCTGGTGGACGCCGCGGTCTCCGCGATGGCGCCGGGGGCGAAGCGCAGTTCGTGGTACTTCTGGGCGCTGAACTGCCGGTCGTTGCTGCCCCAGGACGCATAACCCGCGAGCGGGGTCGTCCCGCCGGCGAATTCCGCGGTCTTCACGAAGCGCACTGCCCGTCCGCACTTCTCCAGGATCGCCGCCGCGGCGCCCAGGTCGGCGTTGAAGTCCTCGAAGGGCAATTCCTCGACGGCGCGCGCGTCCTTGGGCAGCGAGACCGGCTGCACGGCCGGATCGCCGGGGCCGAACGCAGCGCAGGAATTGAGCAGGAATTCGGCCTGCGGCTTGTGCTCCTCGGCCTCGAGCGCGCGGGCGACGAGCGCCTTCGCGTCCGCCACGTCGTAGCCGTCGAGGCGCGTCACCAGGTATCCGCCGCACTCGCGGTGCGAGAAGGGTTTCGACGAGTTCCAGAAGCGGTTCGCGTAGGCCGTTCCGTGGAAGCCCTCGGAGTGCAGGGTGAGCTCGACCGAGCCCTCGAGCTCCCTGTAGCCCGTCGCGGCGATCCAGCTGTCGACCGAGGGTCGCTGGCTGTCCACCCCCAGCCCGGGCGCGCCACGGATGCGCAGCGGTATGCCCTTGGTCAGCACGATGAAGTCGATCCCCGGCCGCGCCGCGAGTGCCGCGTACAGCGGGGTCTCGATCGTCTCGGCGAAGCGCGCGTACGTGATCGTCTCCCTTTCCGCGTCGAGCGCGGAGTCCTGGCAGCTGACCTCGAGGCGCTCCTTGATCCTGCGCTTGGCGCAGTAGTCCGCGGCGATCTCCAGCGAGCACGGGCTGTTCCGGTTCACGACGACAAGCACGCGTTCCGCATCCGGCCTTGCAGCGGTTCCTTGTCCGGCGAGCAGCAGCAGGGTCGTGAGCATCACCCCGCCTCCGAGGCCGGTACGCTCTCGCGCAGCGCCGGGTTCTGCACGTCGCGCACCTCGAATCCTGTCATGAAGACGCTGTTGCGGAACGAATCGCCGAGCATGTGCGGCGGGTCGTCATCGGCCCTGCGCTGGAGCCCGCGAGGAAGGCCGCGTCGACGAGAGCGGTGTAGAACGATCCGTGGCTCTTGAGATAGAACCGTCGCCGCGCCTGGAACCAGTACTCGGGGCGGCGCTTCACGCTCCGGTTCGTGATGCCCGTCGAGCGGCCCTCGAGGTGGATGACGCGGCTCTCGGGCACGAACCAGGTCTCCCACCCGGCGCGCTTCGCGCGCAGGCAGATGTCGATGTCGTCGAAGTACGTGTAGAGACCCTCGTCGAGGAGACCGATCGCGTCGAGCATCGTCCGGCGCAGGATCATGCAGGTCCCGCTCACCCAGTCGACTGCGGCCGGAGACTCCGGCCTGGGCGCGTTGATCGCCCACGGCGAGAGCAGCTTCGAAACGACGCCCAGTCTCAGGCCTCTGTCGAGTTCGGTGGCGATCCCGGGAAAGCGGTAGGGCGGGCCCTCGACCTCGCCGGTTGGCCCGATGATGGTGCCCGCGGCAACCCCTGCCCTGGGGTGTCCGTCCATGAACTCGACGAGCCTCTCGAGCGTGCCATCCCGGACGATCGTGTCGGCGTTCAGGAGCAGCACGTACTCGGGAGGATCGGACGAGGCGAAGGCAGCGCGGATCACGACGTTGTTGCCGCCGGTGAAGCCCCGATTCGGGTGGATCTCGCTGACATCGGTCCAGCCGCCCCAGCCGTTCGAGTCGACGGCGCTCTTGATCCGCTGAAACGCGTCGCCGCCGGTGCCGTTCTCGAGCACCGCGACCTTCGTCCCTTGCATGCGATCGGCCCTGCCGGCCAGCGAGCGCAGGCAATCGATCGTCAGATCGGTCACGCGGTAGTTCAGGATCACGACCAGGAGCTTCATCGTGGAGGTCACCTGGGGTATTCTCTCGCCTGCCGCCGCAGATTCAGAGCATATCGCATGCTCCGAGCGGCGCAAGTCTCGCCGAGTGTGCGTACCCGACGACGCCTGGAAGGACCACCGTGAAGAACGATCGCTCGCAAGTGCCCGTGTTCGTGCTCTGCGGCGGCCTCGGAACGCGCCTGCGCGAGGAGACCGAGTTGCGCCCGAAGCCGATGGTGCCTGTCGGGAACCGCCCGATCCTCTGGCACATCATGCACTCGTACGCGCACCACGGCTTTCGCAAGTTCGTCCTGTGCCTCGGCTACAAGGGCGAGGCGATCAAGTCGTACTTCCTCAACTACGCCTCGCTGAACAGCGACTTCACCGTCGAGCTGCGCACCAACGACGTGCAAGTCCATTCGATCGATCATGACCAGGACTGGGAGGTCACGCTGGCGGACACGGGCGAACTGACGATGACCGGCGCGCGCGTCGCGCGAGCCGCAGCGAAGTACCTGCGCGACGCCCCGGAGTTCGCCGTGACCTACGGCGACGGATTGACGGACGCGAATCTGGC
>WNFL01435592.1_pt1 | contig 18202 bp, 17 predicted proteins | sample 5400361 | NCBI WGS metagenome assembly WNFL01 (sample SAMN13153351, study PRJNA577476) | soil metagenome | isolation source: 40 cm soil on Douglas fir-dominated hillslope | place: USA:California | collected 2013-09-17
GGAATTATTCATGACAGCGTTCAAGATGGAATGCAGGCCCATTCGCGAATGGCCAAGGACGCTGTTGTCCCTTTGCCTTTGATCATGGATTATCTGACTGACACATTGATGACTTTGATCAAATGGTGGGTTAAGGACGGCATGAAAAAAACACCCGAGCAGATGGACGCCATATTCCAGCAATTGGTGATGCCGGGTGTGACTTCCATACTCAGCAGTCGTTCCAGTTAATTTTTCAAATCGTTATAATCATGTTATGACTACTCATTCCCCGATCCGTATTGGCGTACTTGGCGCAGCTGCCATTGTGCCATCTGCTTTGACTAACCCTGCGCGAAATGTGCCTGAGGTGCAAGTCACTGCCATCGCAGCGCGTGACCCACAGCGTGCGGATAAATTTGCCCGCAAACATCACATCCCACGCGTGCATAAAACTTATACTGATTTGCTTGCCGACCCTGATATCGATGCGATTTATAATCCTTTACCCAACAGTCTGCACGCCGAATGGACGATCCGTGCATTGCGCGCAGGCAAGCATGTGCTCTGTGAAAAGCCGTTTGCCTCGAATGCCAAGGAAGCCATACAGATGGCCAGTGCTGCCAATGAAACTGGTAAAGTATTGAGTGAAGGATTTGCGTATCGTTATCATCCGCTTACGGCGCGTATCAAAGAGGTACTGCAAAACGGAGAACTTGGCAAACTCAAACGTATTGAGGCACGCTTTTGTTTTCTGTTACCGTCTCCGGGGAATATCCGCTTTCGTTATGACCTCGCCGGCGGCGCGTTGATGGATGCGGGTTGTTATCCGGTGAGTTTGATCCGTTATTTGATGAATGAAGAGCCAACCGTGATGGATGCCAAAGCGAAGCTGCTCAAGCCTGAAATTGATTCGCGGATGGAAGCTAATCTTGAATTTTCAAATGACGTGAAGGGACGTATCGTCTGTGATATGAATTCACCCAAGTTGTTCGATTCGTTCCTCAACATACAAGGCGATGCCGGGGAGATGACTGTGATCAATCCGTATCATCCACATTGGTTTCATTGGATGACCATCCGCACTTCAAAGAATACCTGGCGTGGACGTATCCAGGGCGATAATGTGTATACTCTGCAGTTGCGTGCATTTGCCAGCGCGATTCAATCGAGAACTCCGTTGAATAGAACGGCAAATGATGCGGTCAAGACGATGCAGGTGATCGATGCAATCTATGCAAAGGCGGGGCTAAAATTGAGAGGTAAATAAATCAAAAGGCAGTCTACGGGGACTGCCTTTGTAGTTAATCAACTGCCACGATCAAGTTATTGATTTCGTAGCCTTCCACTGTATCGTTGCGGATGATGTCCGGTCCGCTTTCGATGCGCAAGCCGGGGACTTTCAGAATGTCGTGGATGAAGATATCCGTTTCGGCGATGGCGAGATGCTCACCGGCACAGCGATGTGAACCGGAACCAAACCCCATCATCGAGCGATAAACGCCTTTTTCCATATCGCGATGCGGATTAAGTTTTTCTGGCGCTTCGCCGGCTGCCTTGGTATCAACGTTCACATCATAGATATGGAAAGCGATCCGTTCGTGAGCAGGGATGGTCATCTCTATGCCTTCGCTTTTCACCGTGACAGGCTCATGTGCTTTGCGGTAAATCTTTCCGATCACTGGCTCAAGTCGCAGGATCTCATTCAAGGCTTCATAGCGTGCATTCATATCATCAGACATCATAATGGCCCGAAGTTTTTCATCCTTCATGCAGTGCAATAACACGACACAGATAAATTCCTGAGTGGTCGCCATCCCGGCTGCGCCATAGACGATACACTCCACCCAGATCTCCAGCGGCTTTTTGTTTTTGGAGATCATGTAGGAGATCACATCGTTCTGGGGATCCTTGCGCTTGCGGCGGATGGCAGGCATGACATCCGCAAATAAAAATGCGAAACGACGATAATTTCCTTGAATGGTTTGAAACACGGCGCGAAGACGGTTTTCTGAAATTGTGCCTGAATGGAGCATATTATCCAGGCGGCGGATCAAGCCTTGTGTGGGGTCGAGCCCAACCACGGCGGTGGCAATGACCGTTGCCATATCGCGGCTCAAAATTTTCAGGTTGATGCGTTTCTGTACTTTCAATTTGCCGATCAATTCATCCGAAGTTTTTTGAATGGTCGCCATGTGCGTGTTCTGTACAGTTGTCGGGCTGAAATATTTGGCAATGGCGGCGCGCATTTGGCGGTGTGGCTCGCCGTGCATGTATAGCACGCCGTCGAAACCCGCCTTGTGCAGTTCTTCCGCATTGAATCCGTCTTGAATTAAATCTTCCTTCAATAAATCGCGGGCTTCGGCATAACCGCGCACATGCCAGACTCCCTTCGCATCCTTTTCGAGGCGCGGGTCGTTGGCGTAAGGTGCGGGGGCGGTTTGCGAGTCGGTGTTTGATGGCATAAATTTCCCTTTTCTGACTTAATTCATCGTATTATACAACATCGCTAAAGCATAATCCTTTCAACAGAATAGCTCTCGATATTCCCCTGTATATCCGGAACAAAATTACTAGCTAAACGTTTATAAGATAATGGGCTGTCCAGCCCCTTTGGTATTATGATATTCATGGTTGAACGAAAGAAAGCAGGCAAATATGTTGAAGTTAAACCCGGTTCTTTATGCCGTTATGGTTTTGTTGATCGCAGCGCTGGCGTGTACTTCCCCAACCATTTCCACATCTGATGCCAACCTGATCGGTACGACCGTCGCGCAGACCATTGTTGCTGGGTTGACGCAAACCATCCAGCCGCTGATTCCCAATACGGGCGTAGGCTCGCCAACGAATACGTTTACACCTGCACCACCAACATTGACCCCAACCGCCACCTTATCGCCGACGCTCCTTTTTACAGCCACACCATTGGTGCCGCAAATCACGGTCTCAGTGGCAACAAACTGTCGAGTTGGACCTGGCAAGGTGTATGACCGCGTCGGTGCTCTGCTGATCGGTGAAGTGGCTGAAGTATTCGGCAAGGATGCAACCGGGACGTATTGGTACATCCGCAACCCAGATAAAAGTCCTGAGTATTGCTGGCTGTGGGGACAGTACGCCTCATTCGCTGGAAATCTAGCTGCATTGCCGATCTATACGCCTCCACCTACGCCCACGCCGATTCCCGCTTTCGATGCCGCGTATAGCGGTTTGGAAACTTGCTCCGGCTGGTGGGTGGATATTAAGCTGACGAACACCGGCACCCTGGCATTCGAGTCTGTTTCGATCGCGTTACGTGATACAGTCACAGATATTGTCCTCGCGATGTCAGCCGATAAGTTTACAAATAATGACGGCTGTTCCAATTCAAGCAGCCAGGATGCACTGAATCCCGGCAGCAATCGCGTGGTCAGCACACCAGCCTTCACCTATGACCCAACCGGACATGCCCTCCGTGCTACCATTACGGTGTGCTCCAACAAAGGGATTAGCGGCGCGTGTATATCGAAGGTGATCACCTTTACACCCTAAATAATCAACAGGGCAGGCATTCAAAAGCTTGCCCTAGTTTTTGTAAGATGAAAATGTAACGTATGGTACCTTGCGCAAAAGCAACTTTTGCAATATGGTTGAGTCCAAACCGGATTGTTTAAGAGGAACTATGCGTAAAACATTTTCCAAACTTTTTTATTTGCTGACCATCGGCGTATTTATCCTTTCATCGTGCAATATGCCTGGGAATAACTTATCTGCGAAAATCACAGCGTCACCAGAGCCGTCCACAGCAACAGCCACGCAGACTAAGGTCCCTCCCACTGAGACGCCGACTATGACGGCCACTGCAACTTTAACTCCAGAACCAAGCGCTACGTTCACTCCTGAAATTCCAAAAGCGGAAGTGAAGCGCAAGACAAATTGTCGCATCGGTCCAGCCGGGAATTATGATCTCGTAGCCACCTACGAAATTGGGCAGAAGCTCGAAGTGGTTGCGAAAGATCTGGGGAACACCTACTGGTTTGTCAGAAACCCCGATAAGCCCGAGGAGCAATGTTATCTGTTGGCGAGTAATATCGCCATTACAGGTGATACATCGGCTTTACCAAAATTCACTCCACAGCCTTCGCCCACCCTGATGCCCGATTTCACGGCCACGTTCAAAAAGTTCGAACCATGTAATGGCGAGAATTATGCCATTTTTGTTGTAGTGAATACGGGTAGTACTTCGTTCAAATCAGCCTATATCAAAATAACAAACCCAAAGCTCAACAAGTCGATTGAACAGGCACTCGGTGCGTTCGATCTGCACGTCGGTTGTGTGCTTGCCAAAGATATTTGGCCCCTCGACCCCGGAGGCACCGGTTATGTGAACAGCCCGGTGATCACCTGGCCCCCGCGCGGAAATAAATTGCTGGTGGTCATTATGCTTTGTACCGAAAAGAATTTGAAGGGTACTTGCCCCATTCAAAACATTGAATTGAAGCAATAACTGTGACCTGCTTTTCCGCCGCTTTCATTCGTCTTTATCGAATGAAAGCGGCGCTGTTGTTTAAAGGTACTTGACGCAACCTCTTTTTCCCCGTAAGATTGTCCCCGCTAAATAGAACATATATTCGCCACAAGGCACAAAGTTTATTCTACCTATGCCTTTATTGTTATTTTCTGGAGTAACTATGGATCTTGGAATTGTACGCAAAATAGACATTGACAGCGAAATGCAGCAATCGTATCTCGATTATGCCATGAGCGTGATCGTGGCGCGCGCCCTGCCCGATGCCCGTGATGGACTCAAGCCTGTGCAGCGCCGCATCTTATACGCGATGTATGATATGGGCATTCGCGCGGACTCTTCGTACAAGAAGTCTGCTCGTATCGTGGGTGAAGTGCTCGGTAAATATCATCCGCATGGTGACTCGGCGGTGTATGAAGCGATGGCGCGCATGGCGCAGGATTTTTCAATGCGCCAACTGCTTGTGGATGGACAGGGCAACTTCGGTTCCGTCGATGGCGACCCACCGGCTGCGATGCGTTATACCGAGGCGCGACTTACGCCTGCTGCACTCGACATTTTGTTTGATCTCAATAAAGAGACCGTTAACTTCACCCCGAACTTTGACGATACGCTCGAAGAGCCGAACGTGTTGCCATCGGCAATCCCGAATCTTTTAGTAAATGGCGCGACCGGCATTGCTGTGGGTATGGCAACTTCCATTCCGCCGCATAACCTGACCGAGATCGTGGACGCACTCGTTTACATGCTCAGTAAATACGACAAGCTCGATGATGTTGACGTTGACCAATTGATGGAGTTCGTGCAGGGACCGGACTTCCCGACGGGCGGAATCATCGTGCAGGAAAAAGGCGACGAGGGTATCGAATCAGCGTACGGGTCGGGGCGCGGACGCGTGGTCGTCCAGGCGAAGGCGCATGTCGAGGAGATGGAGCGCGGCAAGAATCGCATCATCGTCACCGAACTGCCGTACATGGTCAACAAGTCGAGTCTCATCGAACGCATCGCTGATTTAGCGCGCGAAGGTTATCTCGAAGGCTTATCCGATCTGCGTGATGAGTCTGATCGTCAGGGCATGCGTATCGTTTTGGAAATGACGAAGAACGCCGACCCCGATGTGGTGCTGCGCGAGTTGTACAAACGCACGCCGATGCAATCCACGTTCAGTATTAATTTGCTGGCATTGGTCGATGGCGAGCCGCGCACGCTCACGCTGAAACAGGCGCTACGCGTTTATATCGAGCACCGCATTACGATCATTAAACGCCGCGCTGAATATGATCTGGAAAAAGCCAAGGCGCGCGCACACATCCTCGAAGGATATCTGGTCGCGTTGAAGAATCTGGATGAGATCATCGAACTGATCCGCTCCGCTTCAGACGTGGACGCGGCTCGCTCCCGTTTAATTAAACGCTACAAGCTGTCAGAGTTACAAGCGACCGCGATCCTCGATATGCAGTTGCGCCGACTCGCGGCGTTGGAACGCAAGAAGATCGAAACGGAATATAAAGAAGTGACTGGCGTGATCAAGGGTTTGACCACGCTGTTGAAGTCACCGAAGTTGATGCGCGGTGTGGTGGCGGAAGAATTGTTGAAAGTGAAAGAACAATACGGTGACCGCCGCCGCACACAGATCGTGAATCTGTCAAAGTCCAAGGATGGCAAGACCGCGAAGTCGTTGACAGCAAGAGACCTTCTGCCCGATCAACAAGTGTGGATCGGCGTAACGGACGAAGGCTTGGTCTCGCGCACGCACGATGATAAGCAGCCGAAACATTCCGGCAATGACGCGCCGCGCTGGCTCGTGAAAGCCTCAACAACGGATACTGTTTATTTCGTCGCGAAATCGGGACGTGCTGCGGCAGTGGCCGTACATATCATCCCGCAAGCGGAGAAGTTATCGCAAGGCTCGCTGTTCTATAAAGTCTCACCGTTACAGGAAGCGGATTCGCTCGCGGTGGTGTTCGCGTTGCCTTCGAGAAAATCCGCTTTGCCTGAAGAGACCTGTGTCATCACCACGACCAGATTCGGCATGATCAAGAAGAGTCTGATCACTGAATTACCCGGACCTTCCTCGCAAGCGTTTGTCTTGGTGAGAGTCAATGAAGGCGACCGATTAATATCTGTTGGCTTGACCGATAATAAGAAAAAAGAAATCCTGCTTGTCACTGCAATGGGCATGGCGATCCGCTTCAAAGAAGATGACGTGCGCCCGATGGGACTCGTCGCGGCGGGCGTGAACGGTATGAAACTGGATGATAATGACGAAGTCGTTGGCGCTGAAATATTACCCGGCGAAGGCGAAGTGTTCCTGGTCACGAATGATGGCAAAGCCAAACGGACGGTACGGCAAGGGCGTTATCGCCTGGGATTTGCCGAGCAAGGAAAAAATAGTTGGCGCGGTGACTGGTAAACCGAATCACATGGCGACCATCCATTTGAGCAAAGGCGCACCGAAATCCACAAGGTTGGATGCGGTCGCCCTGCGCAAACGCGCCGCCACGAAAGGTGATCATGTCGTGGAAGTGAAGCCGGGCGAGGAAGTGGTCTCCGTCAATGTGGGTTGGACGGTGGAGAAGTTTGTAGAGGAAGAGAAGAGAGAAACAAAAAACCCCGCAAAGGCAAAAGCACCTGCGAAGAAAGCGAAGGTAGCTGCTAAGAAACCAGCGACGAAGAAAAAAGCATCCAAGACGAAACCCGCCGCGAAGAAAAAGAAATAGGGCTATACTTGCTATATGAAATTTTCGTGGGATCCTCGCAAAGCGGACAGCAACCTTCGCAAACATGGAGTGGCTTTTGATGAAGCCATTACCGTTTTCAATGATCCGCTGGCTTTCATCTTCGATGACATGGAGCACTCAGAGGAAGAACACCGCGAAATCATCATTGGTTATTCCGCTCTGAGCAGACTGGTCCTTGTATGTTTTCTGGAACGAGCCGAAGACACGATCCGAATTATCAGCGCACGTCGCGCGACCAAAGACGAGGTGAAAGATTATGAAAAAAACGCCCGCAAAAAAATCCCGTAAAGTCGCTGAGATGGCTTCCGAATATCGCTTCGATTACAGCAAAGCCAAGCCCAATCGTTTTGCCAGCCGCATGAAGGATGCGCCACTTGTGGCAGTGATTGACTCCGATGTGGCAAAGGTGTTTACTACTACAGAACAAGTAAATAAAGCTCTGCGCGCGTTAATCTCAGCCATGCCAAAGGTGGACAAAAGCTAAAACTCAATATAGGGTGGATGGTGGAGAAGTTTGTGGCGGAGGAAACATCGTCCCTAAAGGGTACAGAAGGGAAGAAGAAACCCACGACTGAGGTAAAAGCACCTGTTAAGAAAAAGAAATAAATTAAGGGCGACTCAATTGAGTCGCCCTAGTCTTTGATTTTATACTCTCCGAGATTTATTTGTATTCCTTACAACCATAACAACCTTACCTCTGATTTCAAGTTTTTCATTTTGTTTAATAAGAAGAGGTTTCATAGTTGGGTTTGCCGGTTGCAAGCGATAACCATCTTTTTCTTTGTAGAAATATTTGAGAGTGGACTCTTTGTATTGCGGAAGCCAAATAGCAACCATATCCCCATTTTGGGCAGTAGCTGTAGACTCTAGTATGACAATATCGCCATCGCTAATCATTGCATCGATCAGGCTATCTCCTTTTGCTTCGATAGCAAAAAGATTTTTACTATGGCTTGGCAATAAGGAATTTGCTACTCTTATATTACCAAATTGTTTCTTTGATCTTCGATCACTAAGAGTAGGTATCTGGCGACCATATCCAATTTGCCCTAATAAAGGGATTTCTAATTCTTTCTCGTCAGTTTCTTGAGACAGCTTATCTGACGTGGTGCGAATCTTTAAATCATTGACACATTGTGCCAACGAACCTTTAAGCTTGTCGTAACCTCTTTCTTCAGATAAATCAACCCACTGCCAGCGACCGAGTCGGCTCGGGACTAAACAGTTTTCTAGTATTGCAGGGATTAAGTAAATTTTTCCTTCTGGCTGTTCATCAGCTAAATCAATTGCGATTCGGATTTCCTTTTGAACATATCCAGATTTTGTCACTGAACTGTTAGAAAGACAAATTAAAATTACATCTGACCCGCGCATTGCCTTACGAATTTCCAAATCCCATTCATGACCCGGGACGAGCTTTTCTTCATCGAGCCACGCATCAAACCCATCAGCAATTAAGCGACTATAAAGTTCGCGTACTTCTTGCTTGTCTTCATTTGAATGGCAAAGAAATACTTTGAGTTTACGATTTTCTTTCGGCATAACTTATATTTTATCAGTAGACTCTTGCCTGAGCCCCGCATGACGAACACGCCAATGGTCAATGGCGTGTTGCCCGTTTGGATGATGTCCGCAGGGTTTCGACCGCTTCGCGGGGCGTGAAGTCGAGGGCGTCTGTCTAAGTCGGTTGGTCATTGACGATGTATGTTTTGGAATCAGAGTTGGGCATGGAGAAATCCTCCTGTGGTGGTATTTTACTCCCTACCTGTATAATTCGAGCCACGCGAAGTAATAAGGAGCTATCCACATGAAACGTTTTTCAATTCTCACTCAGGTGCTCGTGCAAGCATTCGTGATCACACTGATCATCAGTGCCTGTGGTGGTGCACCACAGACTACACCAACAGTCAACCTGACTGATCGGCAGAGCACGGCGATAGCCGCAGCTGTCACAAACTTGGTAGAGACCCAGGCTGCCATCCCAACCGCCACGTTGTCCCTGCCGACAGCAACTGCTGCTTTACCTCCCATACCGACCTCGGGACCGACATTCACTCCAAATCCCGATGCGATTTCATTCACCCCGACTCCCGTAGAGATCTCCAGTCCTGCAGATCCATGTGTAAATAAAGTCCTGCCAGCTTCCCTGGTGGGACAGACCATCAAGATCCGTATCGACAATCCAACCAAGGCAAAAATCATGGTCTCTGTGTATCTACAGCAGAGCAGTCCACAGAGTGTATGTGGCTACCGCAGCTACACTCTCACTGCAGGACAATCCCTTGTCATTAATGACCTGGTGGAAGGTTGTTATACCCTTTGGGCGTGGAACCCCGATCCAAAAGGCTATTTCATGGTCACAAACGGAACCAGTTGCCTCAATAACTCCAATAGCTGGACATTTGATGTATCACCCAATGGCATCAGACTTAGAGAATAGACTTTCATTCGTGCGGGAGCGAGGATCATTCACAAATTCAATCCAACTTCGCTTTTTGCTCCGAGATGCCAAGTGCCTTGAGCAATTTCTCGTCTTTAAGAAACATCACCCTGTTTTTCTTTTTTGAATAATCCAAGCCGGTTGCGTTTGCCAGATGTTCGGCAAGTTCATACACGTCCGCTTCGTATTTGTCGAGCGGCGTGGAGATCATGACCGAATCCGGGTCCAGGTGGATTCCCAACCGCGATTGGAGTCTGGCAAAGCCCGTCGAACCGTCAAAGATCGGGAAGCCCTGATAGAAGCCCAACAATCTGGAAGGTTCCAGTATGCGCGTCAGTAGTTCTTCCGGCAATGGGATTGTTTCGTGATTCGATGTCAAAAATTCCACAGCCTGACGAATGACTGGTTCTCGGTCGGCGTAATCCAATTCATCGGTTGAATAGCGGTTGTAGAACGCAGCTAATTTAGATGGCTTCCAATAAAAGGTGATGTCGTTTTGCGACTCCACCACCGGGCGTTCATCGAAGTAAGGAGCATAGCGAATGTCCAGCGCTCTTAACGTGGGAATCAACGTGCTCGTATTCGTGGACATCTGCAACTCGACCTCATCAGTCTTTACACTCTGGGTCTTATCGTAGATCAAGACACCATCCCTACCCGATAAATATTCTGTCCCGTTGATTCGCAATCCATGCAAGTCCGAATCAAAGATCAAACGTTTGGGTCCGAGTTCAATTTCAAATCGCATACAGCATTCTAACGGTGTATTGCCCGTTTGACTATCTCGCGGGAAACCATCTCACGAGATCACGCCAATTCCACAGGCTAAAGAAACCGATCAACATGGCTCCCAATGTGCAACTGCAGGGCATGAACATACTTACAGAGCCGCGCATATCATCGCCCATGGCGGCGATGATGGGGGCGGACAGCTTGGTGATGGTATCGATCGTCGCCCACAGATACAGGGATTGGATGGATACGATCACACCCATCCAGAAAAACGATACGAGCAGTCCGCCCAGTGCTGCTTTGCGTCCCTCGCGCTGAATCAAGTCACGCCGTGCGATGAAAATAATTCTCAGCATCAACGCCAGAAGAATCAAATTGACGATGAAAAAGATGGCACGACCCTCCAGCCGAAAAAATTGATTGCCCAATTCAAGCAGCATGGGAATCCATGCACTGGCGGCGAAAAATGCCAGCAGGGTCAGGAAATAATCGAGCATCTGAATGATGCGCGGGTACACAACCTGTCCGCTGATGGGGGCAACGCCCAGCGCTTTCAGCAACTTGTCTGGTTCAGGCAAAAGCTCAGCCAATTGATCCAAATGTTTGATGCCGCGCCGAAAATCAATCCATTGGATTTGTTGAATTGTCCGATCCTCGATCGTTGTATCTTGAATCAGGATCGGGTATACAACATGCTTCTCGGGGTCAATGGACGTTGAATTCTTATATCGTGAGATGATCACAAAATTGGCTTGCGCTTCCTCCGCACCCTCGACCTGTGGATGCCCATATTGAGTTAATCCTTCGCTGATGGCGTCTGCGTATTTTTTGTCCGCGGGCGCATACTCAATGAAAAACGGCACGGGTAGAGGATGCTGTACTTCAGCTTGATAGGGATGAGCAAAACGAGGCGCAGAAGCGATTGGTTTGCCCCACAGCCGCATGCCTTTGGACAAAAGCAAAAGCAGCAGGAAAGGTGCGAGAATGAAACTGATGACCGTGCAAACCACGAAAGTGACGTTCACGCTCGCATAGGTTGAAAAAAATATCCAGCTCAAAAGCAGAATGAACGGCAGGGTGAGCAGCGCAAAGCGGACGCGATAGAAGGGAAAGTCTCGTTTAAGAATCTGATAGGGCAGCGGCACCAGCAAAATAGGCAGATAGAACGTCCACCAGCCGGGCATGGAGACCACAATCGCCAGCAGGCTCAGGAAGAAAGATACCCAAACAACGAGCGGCGCTCTAAATCCTTTTTGTGGCGGCGTGGATGGTTGGGTTGGCTGATCGAGTTGAGTCAGTAATTCCCGCATCTTTTTCCCAAATGATCTGCGGAAGTCAATCCACTCGCGACTTTGCAGTGAGACAGGCAACTCAACCGATTCGAAGAGGATCAGGACGATACGCTTTCCGCTTTCAAGCGCGTGTTTATATTCGAGTTCCACATTTGGAGATGCTAACGAGTCCTTTGAAACGATCAGCAGAAAAACTTCAGCCTGACGAATACCCTCCAGAATTTGATTCAGCCAGGGCTTGCCCGGAACCAAACAGCGATAATCCACCCATGCATCAAGCCCTTCAGCAGCCAGTGCGTCTACAAAAACATCCACAAAGGGCGATTCGCGGCGGGAATAACTAATAAAAACTGAATGCGGCATAATGAATAAATCATTTTAGCATAAAGCGTTTAGAGCCAGATCGTACTGAAATGATTATGGCATTGAATGCGCTTTGAAAAATTCCCACATCAAATCCGTGGCATTGACCGCCTGCGAGGTGATCGACTTCGGCATGATGGCTGAGCCGGGCCAGGAATGTCCGTGATTCGCAAGTGAATATAAGATTACACCAGCATTGTCTTTGCAGTTCGACCATATGCGAACGGTCACTGTATCCGCTGGTGTTGTAGTGGCTGGCGCGGATGCACATCCATTGAGGGTTGCCCAACTCGCTGCCCATTCTTCGATAGGCGGTTCCATTGCCTTGGGTGTGCCGCCGTTATACGGCACGATGTTATCGTCCAAGCCGTGGAATGCCAGCACAGGCATGGGACGCGAGGGGGAGCAATCCTGCCAAAAGTTGTATGCGCCAGAATCGGGTGCAATGGCCGCGATCACATCTGCCATGTCACAGCCGACGCGGTTGGTCATCCCGCTGCCGTTTGAAATGCCCGTCGCATAAATTCGTTTTGCATCGATGTTATATTGACTCTCCAACGCTGCGATCAAATCACGGATGAATTGCTGATCCGCTTTTCCCTCCGCTCCGGGTCCGTCATGCCATGCATTACTCAGCCCATCGGGATATACCACGATAAAACCTTCATGGTCTGCTTTGGCAGACATGCCCGTGAGATTTTCCTCCTGCTGTGAATTCGAACCATAGCCATGAAAGTTGAAGATCAACGCGACCGCATTTCCCTGTTGATACGATGAAGGCACATGCAGAATATAATGTCGAGTCACGCCGCCCGAAGAAATGGTCTTGTCCATTGAGCCTGTCTGCACTGACGATTGATTCGGTTGAGGAACATTTGTTGATGAGGATCGATTCTGCAGCGGGTGGTTGCATGCCATGATGACAATCAGTACAAAGATCAGAAAAAAGATTTTGCGATTCATTCGATTGCTACAAAATGTGTGGGGCGGAGCATGCTCCGCCCCCACGATCATGAATTCCTACCCACCCAATGAGTCATTATTTAGTTCAGGCTTGTGCTTTGTAAGGCGCAGATACACTGCGCCGCGCGCGTCCAGGTAAATGGACTCTGGCGTTTTAACTATGCGCACGACAACCTGTTCACACCCAGAGCAACGCAGCACAACACCCGGTCCATGTGTGAAAGCCAGCAGCGTGCCCATCTCCGCTTCGTTGCCGCAGTTGGCACATTCTGTGGGTTCGGCGGTCATTTCCACGCCAAAGATTTCATATAACAAGCCGGCAGTTGCATTCGCATCCAGCATCAATTCGTGGTTGATATCTGTCGTCTCTTCCATGTCAGCCTCCAGAGGGACCAAATCGTTCGGTGCGGATTTGGTTCGAATCGATTCCCATTTTGACCAAAATATTCGCGGCGGATTCGACCATGAGCGTCGGTCCGCAGATGAAGACTTGAACTGCTTCACCCAATGGACCTGCTACTTCCCTTAGCATATCCTCATCAATGCGTCGCGAATAGCCTTTCCAATCCGCGGGTTGCGAACGTGTCAGCGTGTGGAAGATTTGCGGTCCGTTGTTTGTTTTGCGCAAATTTTCCAATTCATTGAAATAGATAACATCTTCAAAATTGCGTGAACTATACAATAGAGCCGTCGCGTTATTACCACCTGCCGCAGCGCGGTGACGTAGCATGGACATGAGCGGCACAACACCTGACCCGCCCGCGATCAACAGCAACGGCGCGGGTAATAATCCCGCCTCCCAAACGAAATAGCCGCCGATCGGTCCGCGCACTTCGATTTGATCCCCTCTGATGAGTACATCATGCAAATAAGTTGAAACTTCGCCATCGTTGATTCGTTCGACGGTGATATCCACCTCACCTTCACGTTCTGGTTCGGATGCAATCGAATAACTGCGCTGCGTCTGATAGCCATCTTCTGCCGTCAAACGGAGATCGTAATGCTGCCCCGTGCGGTGACGCATCCACGATGGGAGTGTCAGCGTGAACGATTTCACTTTGACATTTTCAGGCTTGATGTTTGTAATTGAAGCGATTTGCCAGTCGAGGGTTGGTTTCATATCTCACCTAATCATTCCAATACCGCTGTTCTTTCCACGGATCCGCATGGTTGTGGTATCCAGCTGTTTCCCAGAAGCCGGGCTTATCCTTCTCCATCAAATAAATGCCGCGTGCCCATTTGGCGCTCTTCCAAAAATAGAGATGCGGCACAACCATGCGCGCGGGTCCGCCATGTTCAGGTGCGAGCGGCTTGTCATCATATTTCAACGCGATAAAGGATTGTCCGTTGATGATTTCTGTGAAAGGTATGTTGGTGGTGTAACCGCCATCGCTATAAGCCGTGACGAACGCAGCTTTGCGATCAATCTCAGCATGTTCGAGAAGCGTATCGAGGCTGATGCCCTCCCATTTCATGTCAAGATGCGTCCACTTGGTGACGCAGGAAATATCCACGACATATTTCTGCATGGGAAGTTTAAGAAACTCCTGCCATGTCCATGAAACTTTTTCCTTGACCAGACCATCGATGGTGAAAGTCCACCGATCGAGAGATGTGCGTGGGGTGGGTCCTGCTGAGAGGACGGGGAAATCATTCGTGAGATATTGACCGGGCGGGATGCGATCCTTTTTCTCCCCTCCACGCCGCTTGCCGATGAATCCGCGTGAGACAAATCGTTCTTCTGACATGGTTACTCCTTTACCGATAAGTGCTGCCAGGTCCAGATAGACTTGTTCGTGTTATTATGATGAGTGTATAACAATGGCAGAACGGAGTCAAGTAAAAAAGATATAATGCACTTCCTACATATTGAATCATCCGGCAATTCTAAGGCAAGTCAAGTATGTTAGATTGCCAATATTTTAGGACAAAATAACTTGATTGGGCATGTATATTATTTAACGTGAACAAAATAGTCAATCATGAATCAAAGAGTGGAAGGCTTTACGCCTTCCGCTCTTTGATTACTTGTCGCACCCATCCACTTTGCTTACCCTCATTTGCTCTGCCGTTATCTTCTAAAGAGCAAGGCTATGGAATAGGTGCTATAGGCGACTCTGTTGGCGTTGCTGTTTCAGTCGGAACCAATTCAGTTGGAGAGGGCGTATCAGTCACGCTGGTTGTCGGAGTTGGTGGAACAATTGTTGGAACTATTGTTGATGTTCCTGTCGACACGATTATGACCGTGGGTGAAACACTTATCGCAGGGCTTGTTGGTAATCCAGTTGGTAGTAATGTAGCCGTTACTGCAGGCGCGTTTGTAGAAATTGCTGGCAGGCTATATTCGATGTGCAACAGCGGCGCGCCTGCATGGTCAACCTCATACGCTTCCGCTACGCGTTTGCCAGTTCCAGTGATAATCATCACCAGTGAGTTGCCTGTAGCCCAGCCTTGTTGATTGACGATTTCCTGAACGATGGGCGCCAAATTTGGCGTGCGTTGATCAGGTCCCTTTGCCTTAAGTTGCAGCCAGGCAGCTGGAGACCAGGTAACGGATTTGGATGTTCTCAATCGTGATGAGACATTATGTCCTTTTGTAGTAAATGCTGTAGCATTTGGACTCGCCTCACCCCGGATGGAAAGAGTTGTGGCATTTGATGAAGTCTTGCCTACATTGAATTGCAGATAGGCATTTGTGATCGTCGCGCCCTTAGGAATGTTCACCTGCGAGAAACGAATACCCACAACCTGATTGCTGGTGTTATAAACCAGTTCGAGCTCACTGCTGGTTATATACATCTTACCGGTCGAATTTTCCTCGACATCATCCTTGCCATTCGTCACACGCACCTCAACAATATTCCGTCCGGTAGCCACAGTTGTTGATATGACGGGCGGGAGCAGAGTAGGTGCCGGTGCAATGATTGTTGCAGTTTTTGTCGGCACTGTTGTTGGTGATGTTGTAGGAACATTCGTCAATGTGGGAACTGACGTAAGCGTAGGAAGATTCGTGGCTGTGAGTGGCAGAGTGGCGGTCCATGTTGCCGTTGAAGCGGGTGTCGATGTCTGTGTCGGAGTAAACGGTATGCTTGTCGTAGTTGGCACAATGACCTCAGTAGAAAATGCTTGTGTCAATGCACTAATAAACATGCCGTCCGAAGCACGGGTTATCTCATTCATTTCAATGTGGATGAAAACCCCAGAAGTCATAGACGCCCCCTGGACATTAGACCCTGCGCAGAGGCCTGACCAATTCAAGCCGCAGACTTCTACGGAAATTCCATTAGCTCTAAGTGCATTAATGATTTTGTTTACTACCGATACGCTTTGTACATCGATTGTGCTTTTCTGTGGCGTACTTATAACCACCTGTGGAAAATTAGGATGCAACGTGCTTGAAAACCCGTGAATTTGTAATACGATGGGTGAATTTCTTGCAACCGCCAGGTGAACAGCTTGAAAAATGCTGGTTGGTGAATTTGCTACATCTGCCGAGTTATCTGCATTTGCGTCTCTATGCGTGCCTGCAAGTAAATAGGCTTTGGCGTTCAATGCGCGATACACATCAGCCGAAACATTGGTTGTGTTTATGTCTGCAATAGGATGGGGAGCTTCGACGATAATATTGTTCGTTGCGCCAATTCTAAGAGCATATGTACCCCATCCCTTTTGGACTGGCATTATCTCATCCAGCAAATAACTAGTGCTGTTATTATTTGTTGTGTCAATATATTTCATGAGATCGTATCCATAACTTGAAGCCAATCCTAAATCCAAATTAGTAATTACTCGGGCAAAATCATCCATTTGTAACTGAGTTGGTATTATAAAACCATTACTACCAGCTCTCGGCATACCATTCTGAATAATGAGCAATTGATCTTTTAGATCTCCTGTGACTGTCCTGATTATATTCGTTGTAGGGGCCGCAGTATTGGTTAAGGTAATGCTAGTAGGCGCAATTGTATTGGTGGCCTGCACTGTCGACGTGGCAGTAGATGTAATGGGCGTCGATGTTTTTGTGGGTGTTGAAACAGTGGCATTGCCCGCTAATAAAGTCGCTTCTTCTGCAAGGTAGGCAGGTAATTTATCCCAGGGGTTGTTCAAAACATCATCGGTTACAAACACATAGCCGATATTCTGAGCTTTGGCGCTTGCTACGAACATCCGCATTTGGGCGGCATTGGCTGCATATTGCAGAGCACCAAATTTCGAGGCTGGATAATTTACGGCCCAGGTAGGGACTGATAACGGGCTTGGCGGATCGTTCTCATAGATCACATTGGTAGCAGCAACTGACATATAGGCTTCCATGGTGCCGGTTCCTGGATTTAGAATGGAAGTCATTGCCCGATCAGTCACATAAGTCTGTAGGTCCGAGTAATAGGAAAGATTTGTTGAACTATTGGAAGCTTCGTCAAAAAATATGCCATCTACACTGTACCAATTCTTCCATGAATCCACTTCAGCCTTGACCGTTGCTAATGGTCGTGTTCCATAGCCTGTGTAAACATAACCAAAGCTACCCACACCTGCACTTCTTAGCTGAGCTATTCCATTTGTATAACTGCTTTGTATGGATGCGCCGGGTCCATCCGATGGGTTAAGGATCACATCAATGTTTTTATAAGTGTTGGCGCTGATTACACTTGCCCATTGTGCTGACGGATCGGTATACAACGGTATTAACATCCTTGTGCTTGTATTTGTTTGCTGGGCTGAGATGCCAGCTTTGATATTCTTATCAACTGCAGATGTTGCTCCCGCACTGGCGTAGTTTCCTAATGTAAAGGCTAGCATGAGAATTACAGTTGTCAATCGGTAGAATGTTTTACACATGGTTCTCTCCTTGTTGAGAATATTTCTGACTACCGGTCAATCATTCGCGCAGAAATATGTTCCAGATATCGGCTTATGTTTTGAAGCTTTGTTTTCCGTGTACCTCTGTGAGAATGCCGATGTCGTTTCGCAAAAAGCAGAAATGCCAGTTGCCCTGCGAAGCGCCCAGATTATCGACTGTTGAATTGGATAAGGTAATAGAACCGCGGTACCGAATTCCCCCCACACAAATGTAAATCTTTGCATTTAGGAAAGATTTTTGTCGATGCTGACTATCCTGATTCTTGTGAATATATAAGAAATCTAGCTATAGTTACATATTCTTTGTTGTATTAATTTCAAATACGCA
>WNFL01026111.1_pt8 | contig 18197 bp, 25 predicted proteins | sample 5400361 | NCBI WGS metagenome assembly WNFL01 (sample SAMN13153351, study PRJNA577476) | soil metagenome | isolation source: 40 cm soil on Douglas fir-dominated hillslope | place: USA:California | collected 2013-09-17
CTTCCACAGCTTCTCCCCACTCCACGCTCATTCCGGCCACTCGCAGCATCTCTGGCAGAGGTGGTGTTCGCAAGGGTGACAAGATCGACCCCCGTATCTCCTCATTCCAGATGAGGTGCGACTTTCCTTTTTCTGGCCACCCAGCCTCTCAACTCATTTTCTTTTCTCACGGCCCCAGATCCACTACTGGATCGCCACATCTGGTCCTCCAGGCGGGGCCGTTAAGCACGTTCAAGGTATTCAAATCCCAAAACACTCTCTCTACACAAATGCTGAAGAATCCACTAGGCGCAAACCCACTGCTCCTACCATCACTCCTAATCAGGTCTGTCTCAGCATGACTACATAATGCATTACCTATCTAACTCATAGCGGTGTAGATCGCCCTCGTGGAAGGGATCCATTCCAAGTACATGTAGTATTCCCTCTGTCGAATTCAACTGTACCTCTACTCGATAATTTTTCTGGATTGTAATAATTACAATCACTCACACTACACCCACCTTTGTTGAAGAAACGTTGATAATGATGCCTAGCACTAACAACAATCCCTATGGCTACAGTCTAATATCTTTCAACGTGCTTCTCCCCTCCAAAAGCCTAGTAAGCACCTCAACCAACAACCACTGATCCTCCGTCGAGAGCCCGTTGGCAATTGTCTGCAGTACACTGCCAACCGTAACTGCGTGCACGCGAATGAGATTGGAATAGTAGACGTAGCTGAACATCCCCATCAAGAACCTAAAATACCACGAGAATCATATTACGGTGTAAGCTGCTACGAGCAAGACGAGGATGAAACTCGACGCACTGGCAGTCCATTCGATCGGTCATACCGCCATGGCCCGGGATACTCTGTCCAAAGTCCTTGACATTGAAGGCTCTCTTGAATCCAGAGGCGAAGAACCCTCCGAAGGGGGCGACCAGACTCGCGAAGCACGCCATGACGAGAACGTGGAACTGATAGGGAGCCCAAGGGATCGACTCGACGGTCCTTCCGCACTACAGTACAGTAAACTGTTGAGCATTTGATTTACCAACCGGCACCATCGGAACGACGCACCAAGAAGGAAACAACGGCCGCAGCTGGTTGCATGAGCTGATAGTGTCTCCACACGAAGACATCGTTCGGCTTGCACGTGGGAGGGTGCCATGCGTTTGCACTCAGATCCTTGAGTGGACATATCATGTAATCATACCGCATCCAGAATGAGCCCCACTGCCATCACGCGGTAAGTACAAAGGGAATAGAAGATAAGGGCGAGTGCTCACGAAGAAGCCAAAAATGAGCGTGCTGAACAAGGCACCTACGAACCCCTCGACAGTCTTCTTCGGCGATAAGGCAAAGAGCTGTGTGCGGCCGAGCGTGATCCCTAAAAGGGGTGACGCAAAAGGGCGTAGGAGTCAGTTATGGCCACGGTTTTCTCCGGCTTCTCGCTCTAGACCGGAGCTATGTCCCGAGATAGACAATGACGTACCCCAGACATAGGCAAATATATCATTGCAGATGACAAGAGAGGCTGGCACCCAGAACCAAATCATGCCCTATGTGCCGCGAATGGACCCGGAGGTCAGAGTGGGGGAAAGTGAGAAAGACTCTGGACGCGCACCTCGAGGATGTTATCCACAATAAAGTGGCTACTGAGTATGACAACGAGGAGCGTCATATGCACCCACCCGAAAAGCGAGAACTGACGCCGAAGATAGTTTTTCTTGAGGGAGGCGACGAACCCCATGAAGCCTGAGGATACGTGAGTCTCGACAGATAGTCCCAACCTCGATTACATACCAAACGTGTAGAGCATAAAGCTGATGAATCGGTGGTTCGCTGCAAATGGCAGGAAGAGAGCGTCCGAGAAGACGACATGCTGCCAGGAGAGGTTGGGCACGGTATCAAAAGCAGGAGGTTCTGGCCTACCTTGAAGTAATAGATGATGGTTTCACCATACAGGAAGTAGTTCGCAACTGCGAAGAAGTACCAATTCAGGGTGTTGCTCCAAGGGTCATTGGTGCTCCGGAAAAGAACACTGATTTCCCGGTACACAAGAATCTGGATAAGAAGGACCAGGCAGATCATATACACATGCCCTATTGCGAGCTGTACTATGGCATTGAATCAGAACCGAAGCGTTGCACTTTGAGAATCACTCACAGCAGAACGCCCCTATCATAACAAGCCCACTGATAGCCCGGGGGAGCGCATTTGCCCACCTTGACGACTTCGGTGGCAACACGTTATTAGAAGAGCTTGTCAATTCAACACTGACAGGAATGGTGGTGGTGACAGTATCGCCCTTTGCATTTTCTCTCTGCACTTCCACTTTGCTCTCTTTAGCACGATTAGGCGATAAGCTCGTCGAAGCCTTGCGTTTCCTGACCACCGCAGGAAGGAATGGACGGGGCAAGTCAGTGGGGAGCGTTGGGGTGAACGACGGCTCTGCAAAGGGCCGCGCGTTGCTTGGTGGAGAGCGCGACCTCGTCCTAATCGGTAACGGTGCCGGTAATGCAGCAGTTGGACCTCCAGTCAGCGAATTCGTGTTCGACTTTGGTCCTGCAGCAGGTTCGGCGCTCGTGTGGGCGCGAAGAGGACTTTGCTCTGATGGTAATGGGTTCGTCTCCTGTCCAGCCGACTGCGACGCTGAAGACGAGAGCGTGCCGGAATGGTCTCGTTTTACCTGTCGTGCAACTTTTTTGAGCTGGCTTTTGGTCAAAGGTTTGGTGCTGTCCTGTGAGGTTCGTTGCCTATTTGAGATCATAATCAGCATAGACGCGAAAATTTAAGTGGAAAAACGCGCACCCTACTGGCTGAGCTTCTTCCTCCACAATGACGGACTCGTCGTCATCGGATGGCACGTCTTCAACAGTCAAGGCATCAAATGCACCCTTGGATGAGAACCTTGAGGCCGATCCTGGCCGTGTATAGCTCATTTCCAGTAATGCAGAGAAGACGTGGAGCACAAGGTGAGTAGTTTGGTCAATTCAGGGCCGGTCTCATTAGAAGATTTTCGAGGGGAAATTTGCTCAATTGCTAAAAAATATAATGGAAGGACGTCACACGATGCTGGTAAGCTATCCCGAAGGGAATGTACGAACTCCGCGAGGCGTCCACCATCCGTACAAAGGAACACCGCTCGATCTCCCAGATCCCAGACCAAGGGCGTCGTACAGCTAACAATCTCTCGTGAGCCGGCATAGTAAATATACTTGGGTGGACTGCCCACCACCGTTTGCCAACCAGAGCGCCAACCAGTACTCCGAAGACAGTGAAATCCCACTTGGGCCTTATAGAAACATGTCTTCTGGGACGCAGCCCCCAGATAACGCGTTCTCTGAGACTCGAAGATAAAGTCTATGGAGTAGGGATCATGGATTTATGGTGGTTTTGCCCATCCCTAACAGGATGTTCATCCGCCTCGACTCATCATCTGAGGTCCTGTCACGGCGAATACATCACCACAACCATCGATGAGTGCATGGACCGGAGCACCAAGTTGGCGTGGTGTCCCTCCCCTTTGTGGCAAAGCAGTTTTGCGACTGTTCAACCTCGTTAAGGACCGGCGAACGGTCTCAGTATACTGTTCACTGGAGTATCACAAACTGTGGTATATGTGTCTCGGTGGATGGTTACAACCTCGACGGGGAGCGTGAATTTCAGGGAGGCGGCGTCAGCATGGATCACAAATAGAACGTAATAGTATAGTATATAATATGTATCCCAAAGGTCCAACGTCATGATCAAGTTCGTTTCAAGCACTCTCTTGTCGTCCCGTTATTTCGGCGAGCTTGATGGCGTCCATTTCACGTCTTCGCTGGTGGCCGGTGAACTTGATGACCAACGTCGATACAACCGCAATAGCTGCCCCAGAGAAAATGAGCGCACGATGCATTGCGAAAGGGGGGGTGTCTTCGCGCAGAGCGTCCTCAACGAGTACGAAGACGATGGTGAAGGCATTGGCACCAAACCAAAGGATCGCAGAACTGGTCTCCGCGCTCCGGGTAAGCTCACAGCCCATTTCCAAGGCCACCGGGAGAAGGAGGAAACTGAGGATACCAACTAGCGCACATACAGCAAATATGGCACCGATGTTGTCGGGTTTGACTATATGTTATATATTAACCTCACGTACATATTACATACGCGTAAGGGCAAATGAACGTACCAGCAAAAGCCAGCCCAATCCAACACCCAGCCAGCAAGGGGAGTGTACAGCGTATTGTTAAAGCAAGATGGTGGGTAAGAACCCGATCGAATAGGGGTGCAGTGACTATGCTCCCGATCAACCCCGCCGCGAGTAACGTCGCACCCTGTTCGGCATTTGTTAGGTGCCTCTTTGAGGCCAACACAGTGGGCTCACCAAGAAACCGGCTTGATCAGATGAGTATCCTACTGGCGCCTTTTTCATTGGCGATATGAGTCACCGCACTTGCTTCGGAGGAAGTCGGGGGACTCACGAAAATCTGGTTTGTGAAAATTGAAAATGTGCTGGCAGCTGCAACGAGAACGCCAAAGATGATCACGAGGATGGTAAAGTCTAGCCGTTCGGTGCCTGACATGTTCGATTTGCCCCTGACTCCTTTGCCAATCCATGCGAGCAGCGTCTCGTGCATAGGGGGCGAGGGTTGAGACCCCGCATATGCTATCTCAACGTGAGTCAAGAAATCACTGCGTTGCAACGATACAAACACATACTTGGTGGAGTGGGAGGTTTGGACTGCACGAGAATAGCGAGAGGACAGCAGGCTGAAGTCATTATGGCCAATATTAACACCTAAACAGAGTATATTAGACATGGGAACCATGTAGAGTGGATTGTATCTATATACCGATTGTTTTGGGGTAGAAATGAAGGGGGGGATAAGTTGACCTATGGCGCCGCCGATCGGGTTCGCTAGAGGACTCTCTCAGGCGTATATTGAGATGGAAGCTGCGGGAGTACATACCAACAGCGAGCAACATTGTAGCAGTTGTTCGGCCTTTGAGGCTAAACCAAGTTTCTGAATATTTCGGACCAAGGACCTGATACACTGGTTGTGCAACGCCGGCTAAAAGCTGCGGATATCCTAAGGAAAGTGAAGAGTCACCAAAAACAGCAGACTTGCCTGACCAATTATCAAGAGGGCATAGCTCCCTTCTTTCGAGAGGCCCGTGGCGAACGCTCCTGCATAGCGAATCCAAGAAGCGAGGAATAAACAAACTGCGCCGACTATGCACTATCCCAAAGGGTGAGAAGGATAGTCGGAAAGATAGGGAATCCCTACCCACAGCAGAGCGAATTCCCCAGCGCTGAGCGACCAGAGGGATAGCGATAGATGAGGGAAGATAGATGAGATTTACACTGTTCGCTAGCCAATTGACCTGGGTGAGGGAGATGCCGAACTCGGTACTGGCTGAAAGGAGGGATGAGAAATGAAGGCACAGTAGACACGGAATGTGCACCTACCGGCACTGGCTATAGCTGAGAACCAAATCCAATTGACAGCTGATACCATATTCAACAAAGCCATCACGACTGAGCAGAACCTGTCAGGTCGAATGAAACATATTGGGTTGTGTTAGGGAGCGTACCAAGGCCTATCCAACGACGCTTGTAGAGGCGATAGTCGGTGACTGAGAGGACATCAACTTCGGGTTGCAGAAGAGTTGCTCCATGTGCGTGGGTCTCGTATGACTGGTCAACAGGGCTGTTGGGTTCTTTCGTTTCTTTGGTGTCGAGGACTGCCTGGGCGCGCTGAGTATTGGAATGCTCTGGGTCCATGGAGGAGATGATGAGGAGCCTGCTCCCCGATTATTCGTGGGATATTCACGAATTGAGAAGGGAGGCCAACTGGTAAGAACTTCAGGGGTGAGGGATGGGCGCTTTTTCACGGGCGCTTTTGATGAAACCAAAATCGGAATGCTGCCACGGACGTCGTCCGTCGGCGTCGTCAACCGGCAACACCGGCAATGTATAGGAAGAGCACTCCCTTTCACCTTTCACCTAAGTACTTTTCGCGAATAGCACGGTGTGTGGCTGTGTAGATGCCTGCCGAGATCCAGGAGTTTATCGTGGGAGCTTCTCTCCGCGCCGGACGTCGCGACAACCACGGTGTGCAGTGCGACAGTGCGACAACCACGGCGTGTAGTGCGGTAGTGCGACAACCACGGTGTGCAGTGCCTTGCCTGCCTCACGTGAGAAACAAACAACATGACATCTTGACCTCCACCTCATTATGTCCCGAGCAAAACAACCCGCAGTCTACAACGGCGTTGATTCTGATATCTCTTCCCCTCCAAACTCGCCGCGTCTGGTGCCTGTCAAGGCCCGAATGAAGAAAAGGAACGCGAACGCCTCAGCCTCGAACAATGTCAGGGCACTTCCCCTTCAGCCAAGCGTCATTGCGAACACACCCAAGAAGCGCCCTCATGAAGACGACGATCAAAAGGACGCGCCCAAGCCAAAGAAAACGCGTAAAAACGACGACAAACCCCTGGAGCCTGTCAGTCTGCCTTACCCACAAGCCGAGCCTTTTTCTCGCTCTCCCTGCTTATCTATTTCACATAGTTGCGTACCGTTCCTAAGCGCGCTGTAGCTCGAAAGCCCGCGATCATTTCCAAGGTATCGTTCAAACCACTGCCCCTCTTGCGTCCTTTAAACCCCTCAACCCCAGGCTAGCGAGGCGCCCGTTCCTCCTAAACCCAAAATGAAGAAGGAACCACAACCCCTTTGGACACGCGTGGCGCCTGGGGCCTCGCGCAAAGAGATTGAAGATCGCATCGCCGTCTGTCTCATTTTACCACAACCCTGTTTCAATGTGCTGACCCCAGTCCGCCAGATCCGAGAGTTCTTCCTTCGCTTCTCGGAGGCGTTGAATGTGAAACGGCCATTGCTGGAAGCTCTCGAGGATTTCGCTTGGATGGAACGTGATGTCGCCGTGGGCTGCCTCGCGGCACTAGTCGATGCATTGAGGCTCGATAGGCCTGCAGATACACGTAAAGTATGTGTCATGGCTTTCGCCGTCCTCCCCTTTATTTATCGATGTTTGCCACCAGCCCTATGCAGCCACCTTGAAGGACATCAAGTCCAAAGGCGCCTCCTATGGTAACATCCTCTTCGCGCTCAGTGCCCTCAATGTAAAGGTCCAGTGGCACCTCCCATACACACCCTTCAAACAGCCACTGGGTTCGATGAAGGATGACCCGGCCGCGCTCCTTCCAGCAATCCTTGCCTTGATGGACCTGACATGCTCGACGAAGGCAATTCGCAAAGCAATTGAAGAAGGAACAAAGGCCACCACGAATATAAAGAAGGAATTTTTCGCCAAACGGAAGGCAGAGGACGAGCGCTGGGCCGCTGTCCGCAAACCACTGCAAGATGAGAAGAAGACTGGCGGCCCCGGCTTCAACTTGGAGAAGTGGAAGGCCAAGGTTTGTTCCTCTATTATTTTCCCGCCCTTTTTACGGATGTCTCTGTGACCTGACTACAACTCCAACCTTTAGTTTGAGAAGGCAAAAGCTGAGCATGACAAGATAGTCACTGCCAATCTCCATACCTACCACAAGGCAAACGACCTCACCCAACCGCGTTATATTACCTACACCGATTCAGATGGCAGGACTTACTACATTTTCTCCACCTCACCACGTCAGCGTCCTCCTGCCCGCAACCAACGTAAGGGATTCGCCAAGTGGACTTGGTTCATTGCCGTTTGGGGCAAGCGGCCCTCCAATGCTCAGCGCGTTGACGAGGAAGGCGAAGAAGAAGACACCGAGTTCACGAGTAGGGGGAAGGAGACAAAAATCAAGGAAACGGAGAATGAGATCAAGCAAGCCAAAGTGGCACAGACGGTGACCAAGCCCAAACCCAAGCTGAAGCAACATGTTGTCGAGGATAGCGAGAGCGAGAAGAGCGACAGTGAGCTCAGCGACCTTTCTGATTCAGATTCGGAGCACGACAGCGACGAGGATCCGCTCAACATTAACGCCTCTCCTATTCGTCTCGCTCGCTTCGAGGAGGAAGAGCTCGACAAGAATTATGGATGGTGGGGTTTCGGCGAGGTTGCGGAGTGTAAGCTGCTCGTTGAGTGGCTTAACTACAAGGCTGGAGTCGGCGAGGATAAGGAAAAGCAGCAGATCACGGATGAGGTGGAGGATGGGGAAGGCGGCGGCTCTCCTCTTGAAGGATTCTGCAAGGCTATCACCAGGTTCACTGACGTGCTCCAATGGGCTGATGATATTACTGCTCCGAAGTAGCAAGGCGGGCTATCGGCTTAGACACATCAAAGTTTGCTTTGATTATTGTGCCCTTATCTGTTATATACTTTTACAAGGTGTCTACTGATAAAGAAATGTGATTTCAAGCTAGAAAACCCCGCTTACTAGCAAGCAAGGAGGCCCGATCTACAGTTGATGACCAGAGTTCCCGTTAAACAGGTGAGTACGAGGAGCACACAATACACACAGAATGATTAAGGGGCCAGTACGATGTACAATCAAGATGTGGTATCTCCGTTTTGTGGAAGAACGGGTAGTTGGTTGGCCACTGGAGACCCGTTCTTGCTAGCGGGCTTCATGGGCCTCATGGGCATAGGAGCATCACCTGGTCGTTGCGTAGACGAGTCTCGAGTGGGGCTAACGGGCGAGAGCGGTGCTTGAGAAGTGGGAAGCTGCTGAGGACCATGAGGAACTGGTGGATATGGCCCCATCTGCTGCATTCTAGCTTCCGCGTCGAGTGCGGGACGCGGTCGATAATAGGCATTAACCTTTGCCTTGGGACTGGGACCCGATTGAATTCGAGGCGGCTGGTAATGCATAAAATTTATAGAGCGATTATAGGACGGGGAGTTGTTGGAAGAGGAACTAGGGGTAGGATAAGGGTGTGAAGGGTGGCCTGGATAGGGGGCTCCAGATGGTGGGTACGATTGAGGGTGGGGTTGACCGTAGTGTGGATGTCCAGTTGGTGCTCGGTATCCACGTGGGACTTTGCCCTGATGCTGAGGAAATGCACCAGGACCGTTACTTGACTGCTGAGCAATGACACTTCTTGGAGGGGCAGGTGCTTGAGGCCGCTGTTGAGTTGGTACATGAAGCGCCGGGTTGGAGGTACCATTGGCAACTGGTGCCACTGTGATTGCACCTGGGTCAGTAGGGGGACCAGAGGGGGCTGCGTTCCAGACGATCGAGCTCCATTTCAGCTCTTTCGTAACCCCGTTGTCAAATTTGAGTGAGACGCTCTCCCGCTCTGGTATAATGTGGAGGATAGTAGCTTCGTGATATTGATTAGCGTAGCGGATCCGAACGCGTGAAGTTGCCGGAAGTGCCGTAAGCTTCTTGTAGATATGATCAGATTTGACCTTGCGGCGGTTCTCAATTTCAACCTTGTGAAAGCATATCAGCATATGGAATGGGATCACGAAAAGAGACGACGAACAGGGTTATGTTGTGGACAGAACAGTTCAATCTCATACTTTGTTATGGTTTTGAGGACGCGCTGGGTAGCAATTACGGGGGGTGCACCATTTGGAGGATTCGAGGGCCCCTCTCCTGTGCTAGATAGATCCTGCTCGACCTCAACGTTAAGCAGGACATCACTGGTTGACTCTCCGGTGATTCTGAAGAAGGTCCCGCCCAAACCTTCCTTGGCGCACGAAACATGGAAAGAGCGTGAGCATTTGCCCTTGGTGCATTGAACGGGGGCACCGTGAGATTTGAGCGAACCAGTGGCGCATGCAGCACATTTCTGAGCACGACGAATTAAGCAGAGAATTTAGTATCACTTAGAGTTAAACTCACCAGTTGCCAGCGATCCTTCGGGACAGCGTCAACACCAAATACGAATTTCCGTCCGTCGACTTCGTCCACCCAAGTTTCCGGTACGATCTTCGCACACTCCTCGTGTGCTTGCCACTGAGGTTTGCCATCGACGACCTTGGGTTCGAAGCCAGGATACCCGAAAAGTGGAGGATCGTGCACAGGGAGCAGTCCGTCTTCTTCGGAGGATATACACAAACAGCAAGGAATACCGGTCGTTGGAGGCGATGGCCGAGGTTTCTTACGCTTAGGTTCGGAGAGAATAGCAGACGTGCCAGTGGCCATATTCGCTTGTATCTCTTCTAGTTTCCGCTTGCGAGCAGCTTGCTTGACATCTGGCTTGGCAGTAAATGCGGCCCGTTCCAACTCGTTCTCGTTGTATGATCGCGGTGCAAATCCGCGAACGTCGCGTCGGGGCCCATGCTTTTCCGCTTCAGCGTGTCGCTGGTTCTCTTCTTCTCGCTGAGACTTTTCGCGTAGAAGTCCGTCAACGTCGATCCGAACACTGGTCGGGTTATCAGAGAAGAAGGAAAAGATGGGGAACACCTTTACCTGTCTGTAACACAAGTACAGAAACGAGCCTTCCGTCCCAAGTCCATCCAACTGTCGAGGGCAAAGTTGACAGATTCTGCACAGTTGAGTCCAATATTGAACCCAGCGTGGTAACCACGAGGGAAAGTGATGACAAACTCCCCTTGATACTGTACAAGAGTGTTCGCCTTGACATGTGCACTGTTCAATGCTATTAACGAGAGGTGAGCCCCAGCGCGAGGAACAGATGGAACGACGTACCAGAAGGGGATGCAAGGAAACTCTTATGACGAAGGAATTGCGCGCACGAGTTGTCGCCCGGAAAGTATCCTTTCATTGCGTTCTCGAGGGCTTTTGCGCGGCTCTGAGGTATCGCATACCAATGTTTGGGAGCCTAGAGGAATAGCGTCAGCAATAGAACGAGAAAATAAATTACGCAAATCGCACTCCAAAGTGAATATAATTGATGGAGAATAAGTCCATATCCTCCACATGCCATGCAAATGTGGCTTTCCACATTCCCCAATACAGATAAGGTGTGTTTACGCCTGGAACCTTGGCCCCTGGTGGAAGAAGCCGGGAAAGTACAGAAGGAAGGTTGGCGACATTCCACTCCGTAATTGAGCTGTCAAAGAGGGAGCCAGCCATGTCAGCGCCGTAAAGAGAGGGCTTTCCAATTCCACAACTCCTCCAATACAATCGCTCCAGAACCTTGCAAAACTCAGGTGTATAGTCTTCGGACGTGGCGCCAGGTGGGAGCCAACCAATCTTAGGATCGAATGTGTCCATGAACGTTTCGTCTCGTGCGACTTTTGCGTGCCTACGGGCTTGATCACGTTCAGCCCTGGCCTTCTTGGCGGCTGCAATAGCTGCGAGTTCGGCTTCAGTCTTGGCACCGGTGACAGGAGCTCCGTCTGCCGTCTCAATCGTCGTGCCAGGAGGGACTGGAGTCTGAGCAGCCATATCCTCTGCGTTTAGTTCTGTCTGTCCAGGAGGCGAACTGGCGACTTCATGGGCCACAACGTCGTCGACTTCCATGGCTGCATCATCGCGATGGGGTATCTCCTTTGTGGTATGTCCGGCCAAGGTTTTCTGCCATCCGGCACGCGTGAGAAAGTCTATTTCAAGTACGGATAGATCGAACCGACCTTCTTTTTCTCCCCGATACGCCTCTTACGGCCGGAACCAACGGCAGTTCGTATTCGACCGTCCTGGCCCACGCTGGGGGTGCGGTGGTCGTCAGAAGTACAAAGTTCAACCCACTCGCGAACACTGAAGACCCTTCGTTTCTCGATGTTGCGCTGACGGAACAAACCTCCGATGCCGTCCATATTCTGTTCGATGGGGTGGCTGACCTTGACATTGCGTAGTACTGGGCGAATATCATGCAGTGCGTCGGTCCTGTCGGCAAGGATTGGTAAGGGTTAATCAACAACGAGTGCGTTGGAGCGTATGCAAGGAGCGGGTGATTCAGGGTGACTTGCCATTCTTGGGGAGGGACGACCTTGACGATACCCGAAGTCATTCCCCACGGTTCTATGCTCTTCAGGTATTTCTCAAAGTCTCTGAATTCGTGATAGGTTGGTTTGAAGACTGGAATCCCTCGGGTCGCATTTGGATCATTTCTGGGATGGAGGTTGCGCGTGACGTTCTGCTCTTGTGAACCCCAGAAATGGTCTGGCTGTGGGATGTACTCCGGCGGCGGAGTGAGCGAGTCTGAGCGGTTGCTCATCTCCAGCAATGAGTGCAGCTTCCAAAGGACGTTGCCTTTGTTTCACAAGACGCAGAATCTGGTTCTTGAACGTAGAGACTACCAATAAAGAAATTACTGAAATTACAAACACCCTTTTATCTTTCTATTTATCCCCTTGTGGATCCATTCTCAGAGCTCAAAGCAAAGCTGGCCTGGTAAAGCACGGCAAAGCCCGGCAAGATGACTCAGTACGATAAGATTGCCCTAATTATAATGCAAACAAACTACCCATAACCAAATTTTACTGCTTGCTTGCCCCAATCTGACCCAGTCGCTCTTCGACCAGGGATTTGAATTCTTGCTTGAGCAGCTCCTCACGACGTTCCCTCTCCTCGCGCTGCAACTTGAGGATACTCCTCTTCTCCTCTGCACTGATGACCTGGTTCTCCTTCCGCATGCGCACGGCATTCATCCTGCGATGCCTCGATCCAGACATTACATATCCAACCGATTCGTACCCCGCAATCTCGTCACACGTCAAACCAATCTCACCACGACGGGGTATACGAGCATCGTCCTGTACGTACGCTGCCATGGCAGACCCTTCGCCTCGCAAGAGTGACCCACCGTACTCCCGCTCGTTAACCTTTTCCTTCATCCTCTGGAGCGGCTGCGGCCCCATGTCCTCGTCATAATCTTCTTCATTGTTGGTTGACAGCCGGTGCTTGTTTGGGGGCGGGAACTGGTGGAGGTAGCATGCTGGTACTCGCAGGGGCGGCAGCCGATCCTTCAATCCACAACTCGTCTTCGGGCGTAGGCGAGCGGGGCGGCCTGGGTTCTGATCGTGATTTCGACCTCTTCTTCTCTTTATTTCTTCCCCGTTCCCGTTCCCGTTCCCTATCCTGACTTGTGCTTCGATGGCGTCGTTTACGTTTCTCGTCACGGTCACCCTTACGTCTCTTCTTGTCTTTCTTTCTTTTTCGCCTATCATCTTCAGTAGAAGAGGTAGAAGATATAGACGACGACCTTGAGCGTTTCTTGCTATTTCGGTGCTTGTTGGACCCAGGTTCAGGGGACAACGGGCACGCAGGTTCCTTGGGCGAAGAAGGCCAAATGTTCAGTGCACTTCGTTCTCTACATAGTCGGCGTCTGTATACGCAGTAAGCAATAGTCAAGCGAAACTGATCAGAAACACGCACTCTTCCAAATCCATTGGGTCACTCCCGCCGCGGCCGATATGGGGAGGAAGTGGCCTCCCTCTACTAGCATACATATTCTCCCGTCTTCCTTCATCACGATCAGACTTGCGGTAATCGCCGTACGAAGGACTGGCACGCCGTCCGCCGCGTTCTCCACTTCTCGAACGGCGTCTCTCAGGCGAACGACTCCGAGAGCGTCTCCGCCGCCCTTCGTAGTCATGATAGGATGATATTCTTGCTTGTGGAATGAGATTGGCGCGGCTCGGATGGACTTGCGCCATTTTGAAAGGAAATGGATAGGTTCAAGTTAGTGATATAAAAGCTAAGTTTTTATGGGGGACCAGCTCGGAGAGTGAGGTGACCCAGAGTGAGCTCCTATCATTTCACAGGGTATGAGTCAAGAGAGTGCTACGCGAGGGGAGAGACCCGTGACGACAATCAAGGAAGAATCAAAAAATAAATCATAACCGATATTGGAGACGAGGGCATAAGCAACAAATCAACCAAAGCAACGAGGGAAGGGGTGGAAGAAGTAGAAGCCAGCGTGAGCGACTTGGGAGCGCGACGACAAGGCCGCGGATGGTAGACTGGTATGTACAGTTCGAGGGGTGCGAAGGGTTATATAACAGACAACAGGTAATATCGACGCCATTCCATCCTATCAACCTTTTGACACCCCTCCTGTGAATGGACGAATAGAGTATCGAGTGGCACATGGTCCAACAGACGAGCAGAACGGTGGGCGGACGCGTAGGGGTGATGAGAGGTAAAAGGGATGGAGAGTGCACGCGCAAGACGAATCCGAGAGAGAAGTCGGGAGTCGGGTGAGCGGGACAAAGGGTCCGGACGTGTTTTACAGTAGCGAGATTGCGTCTCAGAATGTAGCTTGATACTTCGTGTAATACTCGAGATTAGTGTGTCTACCACTTGCTCTCGCGATAGCGCGCTGGAGGGTCGATGGCAGAGCTAGGGGCAACCAAAGCCGAAGCGGCGCTCCAGCTATCGGAACGAAGGTGCCCATTTGCGACGACTGGAGAAGCACGGCCGCTAGACTGATCAGTGGGCTGGAAGGTCTGCGAAACGGAGCGCAGGTGACCTGGTCCAGTCCTCGCCTGTGGCACCTACACCAGCAGTGTCAGCTATCTAAATACAAATACAACACCACCGACCAAGTAAACATACCGAATTATTGCCAACAACCTCGAGTCGAGCTGCGGTATTGTGCCGCCCAAAGTCGGGGCCAGCAGTCGCGGGAGCGGGAGAACGACGTCCACCACTGAGGTCAGTACGGAGGATAGGCACACCAGGGGCTGGGATGGCAGCGTTGCTGGTGTACGGGTACGACTCCTTCGTGTGGTTGGGCGAGTCTAGGGATGAAGTGTCGACTCGCAAAGCGGCAGGCGACGGACGAGCAAAGGTTGCAGAACCAGGAGTTGCAGGGCCTGTTGCACTCGTAGGGGGCGTAGACGTTCCGGTTGCTCCACTTGAGGGCTCCTGACGCTTGATGCGAGCGAGCATCGAGGTCTGCTGGTCGGGGTCGCTGTTGGTGCTGTGTGAACGAGCACGTCCTTCAGCGGCAGCGGCAGCTGCGGTAGGAGTAGGAGCCTCTCCATCCTTTGCGCCAGCGCCGCCAGGTACTTCGGTATGGATGAAGCAACATCGCTTGCCGTAGGGGCAGGACCCGGACACCCAGAAAGTGCGGCAGATCTCTGTCTTGTACTTGGGATGGCGGGCTACTTTTCTCAGCTCGTCTTCGCCATGGGCGAACTGACACTTGGGACCATAGCGGCAGCTGCCGGTCTCGCTCCAGCTGCGGCAAAGCTCCGACTTGTACAACCCAAGCTTACGGTTGTTTGCACTGGGACCTCCGACGGTTGAAGGGTTGGCCGGATTCGTAGCGCCGGGAACTCCATACCCAGCGAAGCCTTGGAGAGCCGCATGGAACGCAGCCGGAGGTAGTGTAGCGACAGCGTTAGCCAAAGCAGCAGCCATGGCGGGATCGGGCATACCAGGCCCTGCGGGATAGTAAGGATTGGAGCTGGGCGCTTGACCGTACATTGTCGGGTTATACAGCCCCGCCATGAATTGAGGGGTTGTATAGGTTGTTGCGAGAGCTGGATTCAATGGCACCCCCGCTGCATTTCCGGTAATTAATGCGGCCTGTTGCAGGGCATTGTTGATGATCCTCTGAGCGACTTCGTTGGCAGCTGCAGGATCGACCGATGGGGCTCCTGCAGCTCCTGCAGCTCCATTGTATGCACTAGGCTGGCCATAAAATGCGGTCGGATTCGTCATCGACAACCCAGGCGTGAAGGGTGTGCCGGCAGCTGGAGGGGAAGTCGCGTTTGCACCAGTGGCACGTGCCTGCGGCTGGGAGGGGACACTCGCTGCTGGGGAACTGGCGATCGAGGAGGGAATGAAGTGTCGAGGCTGGAGGTTGTAATCTCTGTAGGGATAACCAGGAGGAAGGTTAGCGGGGCGTGTCTGGGAAGCCGGCCCGCCAGCAACTTGGAAGTGCGCGCCCGGCGTAAAAGTGGAAGTGGGTGGCTTCTTGGTGGAGCCAACATGAATGTCATTAGCTTCTTTTCCAGGAACCGGTGTCACAATAGGTGCAGAATCGGCAGACGAGTCGGAGGACGCCGCTCTGGCGTGATCTTTAGCGGCGCCACCGTCATCCAGGCTGAGCTTCTTCATTCCATTGGCGATATCCCACTGGGCGGCAGGATCCCCTTGGACGGTGACGTGTGGATTGAATCTGATGCCTCGTTTTTCTGGCAAGCCGTTGCTGAAGGCTCCTTGGTTTGCTCGCGTCGGTGCTGTCATGTTGTCGGAACTTTGCATGTTAACTGGAGATGGGAGAGTAAATGTGGGGAATGTATGAGGGAAGACGGGTGAGGGAAGACGAACCGATATTTTAAAGTGCGAGTGCAAATAAGGGGAAGCTTTGATGAGTGGGTGATGTGGGTGATGAGTGGGTGGTAGTGTTTGTGGTGGCTACAGGCGATGCTTGAGTCTTGAGTGACGATATAATCAATAAATCCTTGCAAGTGGGGACAACGTGGTGATCGCGTATCCTAGCTGGGCTTGGTGTTTTTTTTTTCAATCGTCGTTCGGTCGGGACGTGATGGATGGGGGTTGGGGAAGGGCAAGGTGCGGAGAAGGGGAAAGAGATCGAGAGCAGGATTGTGATTGTGATTGTGAGGAAAGGAAGGTTAAATCGTGAGCTCGCGACAGGGGGAAGGCGTCGAAGCGAAATAAATACCTGTCTGTGTCTGTGGGTCTGGTGTTGGGTACAAACTGCCAAGGAAGAACGGCGGAATGGAGGTCGGCTGTGAGAGCAATATGGACACGGTTGTGAGCAAGCATATACAACACAACGGAACGGGGATGGCACACTGCTCCGGATGCTGGCTAGGCTGACAAGTCGCAAGCGCACTTGGAAGGCGCCTGCCGCAAAACCGGCAAGAGGACGAAAGGAAGGGAGAGAAAGAGAGACGTACGTGGTTGATGACCGTTAGAAGGATTAGAGGAACGGTTCCAACGGGGGCGTTGTGGAATTCCCGTTCGATGCCGATTGCGCGCGTATATGAAAAACTCGCAGAGTGAGCAGGATATGCTGGACACTATAGACGTGCGAGAATTATTATTTGATAAATACGCGGCAACGCGAGTCAGAAAAAGCAAGCAGGGGGCGGGAGGGACTAAGAGCTGAAGGGGGGTTTTCGGTTGGGGGTGGTGGGGGAGCTGATCTGGGGGGCCTGAGGAGCGGGAAGAGAGGAAGGACGAACGCGAGGGGCGGTGCGAGTACAACAAACGCTTTTGTATGATGCGTGAGCAAGATTGCCGGCCGGGCAGCGAGCTAGGTCGCGGTCGCTCACTCGGTCGCTCACTCGTTCACTCGGTCTCTCGGTCGTTCACTCGGTCGTTCGTTCACTCTCACTCACTCACTCACTCGATCAATTGGTCGGTCGGACTGGGATTATCCTAAGAGTTTAACAGCAAAAGCCAAAGCGAAAGTCAAAGTCAACAGGTCATGCCATCGCCATCGCCATCCATCCATCCATCTATCTCATTTGTGTCCACCCATCTACCTTGACTTAACTTACCGTATGAGCACCTTCCGGCCTTACCGTACTGGGCCTCTACACCCCGACCGACAGGGACACGCATCATTTCGTCTTCGTCTTCGTTGACCATTGGTGCGTGTGAGTGTGTGAGTGTGTGAGAGCGGTGAGGAACATGAAGCAACGAGCGAGGGCCGTCTGTCAAATCTGTCTTGAGACACTGTTCTGTGGATCAAAAACTATATCGGAAGAAGCTCTCCATCGGTGGGAGGGGAGCACGGAGCACGGAGGGGGACCGGGGACGGCATATTGTCTGCCCTAGCTTTGGTTCTTTTGACCCCCTCCCATCGATGCGACATCGCTAACGCCTGCCAGCTAGTCCATCGCACCGCATCATCGCATCTGAAAAAGTGGTCGAAATGGGTCAGCCAGCATAGCATACCACACACACACTGCCCAAATTGAGGCCCCAACGAGGCTGCTGACATTTAAGGAAATCCGTGGATTATGCTGGAACACTGTGGAATGGCCGACATCCAACATGACTTTATTTGCCCGCCCGCTGCCCTCGTCACTCGTCACTCGTCACCCTTGACCACTGCTAGCTACACGTCCCAGTTACGATCCGTTTTACTAGATCTAGATGGCTGTCGTTGGTATCGACTTTGGTGCTCTGAACAGCAAGGTACCTCATCCCATCGCCATCGCCATATCAATCGCTCCCTCCTAACCCAACTCACATGCCCTTTTGCTAGATCGGTGTCGCCCGTAGAAAGGGTATCGATATCATCACAAATGAAACTTCACATCGTGCTACTCCGTATGCTTTCTATCCCTCGATCATCCATCCCATCCGCTCACTTTTTTCACAGCTCCCTCGTCTCTTTTGGCCCCAAGCAACGCGCAATCGGTGAATTTGCAAA
>WNFL01162938.1_pt1 | contig 18195 bp, 21 predicted proteins | sample 5400361 | NCBI WGS metagenome assembly WNFL01 (sample SAMN13153351, study PRJNA577476) | soil metagenome | isolation source: 40 cm soil on Douglas fir-dominated hillslope | place: USA:California | collected 2013-09-17
AAACTTGCGGCCCTGTTTATCAGCTACAGGCGCAAATACGGGTCCAAAAATTCCTACAAAATTACGGGCGGCAACGATTTTTGAAAGTGTTTCAAAATCTACGCCCAGCCCGCGCGCAAAAATATTCAAGAACGGATAGATCATCCTGTGCATGGTATTAAGAATGATGCGCAGGAACATGAAGATGACAAGCTGAACACGAAGTCTCATAATAATCTTTCTACAAACGAGTCTGGTTCTACTGACAAGGAAGAACCCTTGAATATTACCTTATACGATTCTTTGCACTTGACCAATGTGCGATTGAAGATGAAAATCGGAACTTATGGATTCAAAACCACCCGCCAGCCTGGCCCTGGATGCGCTTGGGATCGAGCACCGTGTCTTCATTCACGAGACGCCTGTTAACAGTTTCGAGGAGGCGGCTGCCCACCGACAACAAAGACCGGAGCAGGTTGTGCGGAGTATTCTGTTTCAAATACGACCCGAGGAGTTCCTCATGGTCTTGATAGCGGGACCCGCGCAAATCGATTGGAAGAGTCTGCGCAAATTCGTAGGGCGGTCACGAGTGCGGATGGCAACTGAAGAAGAGGTGTTGGCTGTGACTGGTTATCGAGTCGGGACTATGAGTCCGTTTGGGTTAAAGAATCAGGTTCAGGTGTTGATAGATGCGAGCGTCCTCAAAGAGTCGGAAATATCCATCGGGTCAGGTGTCCGTAGTGCGGCGATCATCATGAAGAGTATAGATATCCAACGCGCATTGAGAAATGCGGAAGTTGTTTCACTGATGGAAGATGCGCCTCCCGTATAAGTCCTGGTATGCGTGACGGATTTCGCAAGACTGGTTGTATTTATTTATATTATTTAGAGGTATTCATGATCACTTTGCGAGATTTGTTGAGGTCAGCCAGCCGAACGTTTGCCATTGGGATCGAACAATTGCCTGGCATTTTATGCGATGCAGGTACGGTAGCGTATTTGCTTTTGCGGGTGTCGGATTATTTGGAAGATAATGAAGACATGCCTTCACAGGAAAAGATCACGCTATTGAATTTGTGGGCTGAAATTTTGGGGGGCAAAGCCGAACCCGCTGAACTAACCAGCCAGATCCAAAACGCGGATACATCCAATCCGGATGCGGTTGTGGCAAAACACACCGCAGATATTTTGGAGAAACTGGCTTCACTGCCCGAGGAGGCGCGTGAGATCATCACACAACATGTGATCCACAGCACGCTGGGCATGGCGCGCTGGGTAGAACGCGGTCCGCAGGTGAATGATGAGGCGGATTTGGATGATTACATGTTCGAAGTGGCTGGACGCGTGGGCTATTTGTTGACTCATCTCTTTGCCTGGTATTCGACTGCCATCCGCAGCAAAAAGGATTTACTCCTGCCGCTCGCGCGTGAATTTGGTCTGGCTCTGCAAACCGTGAATGTGATCCGCGGCTTACGCAAGGATTACGAACGCGGTTGGGTCTATGTGCCGAAGAAATTTCTAGCGGCGGTGAATCTAACCGCGCAGGAATTATTCCAACCCGAGAATCGCGCAGAGGCGCTCAAGGTATTGGATATGCTGGCTGATAAAGCCGAGAGACACTTGATTGCCGCGCTGACTTGTGTCAAATCTCTGCCACGCTGGGAACATCGCATCCGGCTTGCATGTATCTTCCCGTTGATGTTCGCGATCCGCACGCTGGCGATTAGCCGCCGCAACGCCCAGGTCTTCGAGAGCGAGGCCAAGATCACGCGTGAAGAAGTGAAACGAATCGTGATGCAGGCAACGTTGTGGGGGTGGTCAAATTCCTGGCTGGATAATTATTATCAGAAATTGAATGTTGTCACTGAAAAGTAGGTGAATTGTATATCGCAGAATCTTCTTGACATATTTCAAATGCCGAATTATGATTATAGGCAATAAAGTCTATTGGAACGCTAGGAGTTATAGACAAAAGCATGAGACTTTCCAAACGCGGTGAATATGGCCTACGGGCAATGATCGCATTGGCAGAACCCGCTGAAAAAAGCGCTGCCCAACAAATGCTGCAGATCAAAGAGATCTCGCAACGCGAGCAGATCTCCCCCAAGTTCCTTGAGCAAATATTACTTACGCTTAAGAACGCGGGCATGCTGCATAGCAAGATGGGCGTCGGCGGCGGGTATTACCTGGCCAGGTCAGCCAAAGAGATCACCCTCGGTCAAATCTTCCGCACGTTGGATGGTCCTGTAGCTCCGATCAGGTGCGTGAGCCAGATGGCATATGAGCCCTGTGGCTGCCCAGACGAAGAGACCTGTGGTCTGCGCCTCGCGATGGGCGATGTGCGTAATGCTATCGCCGACATATTGGATAACACCAGCCTGGCTGATGTGACCAAGCGTCAGAGCGCGGTCCGCAAAAAGCTCGGCAAATAAAGGAATAATCTGCGTGCGGGGGAACGCATTTTTATTTGCCTAAAAGTATACTAGTACTATAGACTTTATAATATATAAACCCAAATAGGAGAATCAGAATGCGAAAACAAATATTGCCAATATTGGTAGCCGTTTCCATACTACTAAATGCCTGCGGATCAGCTACCCCTACTCCAGCTGCAACTGATGCTCCCGTGACAAATGCACCTGCAGCAGTTCCTGCCTCTACTGAAGCACCGCTTAGCGGAACCATCTCAGTTTCTGGTGCGTTCGCCCTCTACCCCATGATGACCGTCTGGGCTGAAGAGTTTCAGAAACTTCATCCCGATGTGCAATTCGATGTGCAAGGCGGCGGCGCAGGCAAAGGCATGACCGATACTATCTCTAAAGCTGTGGACATTGGCATGATCTCACGCAAGATCAAGGATGAGGAAACCGCGCAAGGTATCTTCTGGGTGGCTGTCACAAAAGACGCCGTCTTCCCATTGGTCAGTGCTAACAACCCGGTGGCGGCAGACTTGATCACCAAAGGCATCACCAAGGAAACTTTCAACAAAATATTTATTACAGGCGAGATTAAAACCTGGGGTGAAGTGGTTGGCAAGCCTGAAATTAAAGCTGAAATCCACGTCTACACTCGTTCCGATTCTGCGGGCGCGGCAGACGTCTGGGCACAATTCGCTGGAGGCAAAGTACAGGCTGATATTCTGACAACAGCTATTGGCGTCAATGGTGAACCGGCACTCGTGGATACAGTCATCAAAGATCCGCTTGGAATCGGTTTCAGCAATTTAAACAGCGTCTTCGATGTCAATAGCGGTAAACTCGTGCCAGGTGGACTCGTCTCGCCAATCGATGCGAATGCAAACGGTGTTGTAGATGGCGCCGATGAATATTATCAATCCAAGACTGAAGCGGTTGCAGCCGTATCATCTGGAAAATATCCATCACCACCCTCGCGTTTTGAAAACCTGGCAACCCTGGGCAAACCCGATGGATTGAAACTGGCTTTCATTAAATGGATCTTGACGGACGGACAACAGTATCTTGATACGGCTGGTTATGTTCCACTGACACCCGACCAACAAGCTGAATCATTGAATAAACTTAAATGAGTCAATCAATAAAGAATACAGAAGGCCGGTTAAGCCGGCCTTCTGTCGTTCCTCGTATCAGCGTAGATAGAATCGCCAGGCGTAGTTTTTTTGCGATTATGCTGCTACCGGTTTTTCTCATCGCTATTGTAACGATCGCGCTAGTGATACGTTCGTGGCCCATTCTGACCGCCTACCCACTAAAAGATTTATTGTTTGGAAATATTTGGCGACCCGATAAGGGTTTGTTCGGCTTCTATCCATATATCATCGCCACATTTTGGGTAACAGCTGTCGGCGTTCTGCTAGCCACACCCGCTTGCATCTTGGTTTCAATTTATCTTGCAGAATACGCCCACGCCAGAACGCGCTCCGTTGCCAAACCTGTCTTGGATTTGTTAGCGGCAATTCCACCAGTTGTCTATGGCGTGTGGGGATTGGTAGCCATTGTCCCATTTGTGGATAAAGTGCTCGCGCCCCTTTCTGATCGTTGGCTTGGTGCTGTTTCGATATTCCGGGTCAATCAGCCGACAGGCTTCGGCATCCTCGCGGCGGGAATTGTGCTGGCGGTGATGATCGCACCGTTGATCATTTCGGTCATGTATGAAATTTTCTCCACAGTCCCCAACGACTTGCGTCATGCGTCTCTGGCAGTTGGCGCAACCCAATGGCAGACCATTCGCAGCGTTATCCTGCCGCAAGTGGCACCGGGGATTATCGCCGCAATCGTCCTTGGAGCATCGCGCGCTCTCGGCGAAACCATTGCCGTGTTGATGGTAGTCGGCAACGTGGCACAGACGCCAACTTCGATCTTCGATCCAGCCTATCCGCTGCCCGCGCTGATCGCCAACAACTACGGTGACATGATGTCGGTCCCGTTATACGACTCAGCTTTGTTAAGCGCCGCGCTGATTTTATTGATCGTGATCCTGATCTTTAATATCCTTTCCATCGTAGTAATCCAACGCATGTTGAGGCGAAAATGAAATTCTTGAAACAGCCCTGGCAAAGACGGCATCTCGTGGAAACCTTCATGAAGTTCATCATGCGAGTTTCACTAGTGTTCGTGGCTGGCGCGCTTGGCTTGATCTCATGGATCGTTGTTGTGCGCGGCTTGCCAGCCCTAAGTTGGAGCATGATCACACAAATCCCCAAGGGCGGATATTACATGGGCAAAGAGGGCGGTATCTTGAATGCCATCATCGGCTCGTTATATTTGGCAACGGGCGGCACCTTCCTGGCGATGCTCTTCAGTGTGCCGATTGCCTTATATCTCAAAACTTATTTGGGCGATTCAAAATGGGGACATTATGTACGTCTCTCGCTTGATATGCTATGGGGCATTCCATCCATCGTCTATGGCGCATTTGGTTTCACATTGATGATCGCTTTCGGTTTACGCGCTTCTTTATTGGCAGGTATCATCATACTGGCATTGATCGAACTTCCCATCATGGCCCGCGCCATGGACGAAGTCATCCGCCGCATGCCCGCGGACCTAGAACATGCCGCACTGGCGTTAGGCTCTACAAAATTTGAAGTGGCATTGCGTGTGGTTATTCGTCAGATGTTACCGGGCATTACAACGGCGATTCTGCTGGGCTTTGGGCGCGGCATCGGTGACGCAGCTTCGGTCTTATTCACAGCCGGTTATACGGATCGGATCGTCACATCCCTGATGCGTCCCACTGCATCACTACCCCTTGCAGTATTCTTCCAACTTGGTTCCCCATATCCCGAAGTACAACAACGCGGATATGCCGCCGCTTTGATATTAACCATCATCGTGCTGGCAGTCAGTTTTGGGGCGCGCTGGCTGTCAGCACGGCTGAATAAATACACCGTGAAATAACAGAGTAATATTATGGATACACATATTCAAGCCAAAAATCTCAATGTCTATTACGGCAAGCAACAAGCCTTGAAAGATATCAATATCGAAATTCCTAAAAATCAGATCACGGTCATCATGGGACCTTCTGGTTGCGGCAAGACCACCTTACTAAAAACCTTTAATCGTTTCTTCGAACTGACCGAAAATACCCAACTCACCGGCGAGGTACTGGTCGATGGTCAAAATATTTATAACGCCGATGTGGATGTGACCGAAGTCCGCAAGGTGGTGGGGTTATTGGCACAGCGCCCTTCGCCATTGCCCATGTCCATTTATGAAAACGTAGCTTATGGTATGAACATTCATAGAATGAAGAAAGATCGCAGGGAATATAAAGACGCCGTAAAACATTATCTTGAAATTGCCGGCTTATGGGAAGAAGTAGAAAAAAGGCTGCATGATCCCGCCACCAGTCTCTCCATCGGGCAACAACAACGCCTCTGTCTCGCCCGCGGACTGGCTGTCGAACCGGAAATTATTCTCGGCGACGAGCCCACCTCCGCGCTTGACCCGATCTCCTCCCAAAATATTGAAAGCCGATTGCTTGACCTAAAACAACAATATACAACGGTGATTGTGACGCACACCTTACGGCAAGCCAAACGCCTCGCGGATTATGTTATTTATATGTATCTGGGTGAAGTAGTTGAAGCAGGTCCCGCCAGGGAAGTATTCACCAACCCACAGAACAAACGTACCAAACAATATCTCGAAGGCTTATTCTAACTAAACGACAAGACGGCTTTACAGACGTCTTTGCTTAAGTATTATAATCATCTCCATGAAACACCTTCAAGTTCTACTTCTGGTTTTGGTCTGTTTTGCGCTTTTCTCCCAAGTATTTGCGCAATCTGATAAACCGCTTGCCATGGTAATGACCGCCGACGGTCCGATTGAACCGGCGATGCTGGAATATTTCAAACGTGGAATCGGAACAGCTGAACAACGTAACGCAGATATTCTCATTATTCAACTAAACACTCCAGGCGGCGACCTCCAATCCATGCTTGAGATTGTCTCAGCCATTCGCAATCCATGCTTGAGATTGTCTCAGCCATTCGTTTAAGCACGGTCCCAGTTGTCATTTATGTAGCGCCGCGCGGAGCCCTGGCAGCCAGTGCCGGCGCATTGATCACGATGGCAGGGCAGGCTTCAGCGATGGCGCCTGAAACGACGATTGGAGCGGTGATTCCCATTAGCGGTTCAGGGCAAAATCTTGATTCTGATCTAAGAACCAAACAGATCAATACATTGAAAGAAAAGATCCATCCGTTTGTGGCGCCGCGCGGCGACCCCGCTGTCAAACTCGCCGAATCAATGATCGAGGAAGGCACATCGGCAGATGTCAACAAAGCTCTCGATGCAAAACTCATCGACTTTCCCGCAGATGACATCAACGACCTGCTCAACAAACTGAACGGTTTTACCGTGCAAATGAGCAATGGTCCGCGCACGCTCCACACTGCCAACGCCCAAACCGAACCGCTTGATATGAGTTTCATCGAACGTCTCCTCCTACTGCTCACCGACTCGAACATCGCTTTCCTTTTGCTGGCGATCGGCGTACAAGCCATCATCATTGAAATCTCACATCCCGGCGGCTGGGTCGCGGGCTTCATTGGTGTGGTGTGTCTCTCGCTGGCAGTATACGGTATGGGCTTGTTAAACATCAACTGGTTTGGCATCATCTTTCTGATCACTGCCTTCGCCTTATTCATCCTCGATATCAAAGCGCCTACGCATGGTGCGCTCACCGCAGCGGGCGTCGCATCCTTTATTGTTGGCGCGCTCGTATTGTTCAATTCACCTGGCACACCCCAATTTCAACGCGTGTCGGTGCCATTGGTGGTGGGCGTCAGTATTTTCATCGGTTTGATATTCTTTGGCATTCTGCTATTCGCGCTCAGTACGATCCATAGCCCGGTCTCTACCGGCGTAGGCACATTTATCGGGAAAACCGGAACAGCTAAAATGTGGGATGAAGCGAGCGGTCAAGTCCAAGTTGAGTCAGAGCTTTGGAGTGCGGAGCCAGTCAACGACTCTGAAAAGATCGGTAAGGGCGATAAAGTGGAAGTCGTCCAAGTCGAAGGTTTACGATTGAAAGTCAAAAAGATAAAATAATTGGATGAAAGCTATTCAAACTTAACTTATGCCTGCTACACCTACGAGAGACCGAGTCTCCCCTGAAATAGATCAACGCCCGTTGCGCCGCCCCGAATGGATTAAGGTACGTGCGCCCTCAGGCGAAAATTATGAACGCGTCTTATCATTGATGCGCTCGAAAGAGTTGCACACCGTCTGCGAAGAAGCGATGTGCCCAAACCTTGGCGAATGTTGGGGTAGCGGCACCGCCACCTTCTTGATGCTCGGTGATGTCTGCACACGCACCTGCGCTTTTTGCGATATCAAACACGGCAAGCCAACGTTGATGGATTGGGGTGAAGCCGAACGCGTGGCGCAGGCTGTGAAATCAATGAACTTGAAACATGCGGTCATCACCTCGGTGAACCGCGATGAACGCCGCGATGGCGGCGCGCCGATCTTTGCGATGGTGATCCGCCGCATTCGCGAAGTGCTACCGGGCTGTTCCATCGAAGTGTTGATCCCCGATTTCAAAGGCTCGCTCGAAGCCTTGAAGATCGTAATGGAAGCGCGTCCTGAAATCTTGAATCACAATGTGGAGACGGTGCCGCGTTTGTTCAAGACCGTCCAACCACAAGATAATTATGAATGGGCAGCAGCGACTCTTTCCAATGCCAAGAAACTTGACCCCGATGTGTTGACCAAATCAGGCATCATGCTCGGCTTGGGCGAAACCATGGACGAGGTCAAAGCCGTGATGCGCGATCAACGCTCGTGGGGCGTGGACATTCTGACCGTTGGTCAATATTTGCAACCGAGCGAACTGCGCGATTACGGCAAAGAGGTCGGCTTCAAATGGGTGGAGTCGAATCCGCTGGTGCGCTCTTCGTATCACGCTGCGGACCAGGTTCGCGCGTTGAGTGTGGTGCATCGCAAGTTGTATGGCGAGCAATTGCCAATGTTAGGTAAATAATTAAGGTGACAGTCACTTTCACGAAGCGGGCGACTGTCACCTTTTATTGGGAGGCGTAAATGAAAACGAGAGAATTATCCAAAGATTTCGTTAATAACCTAAAGAGTTCCAACGGCTTGCTTCACATGATACTAGGACAGGTAAAGCAAGACCATACGCTAATGCTTGCCATTAGGGACGGCTACATTAATATCTACTATCGAGGTGGTAGTCTTCTAAAAGCTACTGAGCAAAGCAAAAACTCTTTCCTGTTCTCCTTTGACAAACAATACGCTACAACTGAGATAGTCCTTCCAACTCTTCCGGCGACCATTAGAAACCACGATGATGTAAAAGCATGGGTCGATCATTTTCCACAGCTTAAAGAAGTAATGGATATTTATTTTTCCAAGTATAGCAAACTGGAACGCGAATTCCAGCAGTTGGTTGCGCGTGAGAATAACTATTCAAACATCTCAAATAATAGTGAGTACTTCGTCTCCGATATTGAATTTGCAGACCGAGAACTTAATGCTCGCTTTGACATGCTGGCGGTCCGCTGGCTTGCATCCCAGCGCAGAAACGGCAACCAATGTAAAGCAGCGTTAATAGAAATGAAGTATGGTGATGACGCGCTGGATGGCAAAGCTGGGCTACTCAAACATCTACAAGATATTGATGCCCTGGTTTCCGATAAAAGCAAATACCCTTTGTTCATAGAAATGATTGAGTCCCAGTTCAACCAGTTTGACGAACTCAAGCTCCTGAATTTCAAGCACAGCAGCAACGGAACAAAGGTCAAAATAAATATAAACGATAAACCCGAAGTAATATTCATTCTGGCTAATCACAATCCCAGAAGCACAAAACTGAAATCAATTCTTAACGATCCAAAGATTATTGCATATTGTGAACAGAATCAACGCTTCGAACTCAGGTTTTTTGTTTCCAGTTTTTCCGGTTATGGGTTGCATTCCAAATGTATGCTAACCTTAGCTCAGTTTCGAGAGTTACTATGAGGTCGTTATATAGCTGCGCGAAGCAGGTCCGCGCGTTGAGCGTGGTGCATCAGAAGTTGTATGGGGAAGTATCTCCGATCATGAGGTAAAAAATCATACGATGCGGAACTCCTCAAACGGACTCATTATCAGTTTACTGTTTGCCGCGGTCATAGGTTTCATAAGCCTATATCTTTTTCAGAGCGTATGGCTCAAGTTGATTTTGCATAAGTTGAATTCCACTCAGTCCGCCGGATTGCCAGTCTCTTCCACACCGATATCCGGATTCTCCTTTCCGACTAAAAGTGCCCCGGCTTCCCTAGGCACAGAGTTAAAAATAGGGAATTTAGGCATCACCGTCACCAGTGTAATCCGCCCTGCAGGTAAAATAGTGGAAAGCGCCGATAAAACCAATATTATTCCCGAGAAAGACAAAGAATATTTAATGGTGAATATCAAGACGCGTTGTATTTCCAAAAGCGAAACTTGCCGCCTGACTGAATTCGATTTCGGTATACATAGCAAATCTGAACTCTCCGGTAACTTCACTAATATCAAAGACATATTTGAGGGAGGCGACATAAAACCCGAGCAGAGCCTGTCTGGCTCAATATTTTTTATTATCGGAAAAGGTGAGCGCGGTCTGAGGTTGATCTACCCACGATTATATAGCTTTGGAGCATCAGCGGAGTTCCTGCTTGGTCAATGAGCGGTGAGTGTTTTGAGTGTGGTGTATCGGAACCGGGAAGATACTCTTATAGATAAATCTTCTGAATTCGCTCAATCAAATTTAAAATTTGCATCTAGCTGGCAGTTTTGATTGTACGAGTTTGATTTGTCTTTTAGATAGAAATACATGAAAGGATTAAAAGAGAATGGGAATTGCATTTAGTCAGGCTGCCTTTTTAGCCAGAGCGAAACAAAATGGAGTTTGTTTTGATAATATACTGACGATTGGACATCAGATGTTATATCTTTCAGAAAAACAAATAAAACAAATGGCCAATAGATATAAACTAAAGATAAACCCTTCGATACTCTCAGGTAATCAATATGCCGATGTGTTTTTTAAAGAGTTCTTTGATACAAAGAAGGTAATGTCGTTAGATTACTCTGATTACGAGGGTAGTGACATTATTCATGATATGAATCATCCCATTGATCCGGTTTATCATGAAAAATTTGACGCGGTGATTGACGGAGGCTCCCTTGAACATATTTTTCATTTGCCAGTTGCAATCGCGAATTATATGCAGATGGTTAAAAAAGGAGGCAGCCTCTTTATATTCACAATTGCGAACAATCATACTGGACACGGGTTTTACCAGTTTAGCCCAGAGCTTTTCTTCAGGATTTTTCAACCAGACAATGGATTTGAAATTCGTGAAATCATACTTGAAGAACATCCATTTCCAGGTTCAGAATTAAGTTCTGGTACAAAATACTTTTCAGTTACTGATCCTGCTATTTTAAAAAAAGGGTCGGCCTAGTCTCTATATCGCCGGTGATGATGATGGTTCATGCTGTACGAACTGACATACGATCTATATTTAACAACTACCCAATTCAATCTGATTACAAATCAATATATGATGCCAAGGTTAATAATGCCTCTGACCAGCATGTTATTACATCTCTTAATCCCTTACTTAAAGAAACCGCACAAAAGATTGTAGATCTTTTGCCTTTGAAATATAAAAACTTTATTTATGGAATACATCAACTATGGATTAATTCATTTTCAAATAAAGGCTTCTATAAAAGATGGTATCCATTTTAATTTTATAAATCGTTAAAGCTGCTGTGCAAATGACAACATGCTTTATCGTAACGCAATTCGCTTGGCAGTATCCGTGAACGGTTCGCCTTCCATCCTTTATCATACCAGTGGACGTATGAGTTTATATTTTAACCCCCGCTTGACTCGAAAGGTCGGCGGGAGTTTTTTGTTAAACGCTTTTGTTTTCAACAAACCAACTAAACTCAACGCCCAATATCATACCGCCCATGATAGCGGAGGTCATCAGATCAACCGCCGTCACTTTGGGCATGGCAAGGTTACCCGTGCCTACGCGGATGCCCAAGCGATCAAAAATAAAGATCGTTAGTAGTAAAGTAATCACGGAGGCGAGGCTGGTGGTCAGCCCAAGCATGAGGGCGGCTTTTATACTGCGCAAAACGAGTCCGTATACGAGTCCCACAAAAAGAGTGACACTCCCTATCAGCCCAACCATCGAGGCAGTATAGTTTAAATGGATTGGCAGATTGGGTTGATATTCGTACAGAATCCCATCGATATTTGCCAACGGCGAGAACCATGCTGCAAGAATACCAAGCGCGCTCGCAACAGCAATTTGCCACCATGGACGGTATCCGCTGATGCGCCCGAGCAGGTAACTCCACATGATGGAACTAATGACCACTATATAGATACTATACAAACCATCTGCGTTCAGAATGTTAATAAGCAATTCAATAACAGCAGAATGACTGATCTCCCGAAAAAGAATCAGCCAAAGTAGCAACCCGGCAGGCAAGCCGAGACAGAGCCCCGCTGCGAGGGCGCTTTGCCAGACGATGCGGAAATAGTTTTTTCGAGAATCAGAGTTTGTCATCAAAACGTTTGCACTCATATTGATTACACCACACATTTGAAACGGGTTCCATTTCAATAGTCAAAGGACTGGCTTATAATCTTATAAATTATTACTAGAGAATCTACTCTGCCACTTGACCTTAGTTACAAAGAACAGAATCGCAAATCCAAAGAACGTAGCCATATGCTGGCAGAACGTCTCACCGATGAAGAGATGCAAACCAAAGTTGGCGAGCATTGGACAGGTGGGTGCAACTTTTCAAGCATTTCGCGAATGTGTGGCTTCGAGTTTTTTCTGCTCTCAAGCAGAACCACGCCCACCCCTGTGCCTCGAAGAGATATAACCCACACCGTTGGGCATTTGATATACTGTAACAATGATCATCGAGTTCAACGGCAAAATTTGGTACTGGCGTGGTCCCGCTCCATTTTTTTTCGTTACCGTTCCGGCAAAGCAGAGCCGCGACCTGAAAGCCATATTAGGATTCGTGACGTATGGCTGGGGAATGATTCCAGCAGATGTGCGGATCGGCAAAACCGAGTGGAAGACTGCCATGTTTCCCAAAGATGGCCGCTACATCGTACCTATCAAAGCGAGTGTCCGAAAAGCAGAAAATCTTGAGGAAGGTGACAAAGTAACTTTACGGCTCGAAGTTCATTGATAGACAAGTCAGTACCTGCTTGCAGGTGTTCCTTCAAAGTTGCAATCACCGCCAATTCCGATGAAAAATTTTACTAATGACCAAGAAGCGAAAGAATGGTTGAAGCAATACTTGTAACCTGCAAATATATTCAGGTTGATTAAAATGTAACTCAACAAAGCGTGCAGTGAACGGGCGGCTAACTTGCACACAACCAAGATATATATCTTGACTACAAATATGGAGCAAACATAAAATGAATCATTCCCTTCCATCCACTATGCAAGCCGTTCAATTGGATAAGCCAAACGGCAACTTAACCTTGCGCGAAATTCCGGTGCCACATCCACAGGCGGGACAGGTTCTCATCCGTATGGCAGCCGCGCCCATCAACCCATCGGATCTCGGATCGCTATCGGGCTTGAGTTACAGTGGCAGGCGTCAATTCCCGTTCACACCGGGGTTGGAAGGCAGCGGAACCGTCATCGAAGTTGGCGAGGGCATGATGCCACGCTTGTTGAACGGACGTCGTGTTGCATGTTCCGCATTGTTGACAGGCGATGGAACGTGGGCGGAATATATGGTCACCTCAGCACAGTCGTGCATTCCGCTAAATAAGAATGTAAGTTTGGAACAAGGCACCATGCTTTTGGTGAATCCGTTGAGCGCGCTTGCAATGTTGGAAATTGCTCAACGCGGCAAACATCGCGCTATTATCAGCACCGCCGCAGCGAGTGCTTTGGGTGGCATGATTTTGCGTTTGGGAAAGCGACGCAATGTTCCCATCATTCATGTGGTGCGCCGTCAAGCCCAGGCTGATTGGGTTCGCGAGCAGGGCGGCGAATATGTGTTGAACAGCAGTGACGCGGACTTCGCCGAACAATTGCGGACGCTGGCACATAAATTAAGTGCCACCCTTTTGCTAGATGCAATTAGCGGCACGATGACACAACAGCTCGCGGAGGCTGCACCGTTTGGCAGTACCATTCTGTTGTATTCGCGGTTGTCAGATGAAGCCTGCATCATTGATGCGCGCACTGCGCTGGTCAAGGATTTACATTTCGACGGCTGGTTCCTACCAAACTGGCTGGGCAAAAAGAATCTCATCCAGGTGCTGCAACTCTCCCAACAAGCACAATCCCTTTTGGGGAGCGATTTACAATCTCCAATTCACAAACGCCTGCCACTGGCAGCAGCGCAAAAGGGACTTGAAGCATACGTCAACAATATGAGCGCAGGCAAAATATTGTTGGTAGCAAATCCGCAGGAAGTCACGCTCGATAGTTGAAACAAACTCAAACCATCAAACTCCCGCTTGACCGAAAAGTTGACGGGAGTTTTTGTTTCATAATTGAAAAATGCTATACTGTTTTCAAGTTCAATAAAAATGAGGAAACACATGACAGAAATTGAAAAATACACCGGGCAAAATCGCAAAGCTTGGGATGAGATCGCGGAAGTTCGGGAAAAGGGAATGGATTCGGCAGAGTTCTTCGCCCAGGGAGGTTACAGGCTGAGCAAAAGAATCCTGGAGATAGCTGGTGACGTCCATGGGTTGAGACTTTGCCATTTACAATGCGCCACAGGTGAGGATACCCTCTCGTGGGGAAACAGAGGCGCGGATGTAACCTGGGTCGATATCAGCCCGAAACAAATTGAACTGGCAAAACAGAAAGCGTCTGATGCTGGTTTGTTAGCCGAATTTATAGCTTCTGACATTTACTCACTACCATCATTACTGCTTGTAGAGAAGTTTGATGTCGTGTTTACGGGCGGCGGGGCTATTGTGTGGCTCCCCGATTTGCAACAATGGGCAAAGATCATCACCCAACTGCTGAAACTTTCCGGGCGACTTATCCTCGAGGAGGAACATCCGATAGCTGGTTGCATGGAAGTGCAAAACGGACATGTCGAGTTCATCAGTGATTACTTTGGACGTGAACCTGAACTGTGTTCTGGATGGTCGCATTTCTCAGGGGCAGAAAATGCTGCTGAAGAGAAATATGAATTCATCTGGCCTTTGGGAGACGTTGTAACTGCTTTGGCTCAAGCCGGATTGCGAATCGAACTTATGGAGGAAAGACCCAGTCAGGCGCAGTGGAGATTTGAAGACAAGCTTAGCGATGTGGCACGAATGCCGGGTGAGTATATACTTGTAGCAAGAAAATGAATGGAACATCGAATAAACGCATATAACAGAAGCTGTTGCTTCACCCTACAGGTTGCACCCCAAAGGAGCTCTTGATGAACGAGAATATTCTTACGAAATTATTTGAGCACAACAACTGGGCAAACTTACAAATCGTCCAAATTTGCACTACCCTTAGTGATGAGCAACTTGATGCTGAACCCCAGACCGCCACGAAAGGTAGCATTTGTAGTACCTTATGGCATCTCATAAATTCGCAGGAGGATTACCTGTCCCAGTTGATGGGCATAGAGCCTCGCTTCAATTGGCAGGCACCTCCGGACTTTGATGAGTTACAACAGGCTGCGAGCAGCACTGAGAAGGATTGATCGCCCTGGCACAGAACGAGTCGAGCGAATCTTTGAAAACCAAATTCGAAAAGGATGGGTACTTTGTCGAACCGTGGGTTGTCATGGTTCAAGCCATTAACCATGCGACTGAACACCGCGAACAGATTAAAAGTATGCTTAGCTCTCTAGGAATGACCCTCCAAGAATTGATGGTTGGACGTACGGAAGGGTTACCAATGTGCTCATCCAATTATCAACTTGATCGGCGCAAAGACAGAAAATATTATGAAACAAAAAGGCTTTGGAAAACGACGAGATTTCTAAAGCCTTTCTATTGCCAGATAGAACTTCCACCATAAAGCTGTATACTAGGTCATTGCCAATACACTCCAAAAGGATCTGCCATGGCTTCAACTTCGACGACCAAATCATCATCTGACGAGAAGGTGGCGACACCGACAGCATTTCCCGATTCAGGCACATTTGGGGTGGATCAACGCATCACGCTGCTCAGTGCCACACCCGGCGCGACTATCTATTACACCACTGACGGCAGCATCCCGACCACATCCAGTTTCGTCTTTGACCCATATAAGCTTCCTGTACTTGAAGCACCCAATGATGGAATTAAAGGTGGCATATTCAATTACACAATCAAGGCACTGGCGATGAAGGATGGCATGGGAGCGAGTGACATGGCAACATTCAATTATGTTATCGAACGCCACGCGAAGGATACTTATGTGATCAAGGAACTCCATCCCAACATTTACATGATCATCGATTTCGATGACACCAAAATGTATCTGATCGTGGGCAGTGAACGGGCGATGTTAATCGATGCAGGCTTGGGTATCGGCGATCTGCGCAGTGTTGTTGAAAAAATGATAGGCAAATTGCCTCTCGATGTGGTCATCTCCCATGGGCATCCCGATCACATTGCAGTGATGGGGCAATTTCAGGGAAGTTATGATGTATACATGAATCATATCGACATTCCCATGGTGCTGCGATTCGTTGAACAGATGGGTTACAAGATTGACGTGGAACAGATCATCGACTTGCGTGAAGGTGCCGTCTTCGACCTTGGAAATCGCAAACTGAAAGTGTACGAAGTTCCAGGTCATTCCATGGGCAGTATTGTGTTATTCGATGAAGAAAATGGAATTCTTTTTGCCGGAGATGCCGTCGGCAGTAATCGTTCCACTATTACAGACTCACTTTGGATGCAGTTCCCTGATATGGCTAAGATCGACGCCTATCTCTCCACGCTTCAAATCTTCCGCCCAAAGGTAAGCGGCAAGATTAAAGAAATCGTCGGCGGGCACAACGATTTGCCAATCTACGGCGAAAAATATGAAAAATATCTTGATAATCTGCAACAAGCCGCGCAAATCCTGGTCGATAACGGTGAAGTGAGCCTCGTTCCATCGCTCCGCCCGACGGATACGGATGTGTGGCAGGTTGTCGTCGGAGATCGTCTGACCGATCCGAACTGGACAGCGATCAACGTGTCGAAAGATTGTCTCACTGTCCCGGCAGATCAGATCGCCACTTTGAGCAACCTGCAAATGAGCGGTGCCACGCTGAACGTTGGATTCACACCGTTTGGATTCAACTACATGGTTACAGTAGGCGCTACACTAACCGGTGTTGACATTACTCCCACGACAACATCAACCCGATGCCAGGGCTTGACGATCAACAATGTACTCAGCAAATCAGGGACACCTTATTCGGCGCAGTTGGAAATGGGCAACAATACCTTTGTCATTACTGTCACAGCGCCCGATGGCAAAGCGACAAATACCTATACACTCATCGTGATGAGAGCTTAGGGAATCCACATCACAGGCAAGCATCCAATCTTTCAAGGAGTCAATTCAACATGCAAAGAACAGTTCAAGATGTTATAAGCGCCATCATCGCTGGTGTCCCCGGAGCCCCCTTCCCCGAGACAATTGACACTCTCAAGACCGGCGCAGCAGATCAGCCAGTAAAATCTGTCGCGGTCACATTCATGGCTACTTATGAAGTGATCGAGAAAGCGATCGAACTAGGAGTGGACCTCATCATTACCCATGAACCGACGTTCTACGGTCACACAGATGAGATTGATTGGCTCGAACACGATCCGATTTATCAAGCAAAACGCCGTCTCATTGACGAGCATCATATCGCGATCTGGCGCTTTCACGATTATCTGCACTCCCTTCAACCTGACCCTACCTTAACCGGACTGCTCAAGACATTACAAGACATTAGGCTGGAACACATACGCTTTACCAGATCAACCGTTCGTGTGTCAACTTCCACCTCGATCCTTGCATGAGCTCACTCTTGAGATCAAAGCCAAATTGGGCGGAGCAACTGTACGAGTAGTTGGCGATCCGCAAATGTCCTGTCAGAGAATCGGATTATTGGTGGGTGCCTGGGGAGGCCGTATGCATATTAGTAGATTTAGCAATTGGTCGCTGGATACACTGGTGTGTGGCGAAATCAATGAATGGGAAACCAACGAATACGTGCGAGACGCTTCAGCCGCAGAACATCCTAAAGCTCTCATTGTGATCGGGCATTCAATTAGTGAAGAAGACGGAATGCGCGAGGTCATCCCCTGGCTTCAAGCTCGTCTGCCCGAAATGCCTATCACGTTTATCCCCACAGGGCATCCTTTGCGTTCGGTATAAAAGACCGAAGACATATGCAACAGGCTGATTTCACCGCGAGCGAAATCTGGAGTAAGTAATGATCAGAATATAATCGTCATTAACTCCCACTTGACTCATAAGGTTAGCGGGAGTTTTTTGTGATATTCAGACTCACAAACTAGAGACAATCAATGAGTACTCAGAACAACAAAGACCGGCTGCAAGCATCCCGTGAGTATTGGAATGATTTGGCATCATCCTTTGACGATGAAGCGGATCATGGCTTGCGCGATCCAATTGTCCTTGAAACATGGACAGAGTTATTAAAGAAGTGGTTGCCACCCATGCATGCGACCATATTAGATATCGGCTGCGGAACAGGCTCATTAAGTGTTGTC
>WNFL01334478.1_pt1 | contig 18195 bp, 16 predicted proteins | sample 5400361 | NCBI WGS metagenome assembly WNFL01 (sample SAMN13153351, study PRJNA577476) | soil metagenome | isolation source: 40 cm soil on Douglas fir-dominated hillslope | place: USA:California | collected 2013-09-17
AGCGGCGACACGGTGGCAACTGGGGTCACCGCGGCGGCGACCGACATGGCGCCCGGGGCCGCAACCGGCGGCGCCAGCGCGTCGAGCCGCGCGCCGGTCACCGCCTCGAGGCGCGTGATCGCCTGGCGGAGCGCGTCGCGCGGCGGCGCCGCCTTGGCGATCTCGTCGGTGACCGCGGCATGAACGGCGTCGAGCGCGCCGGCGAGCTCGCGCGCGAGCGCGGCGAGCGCGGCGCGCTGGGTCGCGAGTGCGGCGGCAAGCGCGGGCGCGGCGGCGAGCGGTGCGGCGGCGCCGTCGACCAGCGGCGCGGTCGCGTCGACGGCGGCTTGCGCGGCGGCGTGCTCGGCGCGCGCCAGCGCGCGCGCCGCGAACGCAGCGGTCTCGGCCCGGGCGAGCTCGTCGGCGCGCTGGCGCAGCTGCGTGACCCGCGCCGACAGGCCGGCCAATTGATTGAGCTCCTTGCGCCAGTGCGCGGCGGCCGCGGGCTTCAAGGTCGCGAGCCGGCGGCGCGCCGCGTCGAGCGCGCGCGTCTCCTCGCGCAGGGTGCGCGCGAGCGGCCCCGGATCGACGCTGCGCGTCGCCTCGTAGCGGTCGATCGCGGCGACCTCGGCCTCGCGCGTGCCATCCGAGCGCAGCGCTGCGACCACCGCGCCGCGCGCCTGGCCGAGCTCTGCGACCACCGGTCGCGCCCGCTGCGGCGCCTGGGTGAGCACGGCCTCGAGCCGCTGGGCGTCGGCGCTGAAGCGCGCCGGTGCGATGTCGCGCAGACCGCTCGCCGCCTCGTCGATGCAGCCGAGCGCGCGCTCGCCGCGCTCGTAGGCCGACGCCGTGCGATCGCTGTAGAACACGAGCTGGCCGCCATAGGCGATGCCGCCCAGCACCGCGCCGCCGATGACCATGCCGGGACCGCCGGCGAGCAGCCAGCTGGCCGCGGTACCGACGCCGCTCGCGACCGCCATGGCGGTCGAGCCGGTGCGATAGTTGCGCTCGTGGCGGGCCACGGTGGCGTAGGCCGTGCGCAGCGCCGTGGCCGCCGCCAGGGTGGCCACGATGTCGTCGCGCCGCTCGAGCCGCGGCACCGGCACCGTGGGGTCGAGCACCCGCGGCCATAGATAGGGCAGCGCGAGCACGAACGGCACGAAGGCGACGAGGATCACGACGACGCGAAAATCCCAGCGCCGCGCCGCCCGGATGGGTGGCTGCACCGTTTCGACCGCCCCCTCCTCGGAGCTCGTCGTCGCCGTCATGGATCTCCCCCCGGGGTCTCCCCCGAGCCCTGTAGCAGACCGCGCAAACCGTAGCGCGATTGTACTGAATGTCTACCCCACGCCGAGGAGGTATGCCGCAGGCGCGGGTTGCGGGCCACCGCGGGACGCGGCCAAGATGTCGCATGGACGAGTTCGACTATGTGATCGTCGGCGCCGGGTCCGCCGGGTGCGTCTTGGCCAACCGCCTGACCGAGGATGCGGCGACGCGGGTCTGCGTGCTCGAGGCCGGCCCGCGCGACTGGCACCCTTACATTCATCTGCCCGCGGGGTTCATCAAGACCTTCTACAATCCGCGGATCAACTGGTGCTATTCCCAGGAGCCCGGGCCGTATACGGCCAACCGCCGGATCTACGCGCCGCGCGGCAAGACCCTGGGCGGCTCGAGCTCGATCAACGGCCACATCTACAACCGCGGCCAGCGCCAGGACTTCGACACCTGGGCGCAGATGGGCAACCGCGGCTGGGGCTATCCCGACGTGCTGCCCTACTTCAAGCGCCTGGAGCGGCGCATCGGCGAGGGCGACGACACCTATCGCGGCCGCGACGGCGGGCTGACGGTCACCGACATCGACTGGCATCACCCGCTGTGCGACGCCTTCATCGAGGGCGCGATCAGCCTCGGCATCCCGCGCAACACGGATTACAACGGCACCATCCAGGAAGGCGTCGCCTACGCCCAGCGCACGATCGCCAAGGGCCGCCGGGTCAGTGCCGCGACCTCGTTCCTCCATCCGGTGATGAACCGGCCCAACCTCACCGTGCGGACGAATGCGCATGCCACGCAGATCGTGCTCGACGGCACGCGCGCGACCGGCGTGCGCTACGCGCTGGGCGGCCGCGGCGGTGCTACGATCGAGCTGCGCGCGCGCCAGGACGTCATCCTGTCGCTCGGCCCCTACAACTCGCCCCAGCTCCTGCAGCTGTCGGGCATCGGCCCGGCGCCGCTGCTGCAATCGCTCGGCATTCCGGTGCGCCACGCGCTCGCGGGCGTCGGCGAGGGCCTGCAGGACCATTACGCGCCGCGCACGGTCGCGCGGGTCAAGGACATCAAGTCGATCAACGAGCGCGTGCGCGGCTTCAACCTGGCGGTCGAGGCGTTGAAGTACGCCTGGTCGCGCCGCGGCGTGCTCGCGCTGTCGCCGACCCTGGTCTACTGCTTCTGGCATTCGGGCATCACGGCCGAGAGCTCCGACCTGCAGCTCACCTTCACGCCGGCGAGCTACAAGGAAGGCGAGATGGGCAAGCTCGAGGACGCGCCCGGCATGACGTGCGCGGCCTGGCAGCAGCGCCCGGAGAGCCGCGGCTGGGTGCGCGCGCGCACGTCTGATCCTTTTGATGCGCCGCTGATCCAGACCAACTACCTGACCCACGAGCTCGACCGCCGCGTGGTGGTCGCCGGCATGAAGCTGGCCCGCCGCCTGCTCGCCGCGCAGCCGCTGGCGCCGTACTACGACCACGAGGACTGGCCCGGCCCGAGCGTGCAGAGCGACGACGAGCTGCTGCAGTGCGCGACCGAGCGGGCGCAGACGACGTTCCATCCCGGCTGCACCAACCGCATGGGGCCGGCGAGCGATCCCGGCGCGGTGGTCGACGACGAATTGCGCGTGCACGGCCTGCAGGGCCTGCGCGTGATCGACGCCTCGATCATGCCGCGCATGATCTCGGCCAACCTGAACGCCGCGACGATGATGATTGCCGACAAGGCGTCCGACCTGATCCGCGGCAAGACCGCGCCCGAGCCCGCGCCGGTCTACGCGACCGCGCCCTGAAAACCCGAAGGAGGAGACCGCCATGGCGCCGCGCCGCCGCTTCCCGCCGCTCGATCCCGCGACCATGACCGAGGCCCAGAAGAAGGCCGCCGCCGACATGATGGCGAGCCGCAAGTCGCTCGACGGCCCGTTCAACGGCATGCTGCGCAGCCCGGAGCTCGGCGACCGCCTGCAGCGCGTCGGCCACTACGTGCGCTTCATGAGCCCGGTGCCCGCGCCTCTGCGCGAGATCGCCATCCTGCTGACCGCGCGCCACTGGACCGCGCAGTTCGAGTGGTACGCGCACCGCAAGCTGGCGCTCGAGGCCGGCCTGTCCGAGGCGATCTGCGACGCCATCGCCGCGGACCAGCGCCCGGCCGGCATGGGCGCGCCCGAGACCGCGGTCTACGATTTCGCGTCCAGCCTGCTGGCCAAGGGCACCGTCGACGACGCCGCGTTCGACGCCGTGGTCAAGCTGTGGGGCGAGCCCGGCGCCGCCGACATCATCGGCACGGTCGGCTACTACACGACCGTGTCCTTCTTCCTCAACGTCGACGGCTTCCCGGTGCCGGGCGGCGGCGAGCCGCTCAAGCCGCGCTAGCTAGGGCGCTCCTCGCCTGCCCGAACCAATACAGCCGTCATGGCCGGCCTTGCGCCGGCCATCCACGTCGAGCGGTCGCGCGGTGCCGAAGCGAGATTTCAACGCAGAGGCCGCGGAGGACAACGCGAAGGACGCGGAGGAGAATACGGCGCGGCGCACGCAACACCGTCCCTGCGACCTCCGCGGATCCTCTGCGCCCTCTGCGTTGAAATCTTGCTTTGTTTCCGGACGGCATCCGCCGGCCCGACGTGGATGGCCGGCACAAGGCCGGCCGTGACGGACTGATAGGATTGCCGGTGAGCAGGACGTGCGACACCGGATGACGATCGCGTTGCAGCCGGATCGTGAAAACCGCGACCGGAATCACCAAGTGCATCCCGGCCGGTCGCCCGCAGACTGGCGATCCGCCTTTCCCCGCTGCCCCCCAGGAGCGCCCGCCATGGACAAGATCAAGCCGCTGTTCACCGCCACCGCGACCGCCGTCGGCGGCCGCAACGGCCACTCCGAGGCGTCCGACGGCTCGGTCAAGGTCGACCTGTCGGTCCCCAAGGCGATGGGCGGCCCGGGCAAGCCCGGCACGACCACGCCCGAGCACCTGTTCGCGACCGGCTACGCGGCCTGCTTCGGCGGCGCGCTCGACTTCATCGCCAAGCAGCAGAAGATCGACGCCACCAAGGCGAGCATCCAGTGCGCGGTGTCGATCGGGCCGCGCGAGAGCGTCGGCTTCGGCCTCGCGGTGAAGCTCACCGTCACGGACACGTCGATCCCCCAGGCGCAGCTCGCGACGCTCGCCACCGAGGCGCACGAGAAGATCTGCCCGTACTCGAACGCGACGCGCGGCAACGTCGACGTCCAGCTCGAGATCGTCGGCGGCTGATCCGTCGCGCTTCGTCAGGTTCCACGGCTTCTCACGCAGCGCCTGCGACGTGAGCCTCGGGGGCAGCCCGCAGAGCTGTCCCCGAGGCCTTTCCTCAGCCGTCATTGCGAGAAGCGAAGCGACGAAGCAATCCATGGGCGAGCAAGCGGCTCCGTCGCATGGATTGCTTCGCTCCCGCAATGACGGACCGTCCATGAGGTGATCGAGGGCGGCCTGTTCCGCATCCTCATAGGGATGCTCCAGTGCCGCGATGAAGGCTTCCGGCATCTCCTCAATCGCGATCACGTGCTTGTCGCGCCGCATGAAACGCCGCCTCGCGTGGGTCAAGGCGTCAGGATCTGGCCGGCCACGCCCTTCCTTGGTCATTGCGGGACGGAAAAATTTGTTCGTACACTAACGATCTTGGCATCGCCTGTGCACGGTGATGGCGCTCGGGCGATGGCGCTCGATCGACGGACGATGAGGATGCCCATGCGCTCAGCCCTTCGCCTCCTGGCACCGCTCGCGCTTGCGGGCGCGGCCCTGCTCAGCCCCCCGGCGCACGCCCAAGCGCCGATCAAGATCGGCGAGATCAACAGCTATACGGTGCTCAACGCCTTCACGGCCCCCTACCGCAAGGGGGTCGAGCTGGTGGTCGAGGAGTTCAACGCCAAGGGCGGCGTCGGCGGGCGCAAGATCGAGGTGATCTTCCGCGACGACGGCTTCAAGCCGGCCGACGCGGTGCGCCACGCCGAGGAGCTGATCTCCAACGAGAAGGTCGACTTCCTGGCCGGCACGTTCGCCTCGAACATCGGGATGGCGGTCGCCGACATCGCCACCCAGCGCAAGGTGCTGTTCGTCGCCGGCGAGCCGCTGACCGATGCGATCGTGTGGGACAAGGGCTCGAAGTACGTGTTCCGGCTGCGGCCGTCGGCCTACATGCAGGGCACCATGCTGGCCGACGAGGCCGCCAAGCTGCCGGCCAAGCGCTGGGCGACGATCGCGCCCAACTACGAGTACGGCACCTCGTTCGTCGCCAACTTCAAGAAGGCGCTGTCGGCCAAGCGGCCCGACGTCGAGTGGGTCGGCGAGCAGTGGCCGGCGCAGGGCCAGCTGCAGGCCGGACCGAGCGTCGATGCGCTGGCCGCCATGAAGCCCGACGGCATCTTCAACGCCACCTTCGGCGCCGATCTGGTGCGCTTCGTGCGCGAAGGCAACACGCGCGAGCTGTTCAAGGGCAAGGCGGTGGTCAGCGCGCTGACCGGCGAGCCCGAATATCTCGACCCGCTGAAGGAGGAGACGCCGGCCGGCTGGATCGTCAGCGGCTATCCGTGGGACCAGGACACGCGGCCGAGCCACAAGGCGTTCGTCGACGCCTACGTGAAGAAGTACAACGACTATCCGCGCATCGGCTCGCTGGTCGGCTACATCACCTTCCAGGCGATCGGCGAGATGCTCAAGAAGGCCGGCTCGACCGACACCGAGAAGATGATCGCGGCGATGCAGGGCCTGACGTGGGACACGCCGGTCGGCCCGGTGACCTTCCGCGCCGGCGACCACCAGTCGACCATGGGCGCGTGGATCGGCAAGCTCGCGGTCAAGGAAGGCAAGGGCGTGATGACCGACTGGACCTTCCACGACGGCAAGGGCTACCTGCCGCCGGAAGCCGACGCCGCGAAGCTGCGCCCGGCGCAGTGAACCACGCTCCACCCCCCTCCCCACCCTCCCCCACAAGGGGGGAGGGAGTCAGGTTCTGCCGCTTGCACGACCGAGCCCCTTCCCCCCTCGCGGGGGAAGGTTGGGAAGGGGGGGCGGCGCCGCGCGACGGCTAGTCGATGCCCCATCTCGATCTGGCGAGCGCGGCGGTCCTGCTGCTCAACGGGCTCGCCTCGGCCTCGACCTTGTTCATCGTCGCCTCGGGCTTGTCGCTGATCTTCGGCGTCACGCGCATCGTCAATTTCGCGCACGGCTCGTTCTACATGCTGGGCGCGTTCGTGGCCTACAGCCTGGTGACGGCGCTGCCGCGCACCGGCTTGGCGTTCTGGGTCGGCGTCGCGCTGGCCGCGCTGGCGATCGGGCTGATCGGCGCCGCGCTCGAGATGGTGATCCTGCGGCGCATCTACCGCGCTCCCGAATTGTTCCAGCTGCTCGCGACGTTCGGCGTCGTCCTGATCATCCAGGACGCGGCGCTGTGGATCTGGGGCTCGGAGGAGCTGCTCGGCCCGCGCGTGCCCGGCTTGCGGGGCGCGGTGCTGATCCTCGGCAAGCTGTTTCCCGAATACAACCTGGCGATCATCGCCGTCGGCCCGGTGGTGCTCGGGCTGCTGTGGCTGCTGTTCCACCGCACGCGCTGGGGCGTGCTGGTGCGCGCCGCGACCCAGGACCGCGAGATGGTCGCAGCGCTCGGCGTGAACCAGAAATGGCTGTTCACCTCGGTGTTCTTCCTGGGCGCCGCGCTCGCCGGGCTGGGCGGCGCGCTCCAGGTGCCGCGCGACGCCGCCAACCTGACCATGGACATCAACTCGATCGCCGAGGCCTTCGTGGTCGTGGTGGTCGGCGGCATGGGCAGCATCGCCGGCGCGTTCCTGGCCGCGCTGCTGATCGGCGTCCTGCAGGCCTTCGGCATCCTGATCTTTCCCAAGCTCACCCTGGTGCTGGTGTTTCTCGTCATGGCGATCGTGCTGGTGATCCGGCCGCACGGGCTGCTGGGCCGCCCCGAGGCTTTGGCGCGCGGCCTGACGGGGGATGCACCGCCGCTGATCCGCGCCGCCGACCGCGCGCTGGTGATCGCAGCCCTGGTCGCGCTGGCCCTGCTGATCGCAGCACCGGCGCTGGTCGGCGACTACGCCCTGGTGCTGATGATCGAGACCCTGGTGTTCGTGCTGTTCGCCGCCAGCCTGCACTTCCTGATGGGGCCCGGCGGCATGGTGTCGTTCGGCCACGCGGCCTATTTCGGTCTCGGCGCCTATGGTGCGGCCCTGCTGGTCAAGTATCTCGCGGTGCCCATGGTACCGATCCTGGCCGTGGCGCCGCTGATCGCCGGGCTGGCGGCGCTGGTGTTCGGCTGGTTCTGCGTGCGCCTGTCGGGCGTCTATCTCGCGATGCTGACCTTGGCGTTCGCGCAGATCGTCTGGTCGGTCGTCTTCCAGTGGTACGACGTGACCGGCGGCGACAACGGCCTGCTCGGCCTGCGCCCGCCCGACTGGGCGCGCGCCCGCTGGGCCTACTACTACCTGACCCTGACCTTGACGGTCGCCGGCGTGCTGGCGCTGCGCCGGATCGTGTTCGCGCCGTTCGGCTACGCGCTGCGCGCCGGCCGCGACTCGCCGCTGCGCGCGGATGCGATTGGGATCGACGTGCGGCGCCAGCAATGGTTCGGCTTCGCGCTCGCCGGCGCCTTCGCCGGGCTGGCGGGCGCGCTGTTCGCCTTCGCCAAGGGCAGCGTGTTTCCCCAGGCGGCGTCGATCCCGACCTCGGTCGACGGGCTCGTGATGGTGCTGCTCGGCGGCGTCCAGACCCTCGCGGGGCCGGTGGTCGGCGCGGTGGTCTATCATTGGCTCGAGGCCGAGATCATGCGCGCGACCGACTACTGGCGCGGCATCGTCGGGCTGGTGATCGTCGCGCTCGTGCTCGTGTTCCCCCAGGGCATCGCCGGCTTCGTGCGCAGCCTGCGCGAGCGCGCCGCGTCATGACGTCCGTGTTGGCCGCAAAGGCGCAAAGGCGCAAAGACAGCGTGCCGCCGGCGCGAGCGTACCCCGCGCCGCCTCGAATTGATTGCCGCGCGCAGCGCGGCAGTATCCTTCTTTGCGCCTTTGCGCCTTTGCGGCCAACCGGACGATGGAGCGCGACGTGACGGCGCCGGCGGTGCTGGAAGTCGCGGGCCTCAAAAAAGCGTTCGGCGGCGTGCACGCGGTCGACGACGTGTCGTTCGCGCTCGGGGAAGGCGAACTGTTGGCGCTGATCGGCCCCAACGGCGCCGGCAAGAGCACCTGCTTCAACATGCTGAACGGCCAGTTTCCGCCCGACGCCGGCACGATCCGCTTCGACGGCCAGGACATCGCCGGGCTGGCGCCGCGCGCGATCTGGCGCCGCGGCGTCGGCCGCACCTTCCAGATCACCGCGACCTTCGGCTCGATGAGCGTGCGCGAGAACGTCCAGATGGTGCTGCTGTCGCACCACCGGCAGCTCGGCGGGCTGTGGCGCGCGGCCGCCCGCCAGCACGTCGAGGCCGCGATGGCTTTGCTCGAGCGCGTCGGCATGGGTCGCCAAGCCGACCGGCCGTGCGGCATCCTGGCCTACGGCGACGTCAAGCGCGTCGAGCTCGCGATCGCGCTGGCGCACCGGCCGAAGCTGCTCCTGATGGACTGCGCGAGCAGGGCGTCAGCGTGCTGTTCACCGAGCACGACATGGACGTCGTGTTCGGTCACGCCGATCGCGTGCTGGTGCTCAACCGCGGCAAGCTGATCGCCGAGGGCGTCCCCGCCGCCGTGCGCGCCGACCCCGCGGTCCAAGACGTCTATCTCGGCAGCGGCGCCATGTTCGGCCCCGCCGCCCAGGGGGCGGCGACTCCTGGAGCCCCGTCATGAGCGCGCTGCTCACCGTCCAGGGCCTCGACGCGTATTACGGCCGCGCCCAGATCCTGAGCGATCTGGGGCTCGAGGTCGGCGCCGGCGAGGTGGTGGCGCTGCTCGGCCGCAACGGCGCCGGCAAGACCACGACCATGAAAGCGATCATGGGGCTGGTGCCGCCGGCCGCCGGCACGATCACCTTTCGCGCGCACGCGATCGCCGGCCTGCCGCCGTACGAGATCGCCCGCCTCGGGCTCGGCTACGTGCCCGAGGAGCGCCGCATCTTCACCGACCTGAGCGTGCTCGAGAACCTCGCGGTCGGTCGCCAGAAGCCGCGCGACGGCGCGCCGCGCTGGACCGAGGACCGGCTGTTCGCGCTGTTTCCCGCGCTCGGCGCGATGCGCCAGCGCCCGGGCGGGCGGATGAGCGGCGGCGAGCAGCAGATGCTCACGATCGCCCGCACGCTGATGGGCAACCCGACGCTGCTGCTGCTCGACGAGCCGTCCGAAGGCCTGGCGCCCAAGGTCGTCGAGCAGATGGCCGAGACCATCACGCGGCTCAAGGCCGAGGGCCTGAGCGTGATCCTGTCCGAGCAGAACCTGCATTTCGCGACCCTGGTGTCCGATCGCGCCTACGTGATCGAGACCGGCCGCATCCGCTATTCCGGCACCATGGCGGCGCTCGCCGCCGACGAGACCGTGCGCCGCACCTATCTGTCGGTGTGACGACGCCCTACGGCGGGGGGCTTAGGTAGGGCGGCTCACGCCGCGCGGGGGATCTGGGCCAGGAAGCCGTCGACCTCGGTGCGCAGCGCACCGGCCTGCTGGGTCAGCGAGCCCGCCGCGCCGAGCATGTGCTCGACGCCGCCGCTCGCCGTCTTGGCGGTCTCGCCGATCACCCGCAGGTTGCCCGAGACCGCGGTCGTGCCCTGGGCGGCGCGGCCGGCGTTGATCCCGATCTCGCGCGTCGACGACGACTGCTCCTCGACCGCGCTGGCGATCGCGGTGGCGATCTCCTCGATGCGCCGGATCGTGCCGGCGATCGCCATGATGGCGTCGCTGGTCGAGCGCGCGACCGCCTGCGCCTCGCCGACTTGGGCGGCGATCTCGTCGGTCGCGCGCGCGGTCTGATTGGCCAGGTTCTTGACCTCGGACGCGACGACGGCAAAACCCTTGCCGGCGTCGCCGGCGCGCGCCGCCTCGATGGTCGCGTTGAGCGCCAGCAGGTTGGTCTGGGCGGCGATCTTGCCGATCAGCTCGACGACGCCGCCGATGCGCTCGCTGGCGGCATCGAGCTTGCCGACCAGCGCGCCGGTCTCGTCGGCCTGCTGGGTCGCCTGCCGGGCGATGCGCCGCGAGTCGTCGGCCCGCTTGGCGATCTCCTCGATCGAGCTGCGCAGCTCGTCGGTCGCCATCGCGACCGTGCCGACGTTGTCGGCGGCGTCCTGCGCCGCGGCGTCGGCCGCGGTCGTGCGCCCGGTGGTCTCGCGCACCGCCTCGGCGAGCGACGACGCGGTCACCTGCATGCGCCCGGCGGCGTCGACCACCGCCTCGACGACCCGCTTGACGCTGGCCTCGAAGCCGCCCGCCAGGCCGGTCAGCACGCTGCGGCGCTCCTCGGCGGCGCGCTGCGCGATCTGCTCGCGCTACTGCTCCAGGCGGTGGATCTCGACGGCGTTGCGCTTGAACACCTCGACCGAGCGCGCCATCGCGCCGATCTCGTCGCGCCGGCTGACGCCGAGCACCGCGCGCTCGAGATCGCCGCCGGCGAGCGCCTGCATGAGCTCGGTCATCGCGCGCAGCGGTGCGGTGACCTGGAAGCGGATCATCAGCAGCGACAGCGCCAGCGCGGCCGCGAGGCCCAGCGCCGTGACCACGACCATCGTGCGGGCGACCAGCCAGAAGCGCGCGTCGGCCGCCGCCGCGGCGTTCATCAGATCGTCGCTCTGCTGCTCGACCAGCTTGCGCAACGCGCCGTCGACCCGGCCGAACATCGGCGAGATCGTGCGCAGCAGCTCTTGCGCCTGGGCATCGTCGTTCGAGCGCGCCGCCGCGCGCACCTTCGCCGCCATGCCGAGATAGCCGTCGAGCGCGGTGGCCGCCTCGGAGAAGGCACGCCGCTCGACCTCGCCGTCCATGAACGGCTGCAGCTCGCCCAACAATCCCTTGAGCTCGCGGATCTGATCGTCGACGCGTTGCTCGATCGCCGCGATCTCGCCCGGGTCGTTGGCCAGGATGAGCTCGATGGTGAGCTGGTGCGCGCGCGTCATGCGCTCGTTCGAGGTCGAGGCCAGATAGAGGCTGCGCGCGTCGTCGTGGGCGACCTTCTGGGTCAGCTTGTTGAGCCCGCGCAGCTCCATGATCGCGCCGCCGGCGATCGCCGCGGAGATCACCGCGAGCAGCGCGATCGCGACCAGGAGCTTGAGCGCGATCGGCAGGTTGGACAGCAATTTCATCCCGGCTCTCCCAGACGGCGCGCCCCACCCTAAACCCAACCCGGGCAGCGGCCTTAAGATCTACTTTTAATTTTAAACAAACCCCAGGATGCCGGACGCCGCTTAAGCCACGATTATGCCGGCGGGTGACGACTCAGCGGGCGACGGCTCACCGGGCGACTTCTCACCGGGCGACGTGGGGCGCCCAGGGTGCGAGGCGGGACGTGCCGACGCGGCGGAACGCCGGGGGGCGGTCGGGGAACAGCGCCCGCGTCGCGGCATCGACCAGGGCGATGAATTCGAGCGAATTCGGCGTGTCGGTGTAGTAGAGCCGCACCCGCACCGCGCTCAGGGCCTTGGCGTCGCGGCACAGCACGGCATAGGCGTCGATCGGCAAGGGCGGGCGCTCGGTCGGCGGGGCGGCGGCCGCGCACAGCTCGTCGGGCGCCGGCCCGCGGCGCGCGGCAAAATCCCACACCACCCGATAGCCGGGCGCCAGGTCGGGCAGCTCATGGCTGGAGAACACCAGCGCCGGCGCCTCCCGGACGTCGGTCATCGCCGCGGCGATCTGGCCGGCGAACGCGCCGGCCGGCAACCCGAACGGGTCGCCGCGGACCTCGACCTTGATCGGGCGGTCGCGCAGCCCCTCGACCACGTCGCTGGAATAATCGGGCATGACCGCGTGCTCGGACATCACCCGAACCGGCCCCGGCGCGCAGCCGGCGAGCCATCCCCCCATCAACAGCGTCAACGCGAGCAGGCCGCGCATCGCTAGTATTCCACGTGAAAGCGCACGGCGAAAAGCGACACCGGGCCGCGATCGGCATTGTACGCCGGATTGTTGATCAGCTGGTAGTCGACGGTCAGCTCGACGCCCTTGTGGATGCGGAACACGTAGTAGCTCTCGAGGATCTGCTCGGTCGCGTAGTTGAGCCGCCCGTCGCCGATGATGAAACCGATATTGCCGGCGGCGTAGTAGCGCCGGTGGGCATCGGACAGCGCATTGACGACGCCGGCGAGCCCGACCGTGTCGTGCGGCCGGCCCCACGCCACGCCGGCCAGGCTGAGGCCGAGCGACGCCGAGCGGTCGATCTCGGTGAACATGAATTCCTGCACGTCGCCGGGATTCCACGACAACCGGCTGAACAGGCCGAGCTCGTCGGTCAGCTCCTGCTCGAGGTTCAGCGCGAAGCCGTAGCTCATGCGATAGCGCCGGAAGCCCGGCAGCGGGTCGTCGGCCTGGACCGGCGCCAAGCCCGGGAAGCCGCCGTAGCGGATCGCGCGCGTGCGGTCGACCATGGCGAGCTCGCGGATGCGGCCGGGGCGATCGCCCAGGCTGAAGCGCTGCTCGAGCTCGGTCAGGAGCTGCCAGCCCTCGAGCACGTGGTCGTCGAGCGGCTTCGCGTTCGGGCTCTTGGCGACCTGGAACACGCCGGCGCGCGCCGCCCAGTCCTCCCGGTTGTAGTCGACCGCGACGCCGAGCGTGAACCCTTTCGCGTCGGCGGCGAAGTCGACCGCGCCGGCGTCCATCAGCGCCCAGTTCATGAACTGCGTGCGCGGATCGTGGCTGTAGCGGTTGTCGTCGAACAGGTCGAACACCGACAGCTTGCCGGCCGTGACGGTGAGGCGGTGAACATCGACCGTATCGTGGAACTGCAGCTGGTCGCGCTCGATGGTCTCCTGCGCGCCGCCGAAGCCGAAGACCTGACGGACGAACAGCCGCGAGTAGTTCAGGCGCGGCTCGGTGGTGCCGGCGCGGAACGCCTCGCCGTTCGGGAAGCCGGCCGTGCCGGTGGCGCTGTTGAGCCCAAAACCCTGGGTGAACTCGGGATTGAAGTAGACCGCCGCACCGTCCCACAGCTGGCGCCCGAACAGCGGCCCGAAGCTCATGGTCTCGCGGGTCTTCTTGCCGTTGGTCAGGCTGTTCTCGCCTTGATAGGGCGAGCGGAAGCGCGGATGGCCCTGCTGGATGTAGGTGAACTGGCCCTGCAGCAGCCAGCCCTCGGCCTCGAGGTTGTCGCGCAGGTCGTCGACCTCGGGCCACAGGCCGGTGTCGAACACCCCCGGAGTCAGGGGTTGGAGCTGGCCGCGCCCGACCGGCGCCGCGCGGCTCGCCTGCGCCGCCGTCTGGATCGCAGCCTCGTCTGCCGCGCGGGCGGTGCCGGGGCCGGCCGCGACCATCGCGAGCAGGCTGACCCCGATCCGGCGGCTCCAGATGCTGAACGTCGGCGACCCCGCGGCTGAGACGGCGGCCGCACGATGGCCCGCCTGCGACCTTTTGGCTACCTGGAATTCATGACAGATCGACGATCCCGAGACCCATCGGCCCCTCGGTCGTGCCCCCGGCCGATCGCCCCCGGCCGATCGATTGACAGCGTCGCCGGACGACAACTAGCGTCGTCGGCGCCATCTATGATTGCGCGCATGGTCGACGACGCCACACCCTCACTGTTGGACCGGACCTGGGGCAGCCTTCGCCGCGTGTGGCGCGAAGTGTCGAGCCTGCTGCCGGGCGCCATCAACCCGACGATCGACGCCGACCTCCAGGGCGCCTCGGCCCAGCAGCTGCGCGAGCGCATGCGCGAGTGTCTGGAGGCGCGCGGCGGCGAGGTCTCGGGCCGCGCCCGCGCGGTCGACCTGGGCATGACCTATCTGCGCCTGTCGGCGGCCGGCCGAAAGCTGTTCCTGTCGATCCTGGCCCACGACTTCGACCTGCCGCGCGAGCAGCTGCTGGGTGCCGCGACCGAGTACGCCGCGGCCGAGAGCCTCGAGCAGCGCCAAGCCCTCGAAACGAAGCTGCGCGAGGTCCTGACCGCGCCGCGCGTCCGCCTGCTGACCCAGTTCAACGCGATTCCGCAGGGCATCAAGTTCCTGGTCGACATGCGCGCCGACCTGCTGACCCATGTCGGCGAGGACCCCGCGCTCGCCGGGCTCGAGGCCGACCTGCGCCAGCTCCTGGCGTCGTGGTTCGACGTCGGCTTCCTCGACCTCGAGCCGATCACCTGGGACAGCGCCGCCTCGCTGCTCGAGAAGCTGATCGCCTACGAGGCAGTGCACAAAATCCAGTCATGGGCCGATCTGCGCAACCGGCTCGACAGCGACCGGCGCTGCTATGCCTTCTTCCATCCGCGCATGCCCGGCGAGCCGGTGATCTTCATCCAGGTCGCCCTGGTCAACGGCATGTCGGGCAGCATCCAGGATCTGCTCGACGAGAACGCCCCGGCGGCCGATCCGCGCAAGGCCGACAGCGCGATCTTCTACTCGATCTCCAACGCCCAGGTCGGGCTGCGGGGCATCGGCTTCGGCAACTTCCTGATCAAGCAGGTGGTCGACGACGTCGCCAAGCAGTTCCCGGAGATCGACACCTTCGCGACCCTGTCGCCGGTCCCCGGCTTCCGGCGCTGGCTCGACCGCATGGAGGCGTCCGCGCTGGTCACGCTCGCGCCGCCCCAGCGCTTCGAGCCGCTGGCGCGGGTGCTCGCGGCGCGCGGCCTGGACGACGACTGGCGCGCGTTGCTGGCGGTCGAGAACTGGTCGAGCGATCCCGACATCGCCGAGGCGCTGCGGCCGCTGCTGACCGGCCTGTGCGCGCACTATCTGATCGAGGTCAAGCGCCAGGGCCGGCCGCTCGATGCGGTGGCGCGCTTCCATCTCGGCAACGGCGCCGAAGTGGCGCGGCTCAACTGGCTGGGCGACCGCTCGGCCAAGGGGCTCGCGGAATCGGCCGGGCTGATGGTGAACTACCAGTATCGGCTCGAGAACATCGAGCAGAATCACGAGGCGTTCGCCGCCGACGGCACGATCGCGGTCGCCGACGGCGTGCGCGAGCAGCTCGCGCGCCTGCACGAGACCCCGCGCGAGGCCCAGCGCTTCTCGTTCCTCGGCGGCCACCTGCGGATCTGACGCTGCGCGCGGCAGCACTCCTGCTGGCGCTGCTGGCGGCGCTCGGACCGGCGACCGCGCAGGATCTCTTCTCGGTGCGCGATCCCGACGCGTCGTTCGTCGATCTCGCGGCCCGGCGCGCGGACTTGGACGTCGCCGCGGTGCGCGCGGCCTTGGCGTCCGCGCCGGTGTGCGCCGTCGATGCGGCGCCGCCGCCGACCGGCCGCATGGGGCTGCCCCACTATTATCTGAACGGGACCCACGGCGCGGTCGATCCGCGCTACGCCGACGCCGAAGCGCCTTACGCCGCGATGTGGCTGGCGGTCAGCGGCGGCGCCTCGCGCTACGCCGCGTTCGCCGAGCCGGCCGAGGCCGCGTGCGTGCTCGCGGTGCTCGGCCGCTGGGCCGACGCCGAGGCGCTGCTCGATTATTCGGGGCGCGAGTCGCAGCAGGCGTGGTTCATGGTCGAATGGGCGGCGTCGGCCGCCGGCGTCGCGCTGTCGGTGGTGCGCGCCGAGCCGTCGCTGCCGCGCGATCGGCTCGCCCACGTGATCGCCTGGCTCGCGCGCGTCGCGCACAAGCAGATCGCCGACCCGGTCGAGGTCGGGTGCTGCAACAACCACGCCGCCTGGCGCGGCCTGATGGCGACCGCGATCGGCGTGGTCGCGCGCGACGATCGGCTGTTTCGCTACGGTGTCGTGCAATACCGCGCCGAGATCTCCCGGCTCACCGCCGACGGCTGGTGGCCGCTGGAGATGTGGCGCAAGGACCGCGCGCTGCACTACCACAACTACGCGATCCTGCCGCTGGTCGGCATCGCCGAGTTCGCGGCGCGCCAGGGCACCGATCTCTACGCGGTGGTCGGTCTCTCGGGCCGGACCCTCCACGACGCCGTCGGCTTCCTGCTGCGCGCGCTCGACGACCCGGCGGTCATCACGGCGCTCGCCGGCGAGCCGCAGACTCTTCGCTCCCTGCGGCCGGGCCACCGCGACCTCGCCTGGATGGAGGCCTACCGCCGGCGCTTCCCGTCGCCGGCGTTCGACCGCCATCTGCCGACACCGCCGTTCGAGCCGCTGCTCGGCGGCAGCACGGCGGTGTACTGGCGGCGCGCGGCGCCGTAGCGGCCGCCGGATGTGCTATGCTGGCGCGCGGATGGACCATGCCAGCCTGCGCGCGGCCGGAATCGCGGCCGACCACCTGACCATCGCCGAGTATCCGGTCTCGCTCGAGCCGCCGCTCTATGTCAGCGGCACCCTGCATCGCTGCCAGATCGGCATGGCGGCCGCGATCCATCGCGACGTCGTCGTCGGCTCGGGGGTCGCGATCGGCCGCTACAGCCAGGTCGCGACCCGCAGCCTGATCGGCGTCGGCGGCCATCCGACCAACTGGCTCAGCACCCACTATTTCCAATACCGCCCGGCCGGCGGCGGACCCGAGGCACCGGACCCCTATGGCCTGCGCGGCGCCTTCGAGGAGACGCCGCCGACCTATATCGGCAACGACTGCTGGATCGGCGCCAACTGCTTCGTCAAGGCGGGGGTGACGATCGGCGACGGCGCGATCGTCGGCGCCGGCGCGGTGGTGACGCGCGACGTGCCGCCCTACGCCATCGTCGGCGGCGTGCCCGCGCGGCTGATCCGCTATCGCTTCGCCGACGATCTGATCCAACGGCTGATCGAGCTGCGCTGGTGGCAGTTCACCCCGGCGTCGCTCGCCGGGCTGCCGTTCAACCAGCCCGACCGCTGCATCGAGCTGCTGCGCGCGGCGCTGGGCGCCGGCACCGCCGAGCTGGCGCCGCAGCGCTACGTCGTGCTGCGCGGCTGAGCCGATGTTCGTCGACGGCAATCCGGCGCTGAACGATTTCCTGACGCGCCTGTCCTACGGCGCGGCGTTTCAGATGCGCGACTTCCTCGGCAGCCAGCTGGCGCAAAGCACGCGCGAGCGCTTCGCCTCGATCGCCGGCGTCGGCGAGCGGGGCGCGGCGGCCGCGACGTTGCACAGCGAGGGCATCGTCGAGCTCGGCCCGGTGCTCGACGCGCGTCAGGTCGCCGAGGCCGTCGCCGCGCTGATGCGCGCGCCGGTGCACGATGCCCACGTCCCGACCGCCACCTCGCCGCCCCAGGCCTTCGACGCGTTGTGCGGCCGGGTCCACTATGCCAGCTACGCGCCGGCCGCCGTGCTCGCAGCACCCCATCTGATCGAGCTCGCGAACAGTCCCGGCGTCCTCGGTCTGGTCGAGAGCTACCTCGGCTGTCCACCGACGCTCTATTCGGTCAACGCCTGGTGGTCGTTCCCCCAGGCCCGCCGCGCGAGCTATTCGCAGGCGCTCCACCGCGATCGCGACGATTTCAGATTCGTCACGCTGTTCGTCTATCTGACGACGGTCACCGCGGTGTCCGGCCCGCACCGCTACGTCCGCTTCAGCCATGACGCGCGCCAGCTCGCCGGTCGCCTGGTCGCCAGCGGCGTCGCGCCGGACCAACTGCAGGCGACGCTCGACGAGCTGTTCGCCGGCACGGGCTATCAGCACTCCGAGCAGGCCGAGACGCTGCTGGGCGATCTCGTGCACAGCTGGGTCGGCGATGCCGGCACGGCGATCCTGGCCGACACCTATGGGCTGCACATGGGCAAGCTGCCGCAGGAGGGCAACCGCCTGATGTTCTGGGCGCGCTACGGGCTGGGCGCCAACGACGTATCCCCGATCACCGCCGACGTCGGGAACGACGTCGATCTGGGCGCGCGCATCGGCCGCGATCCGCGGACGCGGTACGTCAACCGCCTGCTCACCGGGGACCGCGCCATCCTGGACGAGATCGCAGCCCCCCGCCGGCCGCCCGA
>WNFL01284342.1_pt2 | contig 18172 bp, 15 predicted proteins | sample 5400361 | NCBI WGS metagenome assembly WNFL01 (sample SAMN13153351, study PRJNA577476) | soil metagenome | isolation source: 40 cm soil on Douglas fir-dominated hillslope | place: USA:California | collected 2013-09-17
CGGCGACCCGCCGGGACTGCGCAGGCTCATCAATCTGGGTTGCGCGCAATGCCACAGCCCGCAGTTCCAAGGCCCGCGCGGAAATATGGGCGCGACCAACATGAATTTCGATGATTTCGAGAACCTGGTCTACAACCACACGACTGCGATCCATCAGCTGAGAATCTCGCGTGGCGGAAATGCCAATGGCAACGTTGACATGGGCGACTACAACCGCGAACGCGTGACGCCTGCATCGCTGCGGCAGATCTACAATTGGGCCCGCGACGATATCGGGTTCCGCGCGCCGATGGTGGCGCAGATCAGCAAACCTCAGATGGGCCCGACCGGTGCGTCATACACCGTCGCCGTTACCAATGGCGGCATCCAGGGCAGGGGCGTGATCGCAGAAGGCGTGAATGTCAGCCTCATCGTTCCCGCCGGTACAAATGTGGTCGCGGCGAATGGGCCGGGCTATCAGGGAACCCACATGGACGGCGGAAATATGGTCGCCACGTGGATGCTGCCGCGCAGCGCTCCGGGCGACAAGGCGGACCTTACGATCACGCTCTCCAAGGCGGGGACCGCGCAAGACAATCTCCGCGGCAACATCAAATGGGCGAAGCCCGGGCCGCGACAGGGCCAGAGCCAGGACGTGGTGAATATCGCTCCGCCCGCGGCTTGATTTTTCGCAAATCTGCAAAGCCGGCTTCCCGCAAGGAAGCCGGCTTTCTTTCGTCCGGAAAATCTTCGCCTAAGCTAGGGCAATTGATTACCCTGAAACCCGCGAGCCTGACGGGAGTGGTTCACAGTGCGTAGTGTCGTTCGGCAAAGGGTCTGGGGTTTGGTTGCCTGTCTCGCCTGCACCTCGCTGCCGGTTTGGCCGGGACACACCGAAGAATCCCCCACTACCGCTTCCGTGCCCAATTTCTCCGGGGTATGGGCGCGCTCGACCTTCGGCTGGGAGTTGCGCTCCTCCGGACCTGGGCCTTTGAAGAATTTGCGGCGCCGCCCCAACGGCACCAGCGACGCACAGATGCTGGTGGGCGATTACACCAGCCCTATCCTGACGCCGCGCGCGGCAGAAATCGTGAAGCAGCATGGCGAGATGTCGGAGGCCGGAAAGGCCTTTCTTGATCCCTCGAACCAATGCGCCACCATGGCCCCGCCCTATATCCTCAGGATCAACGAAATGGAGATGGTGCAGCAGCCCCATATGGTCACCATCCTCTACATGCAGGATCATCAGTTCCGCCGTATACGGATGAACGACTCGCATCCCAAGGAGGTGGTTCCTTCCTGGCATGGCGACTCGGTCGGCCATTACGAGGGCGACACGCTGGTCGTCGACACCGTGGGAATCAAGGTCGGCCCAGCCTCCATGGTGGACATGTACGGCACGCCCCATAGTGAGCAACTCCATGTGGTGGAGCGCTACCGCATGGTCGACAATGAGATCGCGCAAGCCTCCAGCGCACTCAACGACAAGGAATATGGCCGCGCCGACGGGCCGGCCGCCGATGGCGTGTTTGTCGATTACGGCTACAAGGGGAAGGGGATACAGGTTCAATTCACCATCGAGGATCCGGTGATGTTCACGGCGCCCTGGTCGGGCTCGGTGACTTACTTAAGGGCCGCGAACGATTGGGAGGAACGCGTCTGCGCCGAAAACACCTTCGAATATTATTCCGGCAAGCACACGGTAGTGCCCACAGCCGACAGACCGGATTTCTAGCCGCTTAGAATCTACGTGAAAACAAGGACACCGCAACGATGAAACGGATGATTTCCTCGACGCTCGCCTGTCTTGCCGCGTCATTTCTGCTGAGCGCGATACTCACGAGCCCCGTCCACGCGCAGGCGCCGGAGAAAAAGGAAGGCTACAGCGAATCCTTCCGCGGCAGCCAGCGCAACAACGAGACCTTTCAGAAAATCGCCCCGTTCAAGGTCTTCGACAATTTGTACTATGTCGGACCAGGCTTCGTGTCGGTCTGGCTGATTTCGACGCCGCAAGGCGCCATCCTGGTCGATACCGCGCAAGAACCTTATGTCGATCACGTCATCGACAGCATCAAGAAGGTTGGCTTCGATCTTAAGGACATCAAATACATCATCCTGACGCACGGCCATCTCGATCATTTCGGAGGCGCCGCGCGTATCCAGGAATTGTCGGGCGCGCGGGTGGCATCGCTCGATGAGGACTGGCAGATGATCGAGAAGGCGGGCATGACCCCGGGGAGGGGCAACGCATCGCCGCCGCGCGTGCCCAAGCGCGATATGGTCCTGAAGGAAGGCGATACGCTGACCTTGGCGAACACGACGCTGAAATTCTACAAGCACCCCGGCCATACGCCGGGCTCGCTGTCGGCCGAATTCACCGTCTACGACAACGGCACGCCGCACAAAGCCTTCATCTTTGGCGGCCCCGGACCGCGAGATGGCGTGCGCGGCGGCGAGCAGTTCCTCGCCAGCATGAATCGTGTCGCGCAGATTCCCGGCATCGAAGTGGCCGTGAATGTCCATTCCTGGCTGACGTCCTATCCCTATCCCAACGGGGGCATTCTGGAACGCGCCCAGAAACTGGCGCAGCGCAAGCCGGGCGAACCGAATGTTTTCGTCGATCCGGATTCCTGGCGTCTGTGGGTGAAGCAGGCCCAGGAGGGCGCGGCGAAGAATCTCGCGGATGAAAAGCGCAAAACCGGCCCTCAGTAGGCCGGCGAGTCACCCGAGCATCTTGGTGACCATCTCGTAGAGATTCGCCGACAGGCCGGGGCCAGATGCGATGGCTTCGAGCTCCGCTCGCATCAGGCGCTTGCGCTCGGAATCGTAACGCCGCCAGGCCTCGAAAGCCGCCGCCATGCGTGCGGCCGTCTGCGGATTGATGGCATCGAGCGTCTGCACCACTTCACGCACCAGACGATAGCCGGCTCCCGTGCGGTCATGGAAGCGAAGCGGGTTGCCGATGGCGAAAGCGCCGATCAGGGCCCGCACCCGGTTCGGGTTCTTCAGCGAAAAGACCGCGTGGCTCATCAGTGTCCGCACGCGGTCCACCGTGTCGCGCTGCGGCGACATCGCTTGCAGGCCCATCCATTTGTCGAGCACCAGGGGATCGGCTTTGAAACGGTCGTGGAAATGCGCGAAGGCTGCGTCGCGCCGCGGATTGATCATGCGCGCCAGCGCCGACAAGCCGGCCGTCATCTCGGTCATGTTGGTGGCCGCGCGGTAATGGGCATCGGCGCGCACCGCCGCGCTCTCATCATCAGACGCGGTGAGGAAGCGCAACGCCGAATTGCGCAGCGACCGCCGCCCCGCGGAGGCGGCGTCGGGGCTGAAGGGCGCGCGCGATTCCAGCCGACCGTAAAGCGCCGTCAAAGCCGCGCCGTGAGCTTCGCCAATCGCTCGGATGAGCGCGTTGCGCGCCAAGTGAATGGCTTCCGGATCGATCGGAGTAAGAGCGAGGGCCAGTTCGCTTTCGCTGGGCGGAATCAACATCAGGGCTGTGAAGGCGTGATCCTCGTCGGCGCGTTCGAGCACGCCGCCAATAGCGTCGATATAGACGGAGTCGGCGCGCGGCGGCCGCGCCAACTGGACGTCCTGGATCATCGCCAAAAGAACGTCCGTGGAGAGCTGCTGACCGGCTTCCCAGCGATTGAACGCATCCGTATCGCGGCTCATCAGAAAGGCGCGTGTTTTCGCATTCGCCGGCGTTCGGATCGTGACAGGTGCCGAAAAATTGCGCCCGATCGACAGCACCGGCTCCTCCGGCAATCCGGTGAACACGAAGCGCCGCTCCGATCCCGTCAATTCCAGCACCCGCTCCTCGGGACCGACATCGTTTTCGCCTTCGAGCGTGAGGGGCAGGGCCTTGCCACTCGTCTTGCCGATCAGGCCGAGCGCCACGGGAATGTGCATGGGCAGCTTGTCGGGTTGCCCCGGCGTTGGAGGCACAATTTGGCTGAGCTTCAAGGTGTAGGCCTTGGCGGCAGGATCATAGTCGCCGTCGGCGCGAATTTCCGGAGTGCCCGCTTGCGAATACCAAAGGCGAAATTGGTTGAGGCGGCGTCCGGACGCGTCCTCGAAACAGCGCACGAAATCCTCGACCGTTGCGGCCTGACCGTCATGACGGTCGAAATAGAGATCCATGCCTTTGCGAAAGATTTCGGGCGTGACGATCGTGCGCAGCATGCCGATGACCTCGGCGCCCTTTTCATAAACCGTCGCGGTGTAGAAATTGTCGATGGCGATGTAGGACTGCGGCTGTACCGGGTGGGCGAGGGGGCCCGAATCCTCCTGGAACTGCCGCAGGCGAAGATCCTTCACATCGGTGATGCGGCGCACGGCGTGCGAGCGCATGTCGCCGGCGAAACCGGTCTCGCGGAAAACGGTGAGCCCTTCCTTCAGCGAAAGCTGGAACCAGTCGCGGCAGGTGATGCGGTCGCCGGTCCAATTGTGAAAATATTCGTGCCCAACCACGGATTCGATACGCGCATAGTCATCGTCTGTCGCCGTCTCGGGACTGGCGAGCAACACCTTATCGTTGAAGATGTTGAGGCCCTTGTTCTCCATCGCGCCGAAATTGAACGCCGACACGGCGACGATCATGAAGATGTCGAGATCGTATTCGCGGCCATAGCTTTCCTCGTCCCAGCGCATGGAACGCTTCAGGGAGTCCATCGCATATTCGGCGCGCGCCTCATTGCCGTGTTCGACATAGACGCGCAGATCGATGGTGCGGCCCGCCAGCGTCCGATATTCGTCGCGGATATGGCCGAGGTCGCCGGCCACCAGCGCGAAGAGGTAGCTCGGCTTGGGAAAGGGATCGCGCCAGCGCGCGAAATGGCGTCCCCCCGGAAGATCGCCGGACTCGATCAGATTGCCGTTGGACAGCAGCACCGGCGAGGTTTCGAATTTCGCCAGATTATCGGGGCGGTCGAGAAAATAGCTGATGCAGCGGAAACCCTCGGGCTCGCATTGGGTGCAATAAATGCCGTTCGACATATAGAGCCCCTCGAGCGCCGTGTTTTCGGCCGGGGCGATTTCGGTCACGATCTGAAGCGTGAAGGAGGCCGGCGGCGCATGGACCGTGAGCGTATCGGTATCGAGCGTGTAGGCGGACGATGCGAGTGGTTTGTCGTCCACCGCGATCGAGACCAGCGTCAATCCGCATCCGTTCAGCACCAGGGGCTCGGCCGCGGCCGCGCGTCGTTCGACTTTCATGGTCGCAGCGACGACTGTCGCCTTGCCGTCCAGCCGAAAATCGAGCGCAATCTCGGGGATGCGATAAGGCGGGGGCGCGTAATCCTTCAGATAAACGGCGCGCGGTTCGGCTGTTTTCATTGAATGGTTCCCAATCGAAATAGAAGCATATAGCCGCCAAGGCGCGGTCGCGGAAGTTCCCGCTATTAAACGCAAAGACTTGCCAAGCGGGATAGGGTTCCCGGGAGGAACCCACGAATAAGTCGTTGGATGTCCGGGATCGTTACGTCAGAAGCCGAGCGGCAAATCCTCGTTCAGGCGCTTGGTCAGCCCGAAACAGTAGCGCGACATCGGGCCGTTTCGCGACCAATAGTCAAGCGTCTGGTTCTGCGGCTGCTTCCAGGGGAGAGAACCGGCAAGTCGAGCGGCTTCGAAGCGTTTGGCATCGCTGCGGAACCCGCCGTGAGACAACCGCGTCGCCAGATCGTCCAGATCGATCGCGAGATTCTGCATGCCGTGTTCGATGGTCATGAAATCGGACGCATCGATCTGGCTTTTCAGTTGGGGAAGCACGGTGCTCGCACCTTCGAAACTGCCATAGCAGGATTCGAAATCCTCATAATCGGATGTCGTCACAGGGGCCGGCGCCGCCACGGCAAGCAACGCCGCCATCGCCAATCCCGCGAGCATCCAAATCCCTCCAGGCCGGTAGAGCGCCTCTTGCCAAGGCGTGGAGTGTGCGCCGCTTAGCCGGCGTCGCTCAAGCGGCTCCGACCGAGCGGGTCGGCATCGAGGAGCCGGCCGGACAGCGCGCCTAGCCAATCCAACCCCGCAGCCAAGCGGACGTTCTCTCCGATCACGACGATGGCGGGTGCGTCGGCCATGGCCGACGCTTCGCCCAGCGCCGCCAACCGTGTCACCATCGTGGTCTGCCCGTCCAGCGAGGCGTTGCTGATGATCGCCGACGGCTCGTCGCCATCGCGGCCCGCCGCGATCAGCTTTGCGGCGATCTCGCCCGCGTGCTTGCGCGCCATATAGAGCACGATGGTGGGCGAGCCTTTGGCGATTGCCTCCCAATCGAGATCGGGCGCCGCGCCGCGGGCGGCGCTGCCGGTGATGAAGGTGACCGCCTGGTTGGTGTCGCGATGGGTTACAGGAATCCCCGCATAGGCCAGGCCGCCAATCCCGGCCGTCACCCCCGGTACGATCCGGAACGGGACATTCGCCCGCACCAGAGCCAGCGCCTCTTCGCCGCCGCGGCCGAACACGAAGGGGTCGCCGCCCTTCAGGCGCAACACGCGCAAACCTTTGCGCGCATAGGAAATCAGCCGCCGGGAAATGCTGTCTTGCGACGGCGAGGGCCTGCCGCCGCGTTTGCCTGCGTCGATGATCCGCGCGTCGGAACGTGCCAGCACCAACAGCGCTTTGTTCACCAGGGCGTCGACCACGATGACATCCGCTTCGGCAATTCCGTGGAGCGTGTGCAGCGACGCCAGCCCGGGGTCGCCCGGCCCCGCGCCCGCAAGCCAGACCCAGCCAGGCTGCAGACGCGGCAAGGCGAGGGTCTCCGCCAAGCGCCGCAGCGCGATGCGATTGTCGGCAGCCAGTATGATTGCGCTACTCATTCTACAATTCCGTATATGTATAAGTTATGATATCACACACCTGAGATGTTCAAAAGGAAAATGCCAACCCATGCTAGCGTCCATGACCATAGGGGGGATTCACGGGTGCGATCAGGATTATTGCTTGCCTTCCTGGGCTTTCTTACTGCTGCGCCAGCCTGCTCTGCCGAACGATGGCAGCAATATCTTTATCCTGAAGATGGATTTTCCGCGAATTTTCCGGAGCAGCCCACGCTTCTCGAACAGCGTCATGACACCTCCCAATCAGCCGGAGGCACCGTCAGCGAACGGATTTATTCCTTCGACGAGGGCGGGGTCATCTACAGCGTCAGCATCATCGATTTCACCAAAGGCGATGTGGACCCCGACATCGCGGTCGATGAGGTCGCGTCCGCTTTGACCGGCTTGGGCAGCGTGACCTTCGACGGCTCGATCTATCTCGACCAGATGCACGGTCGCGAGCTCATCGTCATCGGCCGCGACGGTACCAGCTACACGGACGGAATCTTCTACCTCAAGCGGCTGTTGTATCAGATGAAAGTGGTCTACCCCGCGATCAACACCGACCCGGCGGGATCATCTGGGATCAGCATCTTTCAGGGCAAATTCCGCTTCCTGGACCCATACTGAACGTCACGGCCTCACGCGTTCGCGACCGCGAGGCCGGCGATTTTGTGGCAGGATGCGCTGTCTTCCATAGGGGATCGGGGATGCGTGCAATCGCTTTATTCGGCGTCGCGGGGGTTCTTTTCGCCGGCGCCGCGTACGCAGCAGAGGGTGGGTGGCAGGAGTTCAGCTATCCCGAAGCGGGCTTTGCCGCCCAATACCCCGATCGCCCCAGAGTCGAGGTCAGGGATTATAAGACCACGCAAATCCCCGAAGGCGTCGTCAAGGAGCGCATTTACTCGGTCAATTCCGGTGGCGTCGTCTACGCGGTTCAGATCGCCGATTTCACTCGCACGCGGGCGCAAAAAGACCGCACCATCGATGAGGCCGCCAAGAACTTGATAGGCCTGGGCAAGGTCACGCATGACGTTTCCGGCCGCATCGATTGGAATTATGGCCGCGAGATTCGCGTCGAGGACAATGACGGCACCAGCTACACCGACGCGATCTTCTTCATCGACAGCCAGCTGTACCAGATCAAAGTCACATACCCGCTCGCCAACACCGATCCGGTCGGTTCCTCCGGCATTCATTTCTTTCAGCAGGCGTTTCGCCTGCTGCACTGAGCTTTAAGAGGCCCCGAATTTTGCGACTGCCTGCCCTCATCCTCGCAACGGCGCTTCTCGCCGCCCCGGCTGCCGCGCAGGGCTGGCGGGAATACACCTACCCCGATCTTGGATTTGCCCTGCATTTTCCGGACGATCCCAAGATTGAAGAAACCACCTATATGACCGTCGACGGCATGACCGTGCCGGCACGAATCTATTCGCTGAACCAGGAGACCAGCGCCTATCGGATGATCGTGGCCGATTTTTCGCGTCGCACCAATCTGAACGACCGGCAGGTGATCGATATGGCGATCAAGACCCTCACGCAAGACGCGGAGGTCAAGCTCGATATCCCCGCCCGAGTGAGCCGCGTTTTCGGCCGCCAGCTGAGCCTTCTGGGCAAGGACGGCAGCCGCTCCAGTGTGGCTCTGTTCTATTACCAGCGCCGTCTCTATCAGATCCAAGGAACGGTGCTTCCTTCGAACGCCGATCCCTCGTCGGGCGAGGCGATCCGGTTCCAGCAATCGCTGCGCTTCACCAATGATGCGTCGCGGCTGTTCAACAACGACGTGGCGCGCCTGCTCGGCCTCGGCCCCGGGGCAAATGGCACGTTTGAGGGTCGCTAATTCGCTGGCGTTCTTCCTCCCTGGGCACTAGAGAGTCATACCACTCCGAATCACGAGCCCTTTGCGATGTTCGGCATCCCGAAAAGCGATCTCATACCCAATAGCTATGCGTTTGAATCCCAGCCATTGATCACCGCGAACGGGTTTCGCGAATACGATGCGCGCTGGCTCTTCCCCAAGGAGATCAACCTCATCGGGATCCAGGCGTTGGGTCTTGCGCTCGGCACATATTTTCACGAGCGCGGGATCGAGCCGAAAATCGTGGTGGGACATGATTTCCGCTCCTATTCGCTGTCCATCAAGCAGGCCCTGACGCTTGGCCTCATGGCCGCGGGTTGCGCGGTGCACGATATCGGTCTTGCCCTTTCCCCCGTCGCCTATTTCGCCCAATTCGCGCTCGATGCGCCGGGCGTCGCCATGATCACCGCGAGCCATAACGAGAATGGCTGGACGGGGGTGAAGATGGGCGCACAACGGCCGCTCACCTTTGGCCCCGATGAGATGACGCGGCTGAAGGACATCGCGCTTTCCGGCGAGGCTCGTGCCCGCGCGGGCGGCAGCTATACGCGCGTGGAGAACATGCGCGAGACCTACCTCGATGCGGTCACCAAAGGTCACCGTCTGTCGCGCCCCATCCGCGTGGTCGCCGCCTGCGGCAATGGGACGGCCGGGGCCTTCGCGCCCGAGGCGTTGCGCCGCATCGGTGCCGATGTGGTGCCGATGGATACCGAGCTCGACTGGAATTTCCCGAAATACAATCCGAACCCCGAAGATTTGCACATGCTGCACGCGATGGGGGAGACGGTGCGGGAATCGAGAGCGGAAATCGCGCTCGGTTTCGACGGCGATGGGGACCGCGTGGGCGTGGTCGACGACGAAGGTCACGAGATCTTCGCCGACAAGGTGGGCGTGCTGATCGCGCGCGATCTGTCCTCGCGGGTGAAGAACGCGAAATTCGTCGTCGATGTGAAATCCACCGGCCTGTTCGAAGTCGATCCCGTGCTGAAGGCGAACGGCGCGGTCACCGATTATTGGAAGACCGGTCATTCCTATATCAAGCGGCGCACGGCCGAGCTCGGCGCGCTGGCAGGGCTGGAAAAGAGCGGCCATTATTTCTTCAATCCGCCGATCGGCCGCGGCTATGACGATTCCATTGTCGCCGCCATCACCGTTCTGGAGATGCTCGATCGCGCCGGAAAGAACATGTCCGCGCTTGTGCACGATCTGCCCAAGACCTGGGGCTCGCCGACCATGGCGCCGTTCTGTCCCGACGAGCGCAAATACCAAGTCGCCGATGCGGTGACTGAGGATTATCAGCGCATGCAGGCCAAGGGCGAGCGGATCCTGGGCCAGAAAATCGCCCGGCTGGTGACGGTGAACGGCGTGCGCGTGACGCTGGAAGACGGCACCTGGGGCTTGGTGCGCGCCTCGTCCAACAAGCCCTCGCTGGTGGTGGTGTGCGAAAGCCCCGTGTCGCTGGACGCGATGCACGCCATGTTCCGCGACATCGACGCGCGGCTCTCGAAATTCCCGGAAGTCGGCGAATACGACCAGAAGATCTAGTGCCGACCGACTAAGCCGCTTCGGCGCGGGGGCTTTTCACAAATGCCACCGCATCGCGCAGCACCGAAAGCCCAGCGCCCTTTCGGCACGCGTTCTCGCTCAAATGCCGGCGGAACAGCCGCGCGCCCGGCTGGCCGTGAAACAGCCCCAACATGTGCTTGGTCATGGTGTTGAGCGGCACGCCTTCCGCAAGCCGCGACGCGACATAATCGAGATAGGCATCCACCGCTCGCGCCACGTCGCCAACCGGCCCGCCGAAAAACCGCGCATCGACATCGGCAAGCAGCGCAGGGGCCTGATAGGCGGCGCGGCCGATCATCACGCCATCGACGTGGTGCAGATGCGCTTCGGCCTCATCGAGCGAGGCGATACCGCCATTGACCAGGATGGTCAGGCCGGGCCGGGCCCGCTTCAACGCATAGATGAGCGGATAATCGAGCGGCGGCACGTCGCGGTTTTCTTTCGGCGACAGTCCCGTGAGCCAGGCTTTGCGAGCATGCACGGCGAAAGTCGTGACACCGGCGTGCGCGCATGAATCCACCAAAGCGGGCAGGGCGGTCTCAGGGTCCTGATCGTCGACGCCGATGCGGCACTTCACCGTGACCGGAATCGCCACGGCTTCGCGCATCGCGGCGACGCATTCCGCGACGAGGGCGGGCTCGCGCATCAGCGCCGCGCCGAAGCAGCCCGATTGCACGCGATCCGACGGACAGCCGACATTCAGATTGATCTCGTCATAGCCGAACTCGGCGCCGATGCGGGCGGCTTGTGCCAACTTTCCCGGCTCCGCGCCACCCAGCTGCAGGGCGACCGGATGCTCCATTCGCGAAAAGCCGATCAGGCGCTCGCGGTCTCCGTGCAGGATCGCATCTGCGGTGACCATTTCGGTGTAAAGCCGCGCGTGTTTCGAAAGCAGCCGATGCAGGACCCGGCAATGCCGGTCCGTCCAATCCATCATCGGGGCGACCGCGAAAATTCTCTCCCGCATGCAGGATGCCTTACGGTATCGGATGTGGGAATAGAACATGGACAAGCCGCGCGCAATTCATGCTTTGGCCTGCCGAGGCCGGGCGGGCGAGTGATTTTGCACCGGTTTCAAGCAGAAACTTCGAATTAGGCGAACGGCAGATAGCCCGGTGCGGATTTCCGAAACGTTAACTATCCTCCCAATAATAAATCGTGGCTTGATCGTTCGTTGTGAATCGACATGCGATCTTGATAACAGCGGAACGCGTCCCCGACGGTGAACAGTTCGGGCGGCCGTTTCGGCGGGTGGGGTAATATGAAAGATATCGGCGCAGAAGCGCTCAAGCGCATCATCGAATCCCAGCATGGCGGCACCGCTACCTTTGACAGATCGGTGCGGGTTCTTCCGTCGAAGGTCAAACAGGGCGATTGGGATGGCGTGGTCCATCTATTCGATCTGAAAGGCAATCCCAAAGCCAAACGCGCCTATGCATGGTCAGCGCCTATCCACGGAAGCACGAAACCGCGCTATTTCGCCGTGCTGCACATGGGACAGGTGGTAGGGCCGGTGGACGCGGTAAGGGCGGCCGCTGCGGCGATCGGAAAATGGGGCGCGCAGAGCGTCGGAAGGTAACGCGCGGACTCGAAGGGCCAGCCCGCAGCCGCACGACGTCGACTTCATCCCTCTACGAAAGACCGTCGGCTTCACCCGTTCGCGGCTCGTCGCGGGCGGCGCTCTTGGCGCGCAATGGTGCGCCTCGCCGGGCGCTTGGCGCGGGCCTGCTTTACCTTCTCCCCCAACACCTTGGGATTGTCCTCAAGACTGGACGTATCGAACCCATGATAGAGCGATAGGAACCGAAATGGGTGGTCTTGATACGATGTGTACATCACGTTGTTGATGTCTTTGTTCGTATCGAAGTACTCGATGCGCGGGTTATTGGCGTGCAGTGAAAGATGATGCCGCGCCAGCATGAGCCCGAATTGGTCGATCCAGCGAGTCACCTCGCGTCCGCTCAACGCCTGCTCCAGATAGCTTCGCAAAAAACGCAAGAATAAAGCCGCGTTGCTTGTTGGATTCACCAGGAGCAAATTGGCCGTCAGGCGCGACCCGGCATTTTTGCTGTCCGCGTTTTCGTTGAACACGACATCGGTGTTCGCGCAGCGTTCCAGAAGGTCCTTGACGCCCCGCTGCAGCAAAAGGTCGATATCGGAGACGAACACCGGCAGCTTCAGTTTCTGCAGGAACGAGCCAAGCCTCAGAAAGCGGATCGATTGGAAATGCGCAACCGGTTTGGCGATTCTGCCCTTGGGGGGCGAGTCGTAGCACTGGGTTGTTACAGCTTCGGCATCGAACGCGTCGCTGGTGAAGATCAGCCGCTTGTCCCGGATACCTAGCGACTTCACCACCTCGCGCAAATGGCCGGTTCCGCCGATGACATGCAGGATGATAAGACAAGGCACGTCGCAATGCTTGAGAATCGATTTGATATACCAGCGGGCGTAGAGGTCGACATAGGCCCGGTCTGCCGCGGCGAAAAACACGGCTTCGGCGCCGAGGCGCGCGGCGGTCGCCCGCAACTCCAGCCAGCTGAGGGGAACACCCGATGATGTCATGAGCCCGATTTTGGCTTCGCGGGCCGATGCGGGCGTAGCGCCGTGCACAGCAGGAAGATCCACTGCATCCAGCAGCAAGCGATAATGCTTTGCCCATCCTTCCCATTCGGAGCCGGCAAGTGCGCCGACCTCAATCTCCTTGGCCGCCTTCACCAGTTGTTCGATCTGCTCCGCCGCGCGAGAGGTCAAGGGCCGGCAGAGAAGCGTGCTTGCCACATCGTGCAAGTCGCGTATCCGGATAAGAGGGTGGACGTCGCTCTTGGCCCCAAGGGCGAGCGCCATGCGATCTTCGATCTCGTGTTCCTGTTCCTCATCACCCGCCTTGTCGGAACATTGGGCAAGCACGGAACGCGCGGTGCCATGCGACGCGTCGAGCGAAAGCAGCATCGCTGCGTATTTGGCAGCTTTGCCCTTGCGGCCAAGCGTCAGATTGCACGAGAGCGCCGCATCCAAGAGCGCGATGTTGCGGGGAATGAGCTCCACCAAGGCCGATGCATATCTCTCGGCTTTTTCGACCTCGCTGGCGGCCAAATGGTCATTGAAGCATTGGATCGCAGCCGGTACCTGACCCTGGATTTCGCCGAGCAGAACGTCCATGTCGGTTGCCGTCGATTTCCATTCGACCAGTTTCTCGATCGCGTTCAGCGTCTGCCCCTCGGCGCCGAGCATTTTCACAAGTGGCCGCAACGTCTGGGCATCACCCGGGTGCGTCTCGTCGAGATGCTCCAACAGCAGCAATGCGTCCCTGGCCCGCCCCCCTTCATGGAGGGAATTGGCTAGCCTCCTGAGGTTACCCAATCTGACGGGGTCTCCTAAACCCCGGGACGCGGTTGGCATCATGTCGGTTTCACCCTTGGATGACTCCGCGATTTTGCGGTGGCAGAGAGGCGGCAGCGATCAAGGGCGATCCATGAATTGGCCATACATGCCGATCACATGACTTCTGGTCGGTCCCAGATAATCGCCATTCATGGCCGCGAAGGAGATCGCGCCTCGCCACATGATTTGAAGCTCAAAGCGATTTGAGGCCGCCGGCCAGTTCGCTTCGGATGCCAGCGCCAGATGCTCGAGCAAAGGTATCTTTGGCGCCAGCACGAGGCTTTCGCGAGCCTCGTCGGGATCGAGCACCCAGCGATGATGGATGAAACCGCGATAGGGTCCCTCGGGTCGCAGGGATTCGAGATAGCGAGAGGGGACCGCGATATAGCCGGCGTCGGCGATGCGCGGCAACATTTCCAATGTCATGGCCGGATAGGCCAGGTCCTCCAAGGTGTGCGAGCAGATCGCATATGAGAACCGGCCATGCTCGGCGACGTGCCGCATCAAGGGATCCCAACTGCGGCTGTCGTTCAGATTGCCGGTGAAGTGGACCGGAGCAACCGCGCAGCTGTTCATGTCGAATGTCGCCGAGAGCACGTCGCTCGACCAAGGATTCGCCGCCGCGCCGATATCGATCACGGTAAAGTTCGGGCATCTCGCCTGCTGCTGCCGCAGAAACTCCATCAACGGGCCGTGGTGGTGTAACGGCGCGTAGCTGAAATTCTGAGTCGGGCGTTTGACCCGCCGCTCGAACAGGAAGTCCATTTGCAGCAGATTGCCGTCTTGTACGCCTGCAAGCCGATGAAAGTCGGTGACTTCCGTGCAGTGGAATCCCATGGCTGCCAATTGCGAAAACACCGCCTCGGCGCGGGCACCGCCAATATTATATTCGACGAGCGATATTTCGACGAGGATATAGTCGGCATGGCGAAGCACGGATTGCCCGCCGCGAAGGACGTCAAGTTCCGCTCCCTGCGTATCGATCTTGACAAAATCGAACCGCCGCCCTGCGAACAAGTCGTCGATACGAACCTTGTCGACCTCGCGTTTCACGACAACTTCGTCGCGGAAAAAGGGCGTATTCTCGCGATAAAGAGAACTGCCGGTCGATTGCAGCCACTCCTTGGTCAGGAACAACTCCGCGCGGCCCGCTTCGTGCGAAGCGGCGACCGCGTGTTGCTCGAAGGCAAGCTTCGATAGCTCGTCCTGGCAAAAGGGGTTCGGCTCGATCAGCGTTGGCACGCAATCGGGAAACACATCGAGGAACTGTTGGGTGAAGGTTCCAATATGCGCACCGACATCGAGCAGCGTGCGCGGCGCGTAACCCTGAAAACGTAGGCCATCCAAAACGTCTTTTTTCATCGGGTCCCTGTCTTGCGCCGAATAGTCGGCGTCAGCGCCTCACGCTTGCCAGAATTCTTGGTTATCTCAACGGTCTGCTTGAAGGCGTCGCCTTCGACCCGCGCAATGTCTTTGACGGTCCACACGCGCTCATCCGCGCGCATGGGCCGCGCCAGGTGAAGCGGCGCAAGGTTTGCCTTGTACAGCCCGTGATAATCCGCCATCGCGAGAACCTCCTGATTCTCGTGATCGTGACTGATCCCTGCCTCCAGATAGGTGTCGAGGTTGGAAAGGTCCGGCTGCGGCACGCGACCCTTCTGATGCTCGCTACACATCATCCGGTAGAGATCCTCCAGCCGGTCGACCAGCAGGTCGGTGTCGAAGAGACGGCAAGTGTGGCGCCCGGCCTCCAGTTTTCGCTTATAGGATTCGATTTCGGATCGGTTGTTTCCCAGGGCGACCGCGCGTTCGACATAATCCTCGGGGTGGGTGCACACCAGATCGCTTAGCCCCGCCGCGCGAACCAAGCTGCCGCAAACACGCGAGGCGAAGCTCCGTCCCGAGAGGGTGAGCACCGGCACGCCCATCCAGAGCGCATCGGACGCCGTCGTGTGCGCGCCATAGGGTGCGGTGTCCAGGAAAAGATCGGCGAGAGGATAGCGCGCAAGATGGAGCGGATTACGTTGTTTGGGAGCGAAGACCAGTCGCGCACGGGACACGCCACTGCGTTCGGCGAATTCGCCCAGGCGTTTTTTTGTCTCGGCGGATGTATCGAGGAGCCAAAGGACGCTGTCGGGAACGCGCTTCAGAATCTCCAGCCAGCGTTCGAAGGTGAAGCGGCCGATCTTGTGCGTTCCATTGAAGCAGCAGAATACGAACGCGCCATCGGGCAATCCGGCGTCGCGTCGTGCCGGCCGCTCCGTCGCGACCACCCTTTTGCGGTCGTTGGGTTGGTAGCAGGGAAGCCGAACGACCGTTTCTGAATAATAAATCTCCGATCCCTGCGGGATGATCCAATCGTCCGCGATGATGTAGTGATGATAGGGCGTGGCCATCGTCCCGGGATAACCGAGCCAATTCACCTGCACCGGCGCGGGGCGGCGGGCGAATACGCCGGTGCGCGAATCGCGCGTATGCCCATTGACGTCCACGAGGATATCGATTCCGTCAGCTGCGATCTTGCGGGCGGCCTCATCGTCGCTGAGGTTCCGAATGTCGGTCCAATGTTCGACGGCGGCTTTGATCCGGGTGGTCAGCTCGCTCTTCGAGTCCGGTCCGCAATAATAGGCAAACACTTCTAGGTTGTTCTTATGATGGCATTCAAAAAGCTCCGACATCAGATAGCCGATCGCGTGATCGCGCAGATCCGATGAGATATATCCGACGCGCAGCCGGCGGCTGCCGAGATCTATCACGGCGTGCCGACGGTCGCTCTCAGGATTTTGTGGCCCTTCGAAAGCCGACAATTTGATATAGCGGTTGGCGGAAGCCAACTGTAACAGCGGGTCGTCCGTATACACCGACATGGAAAGCGGATGGATGCCTTTCACCAATGCCTTGCGGTCCAGGCGCTCCGACGGCACGACGGTAGGCCATTTGCACTGCGCGAGGCGCAAGGCAATATACTGCTCGATGAGGTCTGACTGTTGCGGGTTGATTTCCAGGCATTGCTGAACAATGGCTTCGGCAGTTTCCACCTGTTGATGGTCCGATAGGACGCGTGCAATCTGTTTCAAAGTGGTCGTGACATACCCAACCGCATGACCGGTGATGGGAACGGGCCTATGAACTGCCGATTTCCACAGCTCTACCGCGCGATCTGCGGCGCCGGAACGTTCCAACAGACCACCGAGATTGATATAGGCCGGCATGAAATCCGGATTGAGTGCGATGGCGTTTTTCAGAGCCTCTATGGCGGCGGCTTGGTCTCCGGCCTCGGCATCCAATGCGGAGCAATTGAAGTACACCACATAAAGCTGAGGGTGCTCGCGGTTGAAATTGATCCAGACCTTATAGAGCTGCCGAGCAAGCGTTGTCTCACCCGTTCTACACAGACCGCTGGCCGCGTCGATGAGCTCACCGATCGGGAGTTTGCCCGACGTGGCCTGCTGTAGCGCGGTTAAGAAAATGTTTTCCGCCATCTCCGTCCATTTCGCAGTTCGGGTCGGGCTTCCCGAATGATTTCAATTGCGGGAGGCGTCTTCTTGATCGAAGAAAATTTGAACGATTGTCGTTAACAAACCGCTAAATGCTTTCGCGGCTCGTCAAGTTGCCGGCGAAAACGGGCAAGGCCACCCGGCGCGGTGCTGCAGTCACGTACGGAAAGATCCCTAAGCCGGGATAGCCGCGATCAACGGGCTGGGACGACTTCAAACGTTAGGCCGGAACCGTCGTTGCCATTGTTCACTTTCGCCTTCCGACCGGCTCTTATCAACTCACCAGTAGGTAGGCGTCGACTTGTGCATTTGTCATGCTCTGCACCTGCGTCGCGGTGAAGCCGGCAGCTTGTGTCGAGGTCAGGTTGCTGATGCTGGTGGTCGTCAGGTAATCGATCTGGGTGATTGTCAGTCCGGGAATCTGCGTCGCCTGAAGTGCTCCAATTTCCGTTGTCGTTAGCGCTCCAATGACGGTTGTGGACAGGCCACCGATCTGGGTCGATGTGAGGGCGGCGACCTGGGTGGTGGTGAACTCGCCAACGTCGGTGGTGGAGAGCCCGGAGAGCTGCGTGGTGGCGATGCCGTGCAGCTGAGTGTTGTTGAATGCCTGGATGCTGGTGACATTGAGCGACGACAGGTTGGTGGCGGAGAGCGCGCCTATCTGAGTTGCCGTGAAGCCGCCGATCTGGGTGGTGGTGAGCTCGGCGAAGTCGGTGGTGCTAAGCCCACGCAGCTGGGTGGCGTTGAGACCGCCGATCTGGGTGGCGTTCAGGCCGCCGACCTGCGTGCCGGTGAGGGCGGAGAGGTTGGTGGTGTTGAGCGAACCAATCTGGGTGGCGTTGAGGCCGCTGACCTGCGTGGTGTCCAGCGCCGAGATGCTGGTGGTGGTGAGCGCTGCGAGCTGCGTGGTGGCGAGCTGACCGATCTGGGTCGAGTGCAGATCGGAAAGCGCCGTCGCGCTGATGCCGGCGAGCTGGGTGGTGGTGACGCCGGCGAGCTGGGTCGCGCTGAGCGCTCCGATGGCCGTGGCATCGAGCGTGGAGAAGTTGGTGGCGTCGAGGGCACCGATC
>WNFL01006357.1_pt2 | contig 18168 bp, 12 predicted proteins | sample 5400361 | NCBI WGS metagenome assembly WNFL01 (sample SAMN13153351, study PRJNA577476) | soil metagenome | isolation source: 40 cm soil on Douglas fir-dominated hillslope | place: USA:California | collected 2013-09-17
GTCTCTGAGAATCCGGTACGCCAACGCGCCCGGCACGGGATCCCAGGAGATCGTGACCGCGCCCGGCCCCGAGGCCACGGCGCTGACATTTGCGGGGGCGGCGAGCCCGGATCCGTGAACGACGACCAGCGCCGTATCCGTGCTGATTCCCCCGTGGCCATCGTTGACCGTCAGCGTGAACGTGTAGTTCCCGATGGCGCGCACGAGGTTGAGTTGCGCGGTGCCGCCAATTGCTTGACCGCCTTCCGACCAGGCGTAGCTCAGCGAATCGCCGTCCGCATCGGATCCGCTGCCGCTCAGATGGATAGTCGCGTTCGCCGTCGCGGTCGCGATGTTCTGCGCCCCGCCTGCGTTGGCGGCAGGCGCGCGATTCACTGCGATGGTCGCGCTGTTGTTCGAGAAGTCCGGGTCGAAGTCCGAGCTCGACGCGTCGAACGTGACCGTCGTCGGCCCGGACGCGAGCGGCGTGAGGACAACGGTCGCTTCGAGAGTCGCCGCGGCTCCGAACAAATCGAGGTCGCACGTGAGGATGCCCCCAGTGCCGTCGCACACCGCGCCGGGCATCGTCGCACTCACCAACTGCAGGCCGGCCGGCAGCGCGGCGCGCAGCCTCGCCGCCGACTGTGTCCCGTTGGGGCCGTGGTTCGCGAAGGTCACCCGGTAGACGACTGGGACACCGACGTGAACCGTCGAGCCTGATGCGGGGGCCAGCGGGACAACGGCGAGGTCCGCGCTCGGCTCCACATCCGTCTCAACCGTCGCCGCGTTGTTGTCCGCGACCGGATCGGCCGCGCCCGACGAGACCGTCACGGTCGACGTCAGTGTCCCGATGTTCTTCGGGGTCAGCGTGATGGTGATCGCGATGCTTTGACCGAAGCCGAGGCTCCCGCCGTCGCACGAAATCGTCCCGAAGAAATTAAGGATGGGCACGACGCAGAATCCGGCGGGTGATGTCGCCGTCGGTGCGAGCCCGCCAGCGACGGGCATCGACACGTTGATGCCCCCGGCCATTGCCGGGCCGTGGTTTGTCACGGTCACGTGATACGTCACGGTGCCGTTGACGCCCACTGATGCCGGTCCCGTCATCGCCACGGCCAGGTCCGCGCCAGTGCCGCTTGTGCCGAAGCCGATGTGGCGGATGCGGCCAAACCCGGTGTCGGCGATGGTGATGCCGCCGCGCGGATCGACTACGACTTTTCTGGGCGAGTTGAACGTGGTCGACAACGCATAGCCGTCGCCGTTGAACGCCGGGGGGCTCACGCCTGATCTCGTCGCTGCCGCCGTTGACGATGCCGTCGGCACCGGCGCTGATGCGGCGGAGCCGCGACGTGCCGAGATCCGCGACAATCAGATCGCCGCCGGGCAGCACCGCCACACTGGCCGCTCCGTTCCACTCGCCGTCGATCGCGGGCCCGTTATCACCGCCGAACGGCGCGAACTTCAGAATGCCGCCGCCCGAGACGCTGGAAAGGAGCTCGCCGGGTCGTCCGTCGATCACCGTTGCGCCAGGCGCTGGGCTCAGGCGCACGACGAGACCAAACGCAGCGATGTACATGTCACCCTGGGGGCTGAACGTCATGTCCCACAGCGAGCCGCCAAAGCCAACCGCGTGCGGATCGCCGACGGGCGGCCACACCGTGCCTCCGCCCGCGATAGTCGTGATGATTTCGTTCGGGTCGTGGCCGGTAATCACGCCGTCGTCTCCAGGCGTGATTCTGCGCATCACATAGCCGTTGGCCATCGCGTTCTGCACGACGAACAGATTCCCCGCCGCGTCGAATGTCAGATGGCCCGTCAGCTTGACGTCGGCGCCGGCGGCCGGCCCGCCGTCGCCGCTGTAGCCGCAGTCGAACGTCACCGGATCCATCCCCTGGCCGGCCACGCGGCTCACGAAATACGACGTGAAGTTGTTTCGCGGCTCGAGCCGGAGCAGCGCGCAGCCATTGACGTCGTTGGTAAAGATGTTGCCGGCCCGATCGACCGCGATGAAGTTGGCGTTGAAGAATGGCGTCTGCAAGGCGTCGACGTCTGACCGCAGGTCGCGGACGTCCGCGCTTCCGTTGCCGGCGATGACATCCACGGCGCCGCTCTGCAGGTTCATGCGGCGGATGTGGATGCCGTCCGAGACGTACAGGAACTGATGCGGCGTATCGAACGCGATGCCCTCGGCGAAATTCAGCAGACTGCCATCGCCGAGGATCGTCGTCACGCGGGTGGATTCGTCCGCCTGCGTGAACAGAGCAAACGTGGCCGACTGGAAGAAGGTCGTGACGCCGCAAAGCAGGTGGGCGGCCGCTTCGGCGCCGGTGGGCGTGGCGGCGATGTCGTTCCACGTCGTCCCGTTCAGCCGATGGAGGCGGGCGAGCGCGGGATCGACGAAGCTCATGCCGGTCGCGTCGACACACACGCGGATATTGCCGGTGCCGCCTCCAGGCGTCGCCACGTCGTAGTAATACGGCGCGCTTCCGAGCTGTTTGCCGATCGGCGGCGGCGGAATCTGATCGTTGCGGGTCCGGAGCCATGTCAGTCCGGCCGGCACGTTGTCGTAGTGCACCGTCATCCGGCCCGGCGTGAATCCGTTGACGAAGGCCTGCCGATCGTCGGGGACGTTCACGTCGACACCCGAGCCGGCGGTTGTATTCGTCCCCAGCACTGTAACGTTCACCACCCGCGCGACGACGTGGCCGTTGTGATCGTCAACGGTCAGCGTGGCTTGATTGATGCCGATAGGGAGCAGCGCAAACACGGCAGCGTCGCCGGAGAAGTACGGGGGCGAGAGATCGTATTGAATCGCGGGAAACGGTCCCGTCCATGCAATCGTCAGCGTGTCGCCGTCCGGATCGCTGGTAAAGCCCCTGAGAACGACGAGAGCGCCAGCAGGAGACGTCGCGACTGCCGTGACGTTCGCCCCGGCATCGACGGTCGGCTCGCCATTCGCTCCACCATTCGCCACGTCGATGATCACCGTGTCGCTCGACGTCGAGCCGCCGTCGTCGGTGACGGCGAGCGTCAGCACGTGCCGCCCGAGCGCAAGCGACACGATGTTGGACGTGACCTGCTGCGGGTCGAAGACGATCGGCGTGCCGCCGTCGATCCGCCAGGTGTGCGTCGTCACCAGTCCGTCGAGGTCGTTGACAGTCAATGGCGCGGTCGCGAGATCGAGATCGAAGGCGGGCGCGTGTCCCGTAAACAGCGTGCGATCGGGCCCGAGATCGACAACGGGCGGGGCGTTCGTGATGATGTCCGACAGATCGAATTTGGAGACTAGAAGGTCCGTGCCGCCACCAATGACGGGCTGCTCGACATTTCCCGTTGCGCGATTCTGCTCGGTGGTTTCAATCGTCGAGTAGAGGCTCCGCGACCCGTTTCCAGCAATGAGGGAGTACGCCGCCAGGCCGGTGTTGTCCAGGTTTGTGCCCAGCATAAGTCCGCTGGCGTCGGGCGTGAAGATCTCGATGAACTTCTGAAGTGGCTGGTTCGATGCGGCCGCGTTGAACAGCTGATTGACCAGGATCGTTCCGAAGCCGCCTGCCCCGGTGACCGCGAGCTCGCCGCCCGGCAGCACGACGAGCGGATGCGACGATTCCCTCGTGCCGTTCGTGGGCCCGAAGTACTCCATCCCGAGGAACGTACCCGCGATCATCTGATCGGCCGGCGGCCGAGTCAGATCGAACTTCACGATGAAGCCGTCGCCCACGCCTTGCGCGAGATTCGGCGAGTTCTCGAACGCGGTATTCGCCATCGGGAAATCAGTCGAGAGGGTCCGGCCCATGAGATAGATGGAACCAAGTGGGTCGCGCACGATGCCGAGCGCGGAATCGCACGACCGGCCGCCCAGCACCGTGGCGTACGGCGTGGCCCACGGCGTCTGCGCCGTATCCACGTGCATCAGGAACGCGTCCTGGCTGCACAGGAACATGGACACCGGTTGCTGAAACGCGTCCGGAGTGGCCGGAAACGAGCCGCTGTTCGTATTGCCGGCGACGAATATCTGACCGAACTCGTCGACGTCCATCGCCACGGCGACATCGCCAAAGCCTGGGCCGAAGTCGTTCAACCCAATGTCGAACGGCGCGTCGACGACGTCGCCGGATGCGCTCACTTTCATCAGCCGGCTTTGGAGCGCGCTGTCCGCCTGCACGAGCTGCTGATAGAGGATGTAGACGTTCTCACTCGAGTCGGCCTTCATGTCGCGGACGACGAACGGACGGCCGGGAATGGTGCCGAGAGCGCCGCCATTCAGATTCGAGATGCTCAGGCTCAGCGCCTGGCCGGAACCGTCATCGCCGGTGATCGTTCGCAACTGCGCGAAGCCGCTGAAGCTGTAGGGTGCGCGCATCGCGAGATGCACAGCGCCTGACGGAGCGACGGTAAAGGCCTCACATTCCCGGAAGCCCTGGAAGTACACCGTGAATGCCACCTGCTGCGCATCGGCGGAGAGCTTCTGGACGAAGCAATAGAGCGGGGTGTAGGTCGGGTCAGTCGTGCCCGGCACGATCCGTCCGGACGCTGGAAGGAACTGTGGCAGCGCGGTCGTACTGCCGAAGAGATAGGCCTCGCCAGTCTTGTTCACCTCGGTGCTGGCAATCGTCTCGTTGCCGGCGCCGCCTGTGTACGTGGCATAGACGATCGCCGGATCGATGACGAGCGGGAGCGACGAGTCGTACTCGCCGATCGCAAACCGGATGTCCTGGCGCCGGCGCCCCGCGACGACATAGCTGGCTGAAACCTCGCGGCGGGCGCCGTCATGCAGCTGATACATGATCGGCCGCTTGAAGAGAATGACATCGCCGCCGGCATCTACCCGTAGTTCGCCGTTCGCGTCGACCGCGATGCGGTCGTTGCCGTCAAACGAAAGCCTGATCTGCTTCGGGTCGGCGTGCGGCGCGACCGTAAAGTCGAACTCCAGTCGATCGCCGCTGCCGTAGTACTCGAGGTCGATGCCGCGATACACCTTCGAGTACTTCACTCGACGGAAGCTGGGCACGGCGGTCAGCGGGCCCCTTGCGTCGGAGCTGGCGTAGTAAATCCGGCCGGGCAGCGCATCGGCGCCCACTATCTCCGGCCGCGCGTCGGCGCCGACGAGGCGCATGCGGACAGGCCGGCCGCGATCACCTTGCGGCGCGAGAATCATCTCGTTCGCGGTCAGGAGCAGCGTGGAAGCCTTGCCCTTCGCGACGAACTTCACGGCCGGACTGGTCTGGCCGTGATTCTCTTCGAAGGCGATTCCCCGCTGCGCCCGCGCGCTGGTCGCTGCGCAGAGCACTGAAAACGCCGCCAGCGCGAAGCGCGCCGCGTCCTGCCGGCGGATCGTGAATGGCTTCAACACGCGACCCTCTTGCGTCTGGCTACGAGGTGAACGTCAGGGTGACGGACACGCTGACGACCTGGCCGGACGTCACCGTGATTTCGGTCTGGAGCGCGCGCTCGGTCAGCGGGAAGAGAACACTCGAACTCGGGAAGCCGCTGAAAAGACCGGCGAGTGCCGGATCGCAGGTGGCGGGCGAGGGCGGGCAGAATGGAATGGCTTTCGTGCGGACGATGCCGATCTTCCCGTTGCCCGTCGTCGCGAGCCCGGCGAGGACGAGCTTCGCCTGACCTGTCGTCTGTCCGGCGACCGACAGCGTCGGCGATGCGCCGGAACCGGGACGCCCGTAGTAGAAGGGCGAGTTCGGATTCGTGAAGTCTTCGTTCGGCGGCACGATGAGGCAGGGCGTGTTGCCGCACGGCCGCACGCTGCCGTCGAGCTCGACGACGAGCTCGCGAACGACCGCCGTGCCGTGGAGCAGGATTCCCAGGAGGCCGCCGCCGAGCGGCGTCAACTCGTTCTCGAATTCTGCGTGGCTGGCCAGCGAGCCGTCGGCGTTGTGGACGTCGAGCGTCCAGTGGCCGTGCACTTTGATGCTGCCGCCCGTCTGCGCGGCGACCGTCGCTCCTGCGGCGGCGAAGGCCACCATCAGAGCCGTCGCGAGCCTGATTCCCCGTGTGTTCACGTTCATCGTTTTCTCCTGCTCTTTTCCTGCACGTGTTCGGTTCTCATCACGAGAAACTCAGTGTCACCGTCACCTGGATCACCTGTCCCACCACGACCTGAATCGGCGCGATCGGGCTGCCCGCAAAGGAGAATTGCGTGAACGTGAGCTGCGGGCTGACCGGCCCGCAGGGTGACGGCCCGGCGCCACAGGAGGTCTGCGACAGCGTGCTCACGACGTCGATGACGCCGTTGGCGGACGCGGTGACCGTGCCGGTGAGCACCAGGGCGCCGGTGGGCTGCAGCTGCGACGCGGCGGTCGGCGCGAAGATGCACGGAAGCCCCGCGACGATGCCGAACCGCTCCAATGAGCACGGGTGAGCGCTGCCATCGAGGGAGATGGCCATCGGGCCGAAGGCGTTCGCGCCCGACAGGACGCTGACGAGCGCGCTCGCGCCGTCCGGCTGCAGCGCGTTCTCGAACTCGCGGTGAGCGGCGAGCGAGCCGTCGGCGTTGCGAACGTCGATCACCCAGCCACCATGCACGCCGATCGACTCGGAACGGTTGCCCGCGGCGCGTTCGGTGTATTCCTCGGCGGCGAGGCCTGATGCCGCCAACATGGCGAACACGCTCAGCGCCGCCGTCCACGATGCGATTCGATTCCTTCTGGTCATGGCCATAGTCATTCCTCGAGCAGACTTCCTGCTTCCGGCGGCGCCATCAGGACGCCGCAATTTCGCTTGACGTCTGCAGAAGCGCAAAACGAGCGAGGATTCCCTCATGCGGGGTCTCGCGGGGCTTAGAATCAGCGCGTCTGCGCCATGATTCAGGGCCACAACGCCTGGCAGCGCGTACGGGAGATCTTCGAGGGTGCTCTGGCCCTGCCGAGCGAGCGACGGCGATCGTTCGTGAACGCGGCATGCGGCAGCGACACCCGGCTGCGTGAACAGGTCGATGGCCTGCTCGCCTCGCACGAGGATGCGACGAGCTTCCTCGAAAGCCCGGCGATCGCCGGGCTCGAACCCGACCTCGCGCACGCCGGCCTCGAGGGGCGGCGCATCGGGCCGTACGACGTTCGATCGCGCATCGGTGCCGGCGGGATGGGCAACGTCTACCGCGCACTCGACACCCGCCTGAATCGTCAGGTCGCGATCAAGGTCCTGCCGTCGCACATCGCGGGCGATGCCGACGCGCGCACCCGGCTCGAGCGCGAGGCCAGAGCGGTCGCAGCGCTCAACCACTCGAACATCTGCACGCTGTACGACGTCGGGAGCGAGTCGGGCGTCGATTTCCTCGTCATGGAGTACATCGAGGGCGAGACGCTGGCCGAATGGCTGACGAAGGGCCCGTTGCCCATCGCGCAGGCGATGCAGTACGCGATACGTGCATCGCGATCTGAAGCCCGGCAACGTGATGATCACGGCGGGCGTAGCGAAGCTGCTCGACTTCGGCCTGGCGAAAGTGACGGGGTTCGCCACGTCAGCGGCCGGCGTGCCGACGCGATCGCCGTCGGAGTTGACGACACCCGGCACCATTCTCGGCACGCTGCATTACATGGCGCCCGAGCAGCTCGAAGGGGCGAACGCCGACGCGCGCACCGACCTGTTTGCGTTTGGCTGCGTGTTCTACGAGATGCTGGCCGGGCGGAAGGCGTTTGACGGCCGGAGCTCCGCGAGCGTGGTGACGGCGATCATGTCGCTCGAGCCGACGCCGGTGGCGGAGCTGCAGCCTCTATCGCCGCCGGGCGCGGACTACGTAATCGCCCGCTGCCTTGCCAAGGATCCGGACGATCGATGGCAGACGGCGCGAGATCTGGTCGCGGAGCTTCGCCGAATCGAATCGCCCGCAAGAACGGTTTCCACCCACACAACGATCGCCAAACCCCGTCTCCGGCTCGCACCGGCTGTAACGTCCGTTGCAGTGGCGGCGATAGCCGCCGGCGTCGGTCTCGGTTTGCTGATCGCCAGACGGCCGGCCGCGAACATCCCGATCAACTCGCTGTCGATTCTGCCGCCGCCCGGGGGATTCAATCTGTCGCCGGATCCGGCTGTCTCGCCTGACGGCCGCTACGTCGTGTTCAAGGGCGAAGACTCGTCGCACCGGGCCTCGATCTGGCTGAGAGCGCTGGATTCGCCTGGGCTCACGCCCGTTCCCGGCACCGACGGCACCGACTTCACCACCGGGCCGTTCTGGTCGCCCGACAGCCGGTCGCTCGGATTCTTCGCGCAGGGAAAGCTCAAGCGAGTGGATCTTCCCGGAGGGAGCGCGCAGGTGCTCGCGGGAGCGCCGGAGCCGCGCGGCGGCACCTGGACCAGCTCCGGCGTCATCATCTTCAATGCCGATGCTCACAACCTGTTCCGCATCCCTGCGACAGGAGGCGGACAGCCGTTGATTCTGAACGACAGAAACGCGAACGCCCGATTGTTTCCACGCGCGCTGCCGGACGGAAAGCACTACCTCTTCACCTCCCGCAATGCGAACGGACAGGGCCAGGGCGTTTATGTGGGCGCGCTCGATTCCTCGGAGGTCAAGCGCGTATCGGATGCCTGGTCGCCGGCGTTTTATGCGGATGGCCATCTGGTGTTCGTTCGCCAGGCCTCAATCTTCGCGCAGCCGTTCGATCTGGCGCGCCTGGCCGTCACCGGCGATCCGCAGCGAATCGCCGACGGGGTCGGTCTTGGATACGGGTCGCCGCTCAGTTTTTCGTTTTCCGCCTCGACGACCGGAGGCGTCGTCGCCTACTGGAGCGGCAACTCGCACCCGCGCACGCAGTTGACGTGGTTCAGCAGGAGCGGCGTCAGACTCGGCACGGCCGGGGAGGCGGGAGATCAGATCGGCGTGGCGCTCTCGGCGGATGGCCGGCGCGTGGCCCTGGAACGGCGGAATGCGGTCGCGAACGACGTCGATCTATGGCTGCTCGACACGATGAACTCCGGACGCACCTCGAGGTTCACGTTCGATGGGCGTCCGTCGACGCCTGTTCTCTCACCGGACGGCTCGCGTGTTTTGTTCATGCAACGCGGGCATGGCATTGTCACCAAGGGCGTCGCCACCGACAACGAGCAGGAGATCACGAGGAGCCTGGTTCCGCAGTGGCCGAGCGACTGGTCGCCTGACGGCCGCTACGTCGCGTGGGCCGAGACGACGGAGGAGGGCTGGCGGCTGGTGACGGCTCCAGCCGACGGCAGCGGCAAGCCTGCGGCGTACCGCCAAGGACCGTTCCTGTTCACCCTGCTGCAGTTCTCGCCTGACAGCCGCTGGGTGGCGTACCAGTCGGATGAGTCGGGCCATGACGAGGTATACGTCGATTCCTTTCCAAAGGCCGGCCGGAAGATTCTGGTTTCGAGTGCGGGCGGGGGCCGCCCGAAATGGCGGCGCGACGGTAAAGAACTCTATTACCTCGCCTGGGATCGGAAGCTGATGACCGTGGCGGTCCACGTCGATGAGAACGGGCTCAAGGTGTCGTCCCCAGTGGTGCTGTTTGAAGGCCCAGCCGTCCAGCCGGATCCGTCCCGTTCGCAGTTCGCGCCGAATCCCGACGGCTCGAAGTTTCTGTTCAATGTGCTCGAAGACAATCCGGCGCCCGTCGGTCTGTCGATCCTCTCCAACTGGCCGGCCACGGTTACCGGCCGCTGAGCGGCGGCGTGGATGCGAGCCGCTGATACAGCCATGCCTTCGCGACGGCCCAGTCGCGCTCCACGGTCGCGGAAGACATTTTCAAGGCCTCGGCGGTGTCGGCGATGTTCAGGCCGGCAAAGAATTTCAATTCGACGACCTGACAGAGGCGCGGTTCGAGCACCGTGAGCTCGTCCAGGGCGCGGTCGAGCGCGAGGAGATCGACAACTTCGATGCCCGGCGCCGGCGTCGACTCGGAGAACGTGATGGCGGTGTCGCCGCCGCCGCGTTTGCGCGCTTTCTTGCGGCGTGCGTGGTCGACGAGAATCTCCCGCATCAGGCGCGCGGCCATCGCGAAGAAGTGTGCGCGGTTTTTTGGCGTCGGTTGACTGGGGCCGATGAGTCGCAGGTAGGCTTCGTGCACGAGGGCCGTCGGCTGCAGCGTGTGGCCGGCCGCCTCGCCGCGGAGACGCGCGCGGGCCACCCTCCGCAGTTCGTCGTACACGAGCGGCAGCAGGCGCTCCATCGCGCCCGCGTTGCCGCCCTGCCACTGCCGTAGCAGCGCTGTGACGTCGCGTTCCGGCTGATCCACGCTGCTCCCGCTCCTCCGATATTAGTTGTGAGCGATACTATTCGGAATGGACTTCCGTCACTTTCATATAACCGTCGTATTCTTCGCGCTTTTGTGCGCCGGCGCCATCGCCGTCTCGGCGCAGGTCAACGCGGATGCGGCGAAGCTCAGGAATCCGGTGTCGGCCACAGCCGAGTCGGTCGCCGCGGGCAAAGAGACTTACCGGAGGAACTGCGCGTCGTGCCACGGCGCGAACGGGCAGGGGGGCCCGGGCAACGATCTCATTCCGGCCGCGCCGGGCCTTCTCGGCGATAGCTGGGACCACGGGTCGACCGACGGCGAGATCTTCTCGAACATCAGGAACGGAATCGCTCCAGACTTCAACATGGTGCCCTTCAAGGACAAGTTGAAGGACGACGACATCTGGAACGTCGTCAACTACATCCGATCGATCAAGAAGTAGCGCAGGCTGGAAAGGCAGGATAGGCAGGACAGGCCCGCCTTTCCTGCCCGTCCCGCCCGTCCTGTCTATTTCGATAGCGGGTCGGGCCTGACCTGGAACTTCACCAGCTTGCTTGTGTTCCCCTTGCCGCCTTCCGCGTGGAACGGCGCGCGAGTGGCGTAGGTCGTGTAGAGCGCCTTTCCTTTCCAGCCGCCGTTCTGGTTGTCGATGCGGCCGTCCAGGCCCTTCGCGAAGAATCCCATCGGATACGGCACGCGGAAGTTCAGCATCTTGCCGTCGACGAGTGCGAGAAGTCCCTCGGAAAGATTGCCCGTCGCCACGGGGATTTCCTTGCCGACGCCGAGCATGTCGAAGCGATCGACGAAGTCGTAGTACGCCGAGTCGGCGCTGCCGTTGTCCACCGCGCCTTTGTAGTTCGGGCCGGGCAATGGATACAGCGTCCAGCCCTCGGGGCAGTGCTGCCCCGTCGCGGTCGGACCGTTGAGCGGCCCTTTGCACTTGCGACGATCGAAGCTCGCGAGATGTCCGCTCGACAGCACGGTCCACACAACGTTGTTGCTGTCGACGTCCATGCCGCGCGGTGCGAATCCCTGAACGGCCGCCTTCGGGTTGTTCCACGGCACTTCGTAGAGCTCCGTGATCGCCGTTTCGGGCGGATGCGATCCTGGTACGACGCGCCCGAGCCCGCCGGGGAATCCCTGCACCGTGCCCCAGATCGATCCGTCGTACGCCGGCGAATCGCCGTAGAACGTGATGTTGAGGCGCCGATCCTTCGTTGGATCCGCGGGCTGATTCGGTTCGGTGTAGGCGTCGCGCCTGCCGTTGCCGTTGTTGTCGAGGACGAACGCGGTCCAGCCCTGCGCGGCTTTCTCATCGTGCGTCTTGTCCCAGATCTTGATGTCGAACCAGCCCTCGACTCCCTGCGGGCCGAACGACGACCAGATGACGTCGTTCTCGTCGACGTTCACGTGGCCCCATGTGTAGCACGTGTCGATCGTCGTGAGCTGCTTGGTCTTGGGGTCGTACATCTCGAGCCCGCGCTGGCTCTGGTTGATCGGGAACAACTTCGCCGATGGATGATCCGATCCGGCGCGGCACCAGTCGGGCGTCTGCGGCTTCCGCACGCGCGCGGCGGCCCACACGCGGCCCTGCTTGTCCATCGCGAAGCTGTGCACCGTGGTCTTGCTGTCCCAGATCGCCTCGTCGCCCCAGTACGGCGACGCTGCGGCCGGCGGCTGATCGTGCGAGGTCGGCGTGTCCGGGTCGCGGACGATCAGCTTGATCTGGCTGGCGGTATTCGTCTTCGGATCGACGACGGGCAGATAGTCGCCGCTCTCTTCGAGCGCGCCGTAGATCGGACCGTTGGCGTTGACCGCGGGATTGCGTTTGTCGCTCGCGATCTCGTCGTGCATGTACACCTTCGGATCGGCCCAGTCCCACATCGTGATGACGACGTTGCGCTCGCGGCCCTGCGGACGCTGCGGCGTCGCCGACGGCAGCTCGCCTTTCGCGATGCGATCGGACCAGTCGGCGTACATCCCGAGCGCGCGCTGGCGGCCGACCTGCGTGAAGCGGGCGCTCATGCCGCCGCCTGCCTGACCGGCCTGAATGCGGCGGTCCCACGCCATCTTCGAATCCGGGAACTGTTCGAGGATGCTCGTCGGAATCGTACGGGTCGCGGGGTTGCCCATCTGATGGCAGCCGGTACAGCCGTCGGTGTTGACGATGTTGCGAATCCACTCGCCCTGTGCGCGGACGTTCGGCGAGATCCCGTTGCCGCTTTCTCCCGTGCCGGGGAAGTCGCTCTTCGGCGGCATCTGCATCAGCGCGTACCAGTACTGCGCCGGGTAGTACTGCGCGGCGGCCTTCTTGTCGGGCGCCGTCACGGCTTTGAGGTTGAGAACTTTTCCGGGCGACGCCTTTGTCTTCGGCGAATCGACGAGGCCGTAGCCGCGGACCCACACGTCGTACTCCGCCTTCGGCAGATCCGGGACGAGATAGCGTCCCCGATCGTCGGTGACGACGCTTTTGATCAGGCGCGTCGGCAGATTTCTGGTTTCCGCAATTACCCAGACGCCGGCTTCAGGTCCTTGCGCCCCCGTGACGATGCCGCCGATGTCGTCTGCATCGATCGCCGGTGCGCCGGCCGGCTGCTGTCCGGCCGTCACGCCGGTGATCATGGCAAGCGATGTCAGGAGCACGCCCGCGAACACCAGCATGAATGTTCCCCAACCAAGCCGCAGATAGCTCGACCGCATATGTCCTCCTTCGCCCGAATCGATCTCCAAAGACAGGCGAGTGTGCTCCCCGCGAACGGGGCAGTCAAGGCCCCGACGGGAATCTATAATGAGGTCCCTCGGAGAGGCCCGTGCGGATGGAGGTCACCATGAACCGACGATTTCCTGTGTCTTCTCGGGTGTTGGTGGGTGTGTTCGTCGTCATCGCATCGGCTGGCGCGTCCGTCCTGGGCCAGGCGCCCCCCGAAACCCTCGGCGCCGGCGGCGAAACGGGCATGGACGCCGCCGCGAACGTCCTGGGGCGAGCCGGATCTTCAAGGCAAGTGGTCGTACGCGACGATCACGCCGCTCGAACGGCCCTCCGATCTGGCGGGAAAAGAGACCCTGACCGACGCCGAAGTGGCCGAGCTCAACGAAGCGTCCCGCACGAGCGCCGATCGCCGCGACGGAACGCCTGAAGCGGATCTCGAACGCGCGTACAACGCGCACTGGTACGACCGCGGGAAGTCGATCGGGCGCACGTCGCTGATCATTGACCCGCCGGACGGGCGGCTGCCGCCCCTAAAGCCGGAAGGACGCGCGCGTCAGGCGGCGAGAACGGCGCAACAGGCCGGCCACGAGTACGACTCGTGGGAGAACCGTCCCCTCCAGGAACGCTGCATCACCTACCACGGCGTGCCGCCGCTTCCGACGGGTTACAACAACACGTATCAGATCTTCCAGACGCCGGGATCCGTCGTGATTCTCGACGAGAACATCCACGACGTCCGCACGATTCCGCTCGACGGGCGCCCGCATCTCGGGTCGAACCTGCGACAGTGGAATGGCAACTCGATCGGACACTGGGACGGCAACACGCTCGTCGTCGAGACGACGAACTACAGCCGCGGTGCGACGTTCAGGTTTCCCGTCGACACCGAATCGCTGCGCGCCACGGAGCGTTTTACGCGCGCCGCGCCGGACAGGATCGATTATCGATTCACGATCGACGATCCCGCGACCTATACGAAGCCGTGGACGGCCGCGCTGCCGCTGACGGGCGTACCGGACTACGTGATCTTCGAGTACGCGTGCCACGAGGGGAACTATTCGATTCGGAATGTGCTGAGCGGCGCCCGCACGCAGGAACGCGTCGCTGCGAGCGCCACGAAATAGGATGGGCGCGCGTCAGTGCGCGGCGGTCGAAGTCGTCGCGAGGCCCTCGGTAATTTCGATCTCCGTGCCCCACGGATCGGTGACGTAGACGATCCGCAGCCCCGACGCGTTGGCGCTGTTCCTGATCTCGGCGTCGGTCTTGATTCCGGCGGCGCGGAGCTTCGCCACGAACGCGTCGATACTCTTCACTTCGAAGCCGATGTGATCGACCGAGCGGCCTTTCGTGGGCGCCAGCGGCATCTCGGCCTTTCCCAGCGTGATCTCCGTGCCCGGGACATTGGCCGTGTCCCACCGCCCCCGCTTGCCGGCGCTGGCGCCGAAGTGCTCCCCGTACCACTGCTGCGCCTTGAGCGGATCCGCCACCATCAGATGAATGTGGTGCATCGCCATCGGCGTCGCGATGGCTTTGTTTTCGTAGATCTCGATCCGGACGCCGTCAGGCGCAGTGAGAAACCCTTGTCCGACGGTCGGATTGGTGGCGCGCTCCCACATCAAGCCCGCCGCCTTCCATTTCGCGACGGTCGCATCGAAATCGCGGACGTAGAAACCGAAGTGGTCGAGAGTCGAGCCCACCGTGCCGCCGCTTGAATCCTGTTTCCGAAGCAGCACATAGATCCCCGGAAACCGCACCATCGTCAGCTTCTCACGCTGAATAATCTGTCCGCCGACCGCCGTCCAGAAACGGACCTGCGCGTCCACCTCGCTTGCGTTGATGTGCACGTGGCCGGCTGAGACGCCGCTGGCATTTGGCGCGGCGAGCTGTGCCGACGCGGGGACCGCCGACAGGCAGCAAAGCGCGAGCGCGACGACAATAGCGATGTGATGTGTCTTCATGGCGTCCTCTGTCGTGGAAAGGCGACGGCTCAGCCGTAAGCTTACATGTTGTTTCGCAATAATTCGGGCAAAATGTCCCCACGATTCTGGCAGCGTCCTTGATACCCGCAGGTTTGGAGGCGTTATGAGATGTTCAGCGGTTCTGGCGGCGGTGAGTTTCGCGGGCGCCCTCGCCCTGACGGCGGCGCCGGCGCTTGCTCAGCATCGCGGCGGTTCAGGCCGCAACGGTGGACGCGCGGCAGCGCCCCGCGGCAACGTCTCTGTCCGGGGCAGCTTCGGCCCGCGCGCCTCGGTTGCTCCACGCGGAAGTTTCAGCGTCCGCGGCGGCGGATCCTATTCGCGCGGCGTTTACGCGGCGCGCGCGTATAGCGGCTCGCGTTATTACGGTGGGTATTACGGCGGGTCGCGGTACTACGGCGGCGCTCGCTACTACGGATCGCGTTACTACGTGGCGCCGGCGCGCTTCTATCGTCCGTACTATTACTTCCGCCCGCGATTCAGCCGCGGGTTCGGCCTCTCGATCGGCTATCCCTTCGCGTACAGCTACGCGTACTACGATCCTTATTACGACTATCCCTATTCGTACCCATACGCAGCGGCATATCCGCCGCCGGCGCCGTACTACCCAGCGCCTGCGCCGTATTACTCCGCACCTCCTCAGTACTCCTCAGCGTATCCGCCGCCGGCGCCGAGTTCCATCGGTGTGCAGCCGGGCATCGCGACGCAGCCGGCTCAGGCGAACACCGGCGGTTTGAGCTTCGAGATCACCCCGTCTGATGCGCGAGTTGCGGTCGACGGCCGAGACATCGGGACGGTGGGACAGTTCACGCCGACGTCGCAGCCACTTGGTCTCTCCGCGGGACGCCACCACGTCGACATTCGCGCGTCGGGTTACCGCACGATGTCGTCCGAAGTCGACATCGTCGCCGGTCAGGTCATTCCGTTTCAGGGCGTGATGGAGCGGTAGCCCTACTTCTTGTGTTTGTCGAGGAAGTCGAAAATCTGAGAGGCGTACGTCAGGTACGCCTCCAGGTGAGTCCCTCCAGGAACCGTCGCGTACACCGTGTCGACGCCGGCCGCTTTCGCGGCCTCCGCCATCTTCTGTGACGCCGCGATCGGATTGACGTTGTCCTGATCGCCGTGGATGACCATCAGCGCCAGCTTGCCCTTGATCCGATCGAATGGATACGCGTCGTACACGATTGGCGCGGAGCTGACGACGACCGCGGCGAATCGCTCCGGATATTTCTGGGCGAGATAAAGCGCTCCTGAACCTGACGGGTTCTGTCCGTGCAGATAGACGCGCGACGGATCGACGCTGTATTCCTTTCCGACGAGATCCATTACGTTCAGCACGTCCTGCTCGGCGCGTTCGTCTTCCTGCGCGGTCCAGCCCGCGGCCGGCGCCGCGGCGTTCGGGCGAGCGATCTGATAGCGGCTGCCGTAGTACGGCTGGCTCACCCCGCGATACCCCATCGGCGTGACGACGATATAGCCGTGCTGGGCGGCGACTCTCACCAGGTTGTTGTCGGCGCGGTATGGGCCGTCCACGGTATTGCCGGCGCGTAAGGTGACCAGCATCGGCAGCTTTGTCGCCGTCGACCAGCGCGACGGCACGAAGAGCCGGTATGGAATGGATTCACCGGTGCCGGGAAAGTTGTAGATGCGGTACTGCTCTCCGGTGGCCTGATAGAGCGGCGCTGCCGGGTTCGGTTGCAGTGGCGCCGGCGCGGCGCCGCGCCCGCCCTGAGCAGCTCCGGGGGGCGCCTGGGCAAATGCGGCCTGCGCGCACAGGCAGAAAATCGGCAGGATCTGGATGATTCGCATAGGCGTATATTACGACTCGAAAGCGAGGGGCCATGAAGAAGATTGCGCTGGCGATCGCGATAGTGGCGGCGGCGAATCTCTCGGCGCAAAGGCCTGTCTCGCCGAAGCCGCGAAGCGGCGGAGGCGGATGGACCATGCCGAGGACCGTTGACGGCCAGCCCGATTTGCAAGGCACGTGGGCGAACAACAACGCGACGCCGCTCGAGCGGCCTGTCGAACTCGCCGGGAAGACGACTTTGACCGATGCGGAAGTCGCGACGCTGAAATCGCGATCGGCGCGGCTCTTCAACGGTGACGGCGATGCGGCGTTCGGCGACCAGCTGTTCGTCGCGCTCCTGACCAACCCGGACAAGTTCGTGTCGAGTGATGGGCGCACCGGCGACTACAACCAGTTCTGGCTGCCGGATCGGGTGTTCGACAACCGCACGTCGCTGATAGTTGACCCCGCCGACGGACGAATTCCCGCGATGACGCCAGCGTCCCAGCGGCGGATTGCGGCCGATGCCGCGGCAAGACCCGTGCTGCCGGCCGGGCCCGAAGATCGATCGATGAGTGAGCGCTGCATCACGTTCGGCGTGCCGAGAACGCAGCCGGCGTACATGAGCTACTACGACATCGTGCAGTCGCGCGACACCGTCGTCTTCCGCATGGAGACGATCCACGATGCGCGGGTCATTCCGCTCGATGGACGTTCGCATCCCGGCCGCAACGTTCGCAACCTGCTCGGCGACTCGCGCGGCCGTTGGGAAGGCGACACGCTCGTCGTGGACACGACGAACTTCTCGCCGAAGAGCAACTTCCGCGGCGCCCGCGAGAACCTGCATCTCGTCGAACGCTTCACGCGCGTCGGTCCCGATCGCCTCGAGTACACGTTCACCGTGTCGGACGACACGACGTGGGTGCGGCCGTGGACCGCGATGATTCCGCTGCAGCGATCGCGCGCGCCGATCTACGAGTACGCGTGCCACGAAGGGAACCTGGGACTCGCCGGAATCCTCGCGGGCTCACGCGCGGAAGAAAAGGCTGAGCGGCAGCGCGAAGACCATGAGCGTGTTGCCGCCGTTCGGCCGCCGGATCTCCGGAGCGAGCTCCGGCGGGAGCAGCGTCGACCAGCTTCCGCCGCCGTAGCCGGCCGGCATCGCGACGTACTGCTTGCCGTTTGCGAGGTAGGTGATCGGAAAGCCCTGCGCCGACGTCGGCAGCCGCGACTGCCAGAGAATCGAACCGGTCGCCGCGTCGTACGCATACACGTGGCGATCCCAATCCCCGCCGAACACGAGACCGCCCGCGGTCGCGAGCGCCGCGGTGTTGGATGGCGACGCGGTCCGATGCCGCCACAACGTCTTGCCGGTTTTCACGTCGATGGCCTGGAACTCGCCGAGCGATCCGCCCGATCGCGGGTGTTTGAAGTCCTTGCGATTCACAGGACCCGTGCCGCCGCGGCCGACGACCTTGTCGACCTGACCAAAAGTCGCGCGCTCGCAGTTGAGACTCA
>WNFL01449505.1_pt1 | contig 18168 bp, 20 predicted proteins | sample 5400361 | NCBI WGS metagenome assembly WNFL01 (sample SAMN13153351, study PRJNA577476) | soil metagenome | isolation source: 40 cm soil on Douglas fir-dominated hillslope | place: USA:California | collected 2013-09-17
CCTGACCGCCGCCCTGCGCAAACTGCTCGTCATTCTCAACGCCATCCTCCGCGATCAGCGTCCATGGCGCCCCGCTTGACGCGCAAGACAGTCGCTCAGGCGTCCGCCCAGCGGCGCAGCAAGTTGTGATAGCAGCTCGTGAGCGCGACCACGCCGGGGTTGTCCGGGGTCGCCTCGCTCACCTGGCTGATGGCCATGTCGAGATCGAAGAGCAGCGAGCGCTCCCCGTCGTCGCGCACCATGCTCTGCACCCAGAAGATCGAGGCCAGCCGCGCGCCCCGCGTGACCGGGAGGACCCGGTGGAGGCTCGTCGCCGGGTAGAGGATCATGTCGCCGGCGGGGAGCTTGACCGAGTGGGCGCCGTAGGTGTCGTCCACCACCAGCTCACCGCCGTCGTACTCCTCGGGCGCGCTCAGGAAGAGGGTGGTCGAGAGATCGGTGCGCACGCGGAGCGGCGAGCTCGTGAGCTCCCGGATGGCATTGTCGACATGTGCCCCGAACGCCATGCCCGGCTCGTAGCGGTTGAAGAGCGGCGGAAATACGCGAAGGGGCAGCGCGGCGGCCATGAACAGAGGGGTGCGCTCGAGCGCGGCCACGACGATGCTGCCCATCTCGCGCGCCTCGGGCGTCCCCTCGTCCACCTGCCGGTTGTGCTTGACCCGGGCGGCCAGGTGCCCGGACGTCTCGCGGCCGTCCACCCATTTGGCGTCGTCCAGGAGAGTGCGGCAGTAGGCGACCTGGCTGTCGGTCAAGACCTTGGGAATATGGAGGAGCATCGGCTACTAGAATCTCCAGGTGCCCGTGAGCAGGAACGTGCGTGCGTTGCCGGGAATCACGTGGCTCGGATGGATCGCGTCGAAGTACTTCTCGTCCGCGATGTTGATGACGTTGAAGCGCAGCTCCAGCGGCTTGATCGGCCGGTACGCCACCGTCACGTCGCCGCGCACGTATGACGGCACCACGTTCAGGTTGTCGGTGTTGGCGTAGCGCTTGTCCACGAACACCGCGCCGCCGCCGACCTGCCACTGGTTGGTGATGTCGTAGGTGGTCCACAGGCTCGCCGAGTGCTCGGGCACGTTGGCGAGGCGCTTGCCCTCCACCGGGACGGTGTTCTGGATGTCGAGGGAGTCGAGGACGCGGGAGTCGAGATAGGCGTAGCCGAGGAACACGTTCCACCCGCGCAGGATCTGACCTGCCACCTCCAGCTCGAAGCCCTGCACCCGTTGCTTGCCCTCGGTGATCTGGACACCCAGGACCGGGTCGGTGGTGCGGGCATTGTTCTTGTAAGTCCGGAATACCGCGGTGCGGATGCCGAGCGCCCCGTTGAAGAGATCCCACTTGGCGCCGAGCTCGAACGTTTCGTTCTTCTCGGGCTCGGTGCTCGCGTTGTTGAGGGCGAGCACGAGGGCCTCCGCGGAGGGATTGAACGAGGTGCCGTAGGAGAAGTAGTAGGTTTGCTCCTTGGTGGGCAGGAAGACCAGCGCGGCGCGCGGGCTCAGCGCCTCGTCGGTCCGGGAGAGCTTCTGGGACGCGAAGCGGTTGCGGAAGTCGGCGTCGAAGAGGTCGTAGCGCAGCCCGCCCATGATCTTCCACTGGTCGGTGATCGCCATCTCGTCCACCGCGTAGACGCCGACCGCGGTCGCACCCGAGGAGCCGTTGAAGTTCTTGGCCCGTCCCATCCCGGACAGGTTCGCGAAGTTGTCCGGGTTGATGAGCGAGGTGTTCGGCACGCCGGTGAAGGTGTAGCGCTGGACGTCCGACGTCTCGCGGGAGGCCTCGACGCCCGCCACCAGGGTGTGCTTGAACATCCACGTGTTGAACTTCGCTACCAGGTCGGTGGTGTTGATCACGCTCGTGTCCTGCTGGCTCCGCTGGATGCCGGTGCGGGAGACCTGGATCGCGGCGAGCGGGGCGCTGCCGGGGGTGCCCACGATGGCCGGGACGGAGGCGAGGGAGCCGCGGTCGAGCATGGCCAAGCGCAGCGTGTTCCGCAGGCGCACGTTCTCGTTGAAGTCGTGCTCGAACCGAACGGTTCCGATATGCACGTCGTCGTGCTCGTAGTCTCGGTTGGGGAAGCCGTAGAAGTTCTCGTGCCGCACTGGCGCCGGGCCGCCTCGCAGGTACGGGAACCCGTAGTCCGGCATGTTGTCGTCGTTGAAGTAGAAGTAGCTCACGATGAGGCGAGTGGGGCCGTTGAGCCCGATACCGAAGGAAGGTGCCGCTCCCAGCCGCTGCTGCTCGATGTAGTCCCGGCCCGGCGTCTCGCCCTTGAACCCCATCAGATTGAGGCGCACCGCCCCCGAACCCCCGATCGGCTGGTTGACGTCGACCGCGAGGCGCCCCTGCGGCCCACTGCCCACCGTGCCGCTCAGCTCGTAGAAGGGGGTGAGCTTCGGCGTCTTGCTGACCTGGTTGATGATGCCGCCGGTGGAGCCGCGGCCGAACATGACCGAGGAAGGGCCCTTGAGCACCTCGACCGACTCCAGGTTGAAGGTGTCACGCCCGTACTGGCCGAGGTCGCGCACGCCGTCGATGAAGATGTCGTTTCCGGCCGGGAAGCCACGCAGGGTGAGGTTGTCGCCCTGCCGGCCGCCCGCCTCACCGGCGGCCAGGCTGATGCCGGGCACGGTGCGGAGCGCGTCGCGAAGGGTGAAGAGCGCGCGCTCCTCGAGGACCTGCTCGGGCAGCACGGTGATCGACTGCGGGGTGTCCTTGATCGGATCGGGCAGCTTGTAGAGCCTCGGCTCCTCGATCTTGAACTGGTTGCGCTGCCCGCGCACGTCCACACCGGGCAGGGAGACGTCGTCTTTGCCCTCCTTCGAGTCGGTGGGCGGCGTCTGGCCCCACGCGGAGGAGGCGGCGAGCGCCAGGCCCATGCCGACGGTGGAGCCGAACAGGCGGGTGAGGGGACCGGCGCGCCGACCGGCGCGCTGGATGCTCCTGACGAATACTCGACGGCGACCCATGTGATGCCTCCCGGGAAAGGGGACCGACCGGGCTGGCTAGCTTGGGTCGCGAAACCGGGGGCTGGCTAGCGAAGCGTTTCGGCGGGGTCCTCGCGCTCGGGAACCGACCGGCCCCGGTCCACACCGGGGTTGGGCTTAGGTGAACCTAATGAACGGGGGTTGTCAACCCTAATGTTAACCGGGGAACTCCCGCAGGAGTCGGCCCGGCCGGCCGCACCCGGGAAGGACGCCGCGCTCGTCCGCGGTCCGGACCCCGTTGACCCAGACCCCGTGAAGGCCGACCGCCGGGGTGTCGAGCCGGCTGGCCCCGGTCGGCAGGTCGTTGACCCGGCGCTTGCCGCCGCGCCCGACCGTCTTGGGGTCGAACAGCATGAGGTCGGCCCAGGCGCCGGGCCTGAGCCGGCCGCGGTCCGGGATACGGTAGGCGTCGGCCACCGCGCTGGTCACCGCCCGCACTGCCTGCTCGAGGGTGAGATCGCCGCGCTCGCGCGCCCAGTGCCCGAAGAGGTGCAGGCCGAAGCCCGCGTCGCAGAGGAAGGAGAGGTGGGCACCCGCGTCGGAGAGGGCCACCGCGGCGTTCGGGTGGCGCAGCAGCCGCTTCACCTCGGTCTCGTCGATGTTGAAGAGGCGGCAGTCGAACATGGCGTCGAGCTCGCCGTCGAGGCCGAAGTCGAGGAAGGTGTCCCAGGGATGCTGGCCGCGCTCGCGGGCCAGCGCGCCGATGGTCTGGCCCTCGAGCGCCCGGTGCTCGGGGCGCTGCACTTCCGCGATCGTCAGGTGATCCCAGTTCTTGTCGCTGAAGCGGTTCGGCACGCCCGGCTGGCCGATCTCCTGCTTGAGCGCGGCGCGGAACGACGGGTCCGCCAGCACCGCGCGGTAGCGCGCCTCCTCGGCGGCCTCGATGGCGGGCCGCCAGGCGATGAAGGCCTCGAGCGGGTAGGGGTGGCGCAGGGTGAACTCCATGCCGAGCGGGAAGCAGCCCACCTGCGCCCACAGCTCGCGTCCCCGGCTCCGCGCGGACTCGATCTCGCCCAGCTCGCGGAACACGCGGGTCGGATCGCCCGGATCCACGAACATGGCCGCGATCATCACGGGCCGGCGCGTGGCCGCCGCGATGCCCTCGAGCCACGGCACCGTGGAGGTCGAGCCCTTGGTCAGCATGAACACTCCGCGGCCCACCTCGCCGAGCGCGCCGGTGAGCGCGGCCATCTCGCGCTCGTCAGCCAGCCGCGAGGGCATCGGGATGCCATGCTCGCCGTTGTGCTGCTCGAGGGTGGAGGTGGCGAAGCCGATCGCGCCCACCCGCAGTGCCTCCACCACGATCCGCCGCATCTCCGCGATCTCCGCGTCGGTGGCGGTGCGCTTGCTGGCCTCCTCGCCGAGCACGTAGGTGCGCACCGAGGAGTGGCCCACGAACGAGGCCACGTTGGGGACGAGCCCGCGCCGCTCGAGCGAGGCCAGGTACTCCGGGTAGCTCTCGAAGTCCCACTGGATGCCCGCGCGCATGGCCTCGAGCGACATGCCCTCCACGTGCGTGAGGTTGCGCACGATGAGATCGCGGTTGGTGGGGCGGCACGGGGCGATCGTGAAGCCGCAGTTGCCGATCACCACCGTGGTGACCCCGAGCGAGGTCGAGGGGGTGGCGAAGGGATCCCAGGTGAGCTGCGCGTCGTAGTGGGTGTGCAGATCCACGATGCCGGGCGCGAGCACGAGGCCACCCGCGTCCACCCGCTCGCGCGCGCCGCCCAGATCACGGCCGCGGCGGTCGTCGCTGATCGCGGCGATGCGGCCGTCCGTGACCGCGAGGCTGCCGTCACGCACGGGCGTGCCGAGACCGTCGATGAGGCGCGCGTTATCGATGACGAGATCGTGCACGGGGAGGCCTCCTGGGGTCGTGGGCTTGCCTGACCCGCCGAGGCTAGCCCGGGGCCGGAAGCGAGTCAACCGCCCGCTACAATGTTCGCAGCGCCTCGGTGACCGGGATGCGCGCCGCGCGCACCGCGGGCAGGAGCCCGCCGGCCAGGCCGATCACCAGCGCCCAGGTAAGCCCGCGCAGCAGCAAAACCGGCGTCACCCGGAAGTCGAAGCCGACCTGCGAGAAGGTGCTGAAGTTGAGGGTGGAGAGCGAAGCGCCGTCGCAGTAGACGTAGGCCAGCCCGCCGCCCACCGCGCCGCCCAGCAGCGACAGCACGAGGGCCTCGATCATCACCGAGATGACCACCGGCATCCCGCCGAAGCCGATGGCGCGCAGGGTCGCGATCTCCACCTGCCGGCTCGCGATGGCCGAGTACATGCAGTTGAGCGCGCCGAAGGTGGCGCCCACCGCCATGAAGGTCGCCACCGTGTAGCCCAGCACGTTGATGAGCGCGGACAGCACGTTGGCCTGCTTGGCATAGTACTCGGGCTCGCGCAGCACGCTGATCGAGAAGCGGCGGTCGCGGCTGACCGAGTCGCGGAACGCAGCGAGGCCCGCGTCCGAGCCGTCGGTGAGCCGGGCCGTCACCGACTGGTAGCCGGTGCGCCGGAAGGCGGACATGGCCACCTCGGCGTCGGCCCAGATCTCCGACTCGTGCACGTCGCCGCCGCTCGTGAAGACGCCGACCACCGTCCAGTCGCTGTCACGGAAGCCGATGCGCGAGCCGACCGAGAGTCCCGCGAACTGGCCCGCCGCCTTGCGCCCGACCACGACCTCGCGGACGCCGGGCTCGAAGCGGCGCCCCTCGACGAGCCGCGTCTCGTCGCGGATGTCGAACGCGGCCCGCTGCACCCCGCGGAACGGCACGTTGTTGGGGTTGGTCTCGCCCTTGCGCGGCAGGTCCACCATCACCACCAGCTCCGCGGAGGCGAGCGGGCGGCCGGCCCCGTCGCGGGCCACGCCGGGGAGGGCGGCGAGCAGCACCGCCTGGTCGCGATCGACGCCGCTCGAGAGCTCCGAGTCGGAGCCGGCGCGCAGCATGATCACGCGATCGCCGCGCCCGGTGCTGGCCAGCGTGTGGCGAAACCCTTCCGACATCGCCAGCACGGAGACCAGCACGCCCACGACCCCCGCGATGCCCACGACCACCACCAGCGACGTCCCGATCCGCGACGGGAGATTCCGCAGGTTCATGGCGGTTATCGCCACGATCTGAGCTAGGGTTCGCATTGGCCGGGCTGGCCGTCGACGGTTTGCGGTACTGCATTGCGGTCGACCGTTTCAGGTACTGCATTGTTCTGATTGGGGGGGCGCGGCGTCGCTCCTCCCCCAAGCCCCCCCACCGCATTCATTCGGCGCCGGTGTCCGGTTCTCGGCCTCATGTCGGTCTCAATGGCCCGAGAGGGCATCGACGATCTTGAGGCGGTTGGCGCGCAGGGCGGGGGGGAGGCCGATGCACACGGCGACCACGGCCGCGACGGCGGCGGCGAGGAGCCAGGTCTCGGGGCCGACGAAGAGCGGGGGGAAGCGGCCGCCGGTGGAGCCGTTGAGCGCGGGCATCGCGGCCACCGCCGCGCCCATGCCGATGCCCCCGCCCAGGACGAGCAGCAACACCGCCTCCGCGAGCACCAGCGCGGTGACCTTGCCGTCCGAGAAGCCGAGCGTCTTCAAGATCGCCAGCTCCGGGATGCGCTCGCGGATGGACTGGGCCATCGTGTTGCCGGTCAGGATGAGGATCGTGAAGAACACCGCGATCAGGATGCGCGTGACCAGCGCGCCGATGTCGCCGATCTGCTTGGCGAAGCCGATCGCGAACTCCTTCTCGGGCTGGGTCTTGGTCTCGTCCGGCGAGTTGGTGAAGAGGCCGTCGATCGTGGCCGAGATGGAGCGGGCCTGGGTCGAGTCGGCGACCCGCACGATGTACCACCCGGTCTTGCCGCGGCCGATCTGGCGGGCCTCGTCGAAGTAGGCCACGTTGATCAGGACCATGTCGGTGTTGCCGCGCACCGCGGGGTCTTCCGCGTCGATGATGCCGACCAGGTCGAACTCCCAGTTCATGCTCCCGTCGGTCTTGGGATGGATCTCCGAGCTGATCGGCAGCTTCTGCCCGACCTTCCAGCCGAAGCGATCGGCGAGCCGCTTGCCCGCCACCGCGCCGGTGCGCGTCCGGGCGAAGGTCTCGCGCTGCGGGGGGTCGATGGTGAACTCGGGGTACATGTCGAGGTAGCGCGCCGGGTCCACCGCGAAGACCGGAAACGCGTTGGACTCGTTCTGGTACTTGGCCCCGAACCAGTCCGCGTAGGCCACGCCCACCACCCCCGGCACCTGCTCGATCCGGCGCTGGTAGGACATGGGGAGCGGCTCGATGATGGAGTAGCGCGCGGTGGTGAGCAGGCGCTTGGCGTCGGCCGCGTCCGCGCCCGACTCGAAGGCGACCTCCACCGCCTGGAGGAGACCGAAGAGCGCGAAGGCCACCACGATGGACAGCAGGGTGAGAACGGTGCGCGTCTTCTTGCGGAAGAGGCCGGCCCAGAGCAGCGGGAGGTACCTCACGCGGGGACGGGCTCCGCGGTCATGGTGCCCTTGTCGAGGTGCACGCGCCGCCGCGCGTACTCCGCGGCCTTCGGGTCGTGGGTGACCATGACCACCGTCTTGCCGTGCTCCCGGTTGAGCATCTGGATGAGGCGCAGCACCTCGTCGGCGGTGGCGCGGTCCAGATCCCCGGTGGGCTCGTCGCAGACCAGCAGGGTCGGGTCGGACACGACGGCGCGGGCGATGGCGACCCGCTGCTCCTGCCCGCCCGAGAGCTCCCGCGGCTTGTGGCGGGCGCGATCCTCGAGACCGACCAGGGTCAGGGCGATGCGCGCGCGCCGGCGCCGTTCGGAGGCGGAGAGGTCGGTCAGCAGCAGCGGCAGCTCCACGTTCCGCTGGGCCGAGAGCGCGGGGAGCAGGTTGTAGAACTGGAACACGAAGCCCACGTGGCCCGCCCGCCAGGCGGCCAGGTCGCCGCCCGAGAGTTGATCGATGCGCCGGCCTCCCACCATGATGCGGCCGCCCGTCGGGGTGTCGAGCCCGCCGATCAGGTTGAGCAGCGTGGTCTTGCCCGAGCCCGACGGGCCCATCAGGGCCACGAAGTCCCCGCTCGGGATGTCGAGGTCGATGCCGTGGAGCACCTCGATGCGCTCGCGGCCGCGCCGGTAGACCTTGGTGACGCCGCGGATCTCGACGAGAGTCTCCATCGCGCTCACCGGGGCTCGGCGGTCTTCACCGCCTGGCCATCGGCGAGGGTCGGCGGCGGCGCGAGCACGATGCGCTCACCGTCGCGCAGGCCGCTCAGGACGCGGCGCTGGCCCGAGACGTCGGGCCCGAGGGTCACGCTCCGGCGCTCGACCTTGCCGCTGGCGTAGACGAAGACCACCGCGGCATCGCCCTCGGTGCGCACGGAGTCCGCGGGCACCAGCACGCTGGGCGCGGGCGGCGGCGCGCCGGCCGCCGGCTTGCCGTCGAGGAAGCCCACCCGCGCGCCCATGTCGGGCACGATGCGCGCGTCCTTCGCCTGGATCGCGATGCGCACCTTGACGGTGGCCTTGCTGCGGTCCGCGGTCGGGATGATCGCGATCACGTCGCCGGGGATCTTCCAGTCCGGATAGGCGTTCAGCGTCGCCTCCACCGGCTGGCCCGGCGTCACGCGGTTGATGTAGGACTCGTTGACGTCCACCTGGATCTCCAGCGAGTCCATGTCCACGATGGTGCCGATGCCGGTGCGGGTGAAGCCGCCGCCCGCCGAGATCGGCGAGATCATCTCGCCCGGCTGGGCCGACTTGGCGATGACCACCCCACCGAACGGGGCGCGGATCACCGTGTTGTCGAGCTGCACCTGGGCGACCGCCTGCGACTCCGTCGCGACCTTGACCTGCTCCTCGGTGGCCGCGAGCCGCGCGCGCAGCATGTCCCGCTGGGCGAGCGCCGCATCGAGCGCCTGCGGGGCGATGAGCTTGCGGTCGGCGAGCTCCTTCTGGCGCGTGTAGTCCTGCTCGGCCTGGACGAGCTGGGCGCGGACCTCGGCGAGCTGGGAGCGCGCGGCGACGAGCTGGGCCCGCGTGAGCCCGAGCTGGGCCTGCGCCTCGGTGTCGTCGAGCCGGGCCAGCACCGCGCCCTCCCGCACGCGCTGGCCCTCTTCGATCAGCACCTCGGTCACCTTGCCGGTGATCTTGGCGGAGACGGTGGCCTGGCGCCGGGCGGTGACGTAGCCGCTCGCGTCGAGCACCGAGCCGGCTCCGCCCCCCTGGCTGGCCGCGCGGGCCACCGCGGTCTGCACCACCGGAGGCCGGGCCCGGAGAACACCCCACCAGAGCCCGCCGCCCAGGAGCAGCACCGCCGCCGCGAGGACGACGTACAGACGGGTGCGCCGGCGCGGCGCGCGGTCCGCCCCGCGATCGATACGTAACTGGCTGAGCAGGTCTGATTTCTCCAAGACGTCCCAGTGTGCCACAGCCGGCCCCGGTGTTAGAATCGGACCCCCGATTCCACCCGATTCGACCCCCTGGGAGCCGACATGGAGCTGGCCGCGAAGCGCTTCGCCGACACGGTGGCGCTCTATCCAGCGGGGCGCATCGATCACGCGACGGCGGACGCCTTCAAGGCCGCGCTCGCGCCGCACCTGGCCGGCGTGGCGGCCGGCCGCGATCGCGCGGTGATCGACCTGGCCGGCGTGGAGTACATCAGCAGCGTCGGGCTGCGCGTGCTCATGCTCGCGAGCAAGCAGGTGAAGGCCCAGGGTGGTGCGCTCGCGGTGGCGGACCTTCAGCCGGTGGTGCGCGAGATCTTCGAGATCAGCCGCTTCAACCTGGTCCTGGAGGTCTTCCCGACGCTGCGGGAGGCCCTGGCCAAGCTGTCGCCCGCCGCGCTGGCCGCCTTCGAGTCGGCCTGAGGCCCCGCGTGCGCGTTCGCTTCTGGGGCACCCGCGGCTCGATCCCGGTCGCCATGACCTCGGCCGAGGTGCAGCGCAAGCTCGTCACCGCGCTGGTGGCCGCGGCGGGCCGCGGGCTCGACACCCCCGGCAAGGCGCGCGCCTTCGTGGAGAAGGAGCTCGAGTTCTCGGTCTCCCACACCTTCGGCGGCAACTCCTCCTGCGTGCAGCTCGAGACGGACGGCGCCGACCACGTGCTGTGCGACCTGGGGAGCGGCGCGCGGAGCTTCGGCAACTCGCTGCTCGCCACCCGCGGCCCCTCTGGGCACCGCTTCCACGTCTTCATGTCCCACCTGCACTGGGACCACATCATGGGCTTCCCGTTCTTCATGCCGGCCTACCTGCCCGGCAACCACGTGACGATCTACGGCTGCCACGACACGCTGGCGGAGGCGTTCCGCCGGCAGAACCGCGCCCCGTCCTTCCCGGTGGACTTCTCGAGGATGGAAGCGCGCATCGAGTTCGTGCGCCTCGAGCCCGAGCGCAACTACGACATCGCGGGGCTGCGGGTGCGGGCCAAGCGCCAGCACCACGGCGGCGATTCCTACGGGTACCGTATCGAGCACCGCGGCAAGGTCGTCGTCTACTCCACCGATTCCGAGCACAAGCAGGACGACCCGCAGGAGGTGGCCGCGTTCGTGGAGTTCTTCCGCGACGCCGACCTCGTGATCTTCGACGCCCAGTACTCGCTCGCCGACGCGATCTCGGTGAAGGAGGACTGGGGGCACTCGAGCAACGTGGTGGGCGTGGAGATGTGCCAGCTCGCGCGAGCCCGCCGCCTCTGTCTCTATCACCACGAGCCGATGTTCGACGACGAGCGCATCGCCCGCCTGCTGGCCGAGACGCGCCGGCTCGAGGAGATCACGCGGACCGATCACCGGGTGGAGGTCTGGGCCGCCTACGACGGCCTGGAGCTGGCGCTCTGAGGAGACCGGCCTGAGCGTCGACCCGCCCGACCGACGGCACGGGGTAGGTTCCCCGCCGTGGGCGGAGCGGCAGTGGGCCCGCGCGCTCCTGGGCGGGCGCGGGCGCCCGGCCGGCGCGCTCCTGTTGGCCGCGCTCCTGCTCGGGCTTCTGTTGCCCCAGCCGCCGGTGCTCCAGTTGCTGCGCGCGACCGCGTTCGACACCTACCAGAGCCTCCACCCGCGCGTGCCGCGCATGACCCCGGTGGTCATCGTCGCCATCGACGAGGAAAGCCTGCGCCAGCATGGGCAGTGGCCCTGGCCGCGAACCTGGCTGGCGCGAATCGTGGGAACGGTCGCGGCGGCACGGCCGGCCGCCATCGGCCTCGCCATCCTCATGCCGGAGCCCGACCGTCTCTCGCCAGCTCGGCTGCCCGACATGGTGGCCGGCATTGACCGCGACATGGCGGAGCGGCTCTCGCGATTGCGCGGGAACGACACGGTTCTGGCCGAGGCGATTCGCGGGCGACCGGTGGTGCTCGGCATTGCCGGCCTCGATGGCAACGGCCCCGCGGCGACGACCGAGGTCCACCACGCGCCGGTGCGTTCGATCGGCGGTGATCCCGCGCCCTTCCTCCGGCGCTTCGGGACCACGCTGCATAGCGTGGATGAGATCGACCGCGCGGCGGCCGGCCACGGCCTGACCAGCGTGGACCTGGAGCGCGGCGTGGTCCGCCGGGTCCCTCTGCTGGCCAGGGTGGCCGACGGCCTGGTTCCATCTCTCGGCCTCGAGATGCTCCGCGTGGGGGAAGGCGGGCCCCCGATTTCGGTTCGTGTTTCGGCCGCCGGCATTCAGACGGTCGGGGTGGGCCCTGTCGTTGCGCCCAGCGAGCCGGATGGCAGCGCCTGGGTTCACTACACCCGGCACGACCCTGAGCGCTTCGTGTCGGCGGCCGACGTGCTCGCGGCTCAGGTGGATGCGAGCCTCTTCGAGGGTCGCCTCGTGCTCATCGGGGTGACCGCGCTCGGGTTGGCAGACTATCTGGCGACGCCGGTGGGTGACCCCATGTCGGGAGTCGAGGTCCACGCCCAGTTCCTCGAGAACCTCGTGGAGGGATCGCTGCTCTCGCGTCCGCGGTACACCCAGTGGATCGAGATCGGCTGGCTACTGGTCGGGGGGCTGCTCCTCATCGTGCTGGTGCCGCGGCAGCCGGCCCGCGCCTCGGTGGGGCTCCTCGCGGTCTTGGTCGTCGCGCTATCGGGGGCCGGGCTGCTTTTCTATCTGAAGATGGGCATCCTCCTGGACGCCGCCATCCCCTCGGTGGCCCTCGCCATCCTGTTCTCCATGATGCTCGTGGTCGCCCTCACCGAGACCCAGACGCAGCGTCGTGCTCTCCGCCGCCAGGTGGAGCTGCAGCGCGAGGCGGCCGCGCGGCTCGCCGGCGAGCTGGAGGCCGCCCGCCGCATCCAGATGGGCACGCTCCCGCGGCCCGGCGCCGCCTTCCCGGGCGAGACGCGCTTCGATCTCTACGCGATGCTGGAGCCGGCGCGCGAGGTAGGCGGCGACTTGTACGACTTCTTCCTGCTGGATGCCGATCATCTTTTCTTCATGATCGGGGACGTCTCCGGCAAGGGTCTGCCCGGCAGCCTCTTCATGGCGATCAGCAAGGCGCTCTACAAGAGCACCGCGCTGAGACGGCATGGCCAGGTCGCGGTCATGATGCGCGAGGCCGACGCGGAGATCTCGCGCGACAACTCGGAAGGGCTCTTCGTCACGGTGCTGGCCGGCATCCTCGACGCGCGCACCGGCGAGCTCGAGTACTGCAGCGCGGGCCACGAGCCGCCCCTGCTCCTGCCGCGCGCCGGCCGCGGGCTCCAGCGCCTGGCCGAGGGCGGCGGCCCTCCGCTCTGCGCGGTGGACGGCTTTCCCTACGTGCCGGCCACCCGGCGACTCGAGCCGGGCGACACGCTGTGTCTGATCACCGACGGGGTCACCGAGGCGACCGCTCTCGACGGACAGCTCTATGGCCGGGCGCGGCTCGAAGCGCTCCTGGGTCGCCTGGATGAGGCGGCGAGCGCGGCCGAGGTGGGGGAATCGATTCGCCGCGATGTGACCGCCTTCACGGGCGGCACCGATCCCGCAGACGACATGGCGGTCCTGGTCCTGCGCTACACCGGCCCCACCGCTCCCCCTCTCCCCTCAGGGGAAAGGGCAGGGTGAGGGGTGGTCTAGCGCACGCACGCTCTACCGCACGTTGATCTCCACCCGCCGATTCCGCGGCTCGGCTACTTCATCCGCGGTGGGCACGAGCGGTTCGCGCTCCCCGCGCCCCTCCACCCGGATGCGATCGGCCACGATGCCGACTTTCACCAGCTCGTCGCGCACCCGCTCGGCGCGCCGGAGGGAGAGTGCGTCGTTGAAGGGTACCGCGCCGACCCGATCGGTGTGGCCGATGACCACGATCTCCGGGGCGGGCCGCCGGGCGATCTCGTCGACGATGCGGCCGAGGAGCTGCCGGGAGTCCGGGGTGAGGTCGTCCCGGCCCTCGAGGAAGTAGAGGAGAAAAGAGGCCGGCCGCGCCGGCTGCGCGTCCAGGGCCGCGCCGAAGGCCTGGCGCGCCTCCTGCTCCGTGACCGCGCCGGCCGCCACGCGGCCGGGCTCGGTCACTCGCGCGGAGGCGAAGGGCTTGTCGAGAACGGTCTGCTGACCGCCGCTCTCCACGCTGAGCACGCCGGTCTTGCCGTCCTTGTCTGGCATCAGCACGTAGAGATCGTTGCGCATGGGCTTGGCGCAGCCCACGAGGAGCAGCAGTGCGAGCGCCACGAGGGCGGTCTGGCTGGCCATCGCCCCGTCGCGCGTCAGTTCTTCGGGTCGCCGGTGCGGATGAGGAACTCGGTGCCGCGCACGCCCAGCACCGCGGCGGGAGTCCGCACCTTCATGGCGTCCGGCGACTGTTTGGCGAGCTTGCCGGAGACGACGGCCAGCGTGCCCTTCTTGAGCGAGCTCTCGAAGGAGCCCTGATGCGTGGTCGAATCGAACGCGAACTGATCGATCGCGAGCACGCTGTTGGGACCCGCGGACAGCAGGCTGTTGTCGAGGAAGGTGATCCCCACCGACCCGTCGGTCCCCGTCGCCACCACGTCGCCGGTCTGCACCACCGCGCCGAGTGTCGCCGGCACCTTCTGCCCGCCGCGCTCGATCTGCACCGCGCCCTTGGCCACCTTCACGTGCCCGGCCTCCTGCGCTTCCACCAGAGCTGGCGCCAGAGCCGCCATCACCACGACCAGCGAGAGAGCCATGCGCTTCATACCGCCTCCTTCGACTGCGGGGATCGAACCCTAGACCGGCATCGGGGCCGGGAGCGCCCAATGATAGCGCAAAGCTTGGAACCCGGGGGGACGTCCCGGCGCCTTACGGTCCTCGTCCGGCAGTATCCAGGTCTGTGTAAACTGGACCCGACACCACGGGACCTGTCCAACCTCGCATCTCCAAAGACGGCCGCAGGGCACCATACACGGAGGGTGATGAGTGAGTGCACGAATGATCCTGGTGGCGGGTCCGTACCGTTCGGGCACGAACGACGATCCAACGCTCATCGCAAAGAATGTGGCGGCTATGACCGAAGCCTCCCTGCAGCTCTTCCGTGCGGGCCATCTGCCGGTCATGGGCGAGTGGTACGCGCTCCCTCTCATCGAATACGCCGGGTCCACCGGCATTGGCGATCCGGTGTTCAACGAGATTTTTCACCCCATCTCTCGTCGTCTGGTCGCCAGGTGCGACGGTTGCCTTCGCATCGGTGGTGCGTCTGAGGGAGCGGATGAGATGGTCGCCCTTGCCGAGCGCCACGGGAAGCCCGTGTACTTCTCGCTGGCTGACGTACCAAGTGCTTAGCGGTCGAGCCATTCGAACACGCGCTCTTATCGCACTCGGTATCGGTCTACTTGTCGTGGGTGCCTGCATCTCCTGGCTGCTTGGTTCGCAGCTGGTGAAGCCGGTCAATCGTCCGGTTCCATTGCCAGCCGGCTTCCCGGCTCAGGTGGTCTCGCTTCCGGGGCCGGCGCATGCCATCGCCGCCTGGTGGCTTGATCAGGGCGGGAACTCTCCTATCGTTCTACTTCTTCACTCCATCCGCGCCGACCGCTCATCGATGCTGTCTCGAGCAAAGCTGTTGTTGGATCGCGGGTTCTCCGTCCTCCTGATCGATCTTCAAGGCCATGGCGAGACTCCGGGCGCGGCGATCACTCTGGGGTCCCGCGAGTCCACCGACGTCCGGGTGGCGCTCGAGTGGCTCAAGCGCACCGTGCCCGCGCGACGAATCGGGGTCATCGGCTGCTCTCTCGGCGGAGCAGCCGTCCTGCTCGCCCCTCAACCCTCCGGCTTCGACGCCGTGGTTCTCGAAGCCGTGTATCCCCGAGTTGCCGACGCCGTCAGGAATAGAATCCGCATCAGAGTGGGGCCGCTCGCGCCAGTGCTCGCGCCGCTCCTGCTTGTCCTGCTTCCGCCTCGGCTGCACGTCTGGCCGCGGGACCTCGAGCCGATCCGCTCGATCGCCCGTCTGGGCTCACCGGTCCTGGTGGTCGCTGGCTCACACGACCAGCACACAACACTCGCTGAGTCCGAAGAGCTCTTCCGTGCGGCGGTCCCGCCAAAGCGCCTGTGGGTGGTGAGCGGCGCCCATCACCAAGACTTCTTGGCCTTCGACCCGGCGGGCTACGAGTCCGAGGTCGTCGGATTCCTTCTCCAACACTTGCGCCCGATCGCGCCCGATCGCCCAACGACCGGATGAATTGCGATTCGAGTCCAATCACCACACGAGGTGTGCTCGCCATGCCGCTACTCTTTTCCTACGGCACGCTCCAGCAAGAGCACGTGCAGCTGTCCACGTTCGGCCGGCGGCTCCAGGGGCAGAAGGACGAGCTGCTCGGTTTCGAGCCGTCCTTGGTGCCGATCGAGGATCCGCAGGTCGCGGCGGCGGGCGGGCGGACGCATCATGATAACGTCACGTTCACCGGCCGAGACGACAGTCGGGTGAGCGGCACCGTGTTCGAGCTCAGCGACGCCGAGCTCGCGGCCGCGGACGAGTACGAGCGGCTCGCCGCGTACAAGCGGATCGCCGCAATGCTGTCTTCGGGGAAGCAGACCTGGGTGTACGTTGACGCCCGCTCGGCGCCGTGAGCGCCTCCGGAGGATGAGCGTGTCCGAGAACAAGAGCACCGTCGGGCGCTATCTGGAGGGGTTCCGCAAGTCGGATCACGCGCAGATCCTGTCCTGCCTGACCGACGACGTCGAGTGGGAGATGCCTGGCGCATTTCATCTGGTCGGGAAGCTCGCGTTCGACAAGGAGATCGAGAACGACGCCTTCGTGGGCCGGCCGACCATCACCACGGTCCGGATGATCGAGGAGAACGACATCGTCGTTGCGGAAGGGCGGGTCCAAGCCAAGCGCCGGGACGGGGGCGTGCTCAACGCGGTGTTCTGCGATGTCTTCGTCATGAGCAACGCCCGGATCAGGCGGCTGACCACCTACCTGGCTGAAGTGAAGTAGTCGCGTGCGGGTGCGGCGGCTGGAAGCCCATGAGGTGGAGCTGCACCGTGAGCTCCGGCTGCGCGCTCTGGGGGACGCTCCGGAGTCCTTCGGCGAGACGGTGGTCGAGGCCGGGGCCCGCCCCCTGTCCTACTGGGAGGACCTGACCCGGTCGGTCACCGAGCCAGGACGTCATGTGATGTTCCTCGCCGATGAAGGCCCGGCCCCGGTCGGCTCGACGTATGGGCTGCTCGATCGGGACCGGCCCGGCGCGGGTCGGGTCGGCGGCATGTGGGTCGCCCCGGCGTCGCGGCGACGCGGCGTGGGACGGCTCCTCCTGCGGGCGGTGTTCGACTGGGCCCGCGAGCGTGAGCTGACCGGTCTGGGCCTGTGGGCTCCGGCTCGCAGTCCGGGCGCCATCGCCCTGTACTCGCGGGAGGGTTTTCGAGAGACCGGGGTCCGCCGACCGCTGGCGTCGGGCTCGGTGCTGGAGATCGTGGAGATGGAGTGTCAGCTGTAAGGCGCCTTGAGGCGGGGGTTTCCTTCCTTGTCGATCTCGGGCCGTCCCCAGCGACTACCTGTGAGCAGGGTGCCCGACTCCCAAACGAGACCTGAAAAGGAGAAATACCGTGGCAGTCATCAGCAAGATCACCCCGTGCCTGTGGTTCGATGACCAGGCCGAAGCGGCGGTTGGCTTCTATACCGGCATCTTCAAGAATTCGAAGGTCACGACCGTGTCCCGCTACGGCGAGGCGGGCAAGGAGATCCACGGCAAGGCGCCGGGGACCGTCATGGTCGTGGCGTTCGAGCTGGAAGGACAGACGTTTACCGCGCTCAACGGCGGCCCGGTGTTCAAGTTCAACGAGGCCATCTCGTTCCAGGTGAGCTGTGAGAGCCAGGCGGAAGTAGACCACTACTGGACCAAGCTCTCCGCGGGCGGGGATCCGAGCGCCCAGCAATGCGGCTGGCTGAAGGACCGGTACGGCGTGTCGTGGCAGATCGTGCCGACCGCGATGATCGAGATGCTCAATGACCCCGATGCGACGAAGTCGCAGCGGGTCATGACCGCGATGCTTCAGATGAAGAAGATCGACGTCGCCGCGCTGAGACGGGCCGCCGCCGGCTAACCGCCTTGTCCAGGATGGGGATCTGTGCGATTTGTCGTGGGACCACGGAGGTGGTCCGATGGCGGACGAGCCGAAGTCGCAGGGGTGGTGGCTGACCCTTCCAGGAATTCTGACCGCGACGGCGGGCATCATCACCGCCGTCGCGGGCTTGGTTGCCGCGCTACACCAGGCCGGGGTGTTCACGACGGCGCCCCGGCCGGTTCAGCAGCCTCCGAGCCGCACCGCCACGGCCCCGCCGCCGGCCAGTCCGCCCGCGGGGGTGGCCACCGGGGGCAGGTCCACCGCCCCTCCGCCCACGGGTCCCGCCACCCCGTATCCACGCGCCCTCGCGGCCGGGACCGAGGTGCGAGTGGGCAGCGCGGTCTATCGCATCCTGGCCGCGCAGGTCGACCGGCGGAACACGGAGACAACTTCTGGGGCGAGTCCTTTCGCCTGCGGGTCGATGGAGTGCCGAAAGCGCCGGTCGGCGATCTGAACATGGTGGTGCCGGCCCAGAGCGTGGAGGAGGGAGTCGTCGAGTTCGTCATTCCGGTAACGACGCAGGCCGTGGTGCTCCAGGTGAAACAGGGCGACGAGTCGACCGAGATTCCCGTCGATCTCTCCGGTAAGCCGCGGGGGTGACCGCGCTTCCGGCGACCCTTACAATAGCCCAATGAGCGGTCTCGCCCACCAGCGGATCTTTCCCGCCCGTCGCGATGCCCTGCCGCAGGTCGAGACCTTCCTGGCCGAGGTGTGCGCGGCCGCCGAGCTCGACCGCGCGATGT
>WNFL01318669.1_pt1 | contig 18166 bp, 21 predicted proteins | sample 5400361 | NCBI WGS metagenome assembly WNFL01 (sample SAMN13153351, study PRJNA577476) | soil metagenome | isolation source: 40 cm soil on Douglas fir-dominated hillslope | place: USA:California | collected 2013-09-17
GACCGAGGAGAACATCCAGTCGCGCATCCGCGGCACGCTGCTCATGGCCATGTCCAACAAGCTGGGCCCGATCGTCGTGACCGCGGGCAACAAGAGCGAGATGGCCACCGGCTACGCCACGCTCTACGGCGACATGGCCGGCGGCTTCGCGGTGATCAAGGACATCGTGAAGACGCTCGTCTATCGCATCGCGAACTGGCGCAACACGCAGTCGCAGGTGATCCCGCAGCGCGTGATCGACCGCGCTCCTTCCGCGGAGCTCGCCGAGGGACAGACCGACCAGGACCTGCTGCCGCCCTACGAAGTCGTCGACGCGGTGGTCGAGCGCTACATGGAGCGCGACCTCTCGGCCGAGCAGATCGCCTCGGCGGGCTTCGACCTCGCCACCGTGCGCGAAGTGGTGCGCATGATCCAGGCCAACGAGTACAAGCGCCGCCAGGCGCCGCCCGGGGTTCGCATCACGCCGCGCAGCTTCGGCAAGGACTGGCGCTATCCGATAACATCGGGATTCCGGTGAAGCATGGAATGACATGAAAAAGATCGAGGCGATCGTCAAACCCTTCAAGCTCGACGAGGTGCGCGAGGCGCTCTCGGAGATCGGCGTCACCGGCCTCACGGTGACGGAGGTGAAGGGCTTCGGGCGCCAGAAGGGCCACACGGAGCTCTACCGCGGCGCCGAGTACGTCGTCGATTTCCTGCCGAAGGTGAAGGTCGAGGTGGTGGTCGCCGACGCGCTGGTGGACAAGGCCATGGACGCCATCGTGAAGGCCGCGCGCACCGGCAAGATCGGCGACGGGAAAATCTTCGTGGTGGACGTGGGCCAGGTGGTGCGCATCCGTACCGGCGAGACGGGGGAGGATGCCGTCTAGAGGCACCGTGCCCTTTGCTGTATCCTACGGCCACCGAGGGACGGGGAAAAAATAAATGCTGCTCGCTGCCTTCTACGTATTCGCCATCGCTGCGATCATCCTGCACTACACCGGACACCTGAAGCGATGGAACTGCGAGTGGATCCTGATCGTCCTGGCCATCGCCGTCTTCCCCGCCGTCCTCTTCCTCTAAGCCGTCCCTAGTTCATTGGGACCGCTCCTCCGGGAGCGCTCCTACACCCGCGCGCGGGCTTGTCCGATAAACGCCGCGCAAGCGCCGTCCTATCGTGGCGGGAGGAGGGACATCCCCATGAATCTCGTGAATTCGCGCACTTGCATTGCCTTGGCCTTCACCCTCGCCGCGGGCCTCGCGGCATGCGATAGGAAAGCCAACACCGAGGCGCGCACCGCGCTTGCGCCCGATGCGTCGGCGCAGGTGATCGGCGTCAAACCCGCCGATCCCACCGGCGACCCGCCGGGCACCACGCCCGTCACGGCGAACACCAGCGAAGTGACGAAGGCCGAGGAGGTCGCAGCCAAGCCCTCCGAGGGCGACAACCATTCGCACTCGTCCCTCGCGCAGGACAACCCGCAGAAGGCGGGCGGCAAGGATGCGCAGCAAGCGCCGGAAAGGACGAAGCAATGACTTCCGATCCGAAGAAAGAATCCGACGGCCAGAAGCAGCAGCAACAGCAATCGGGCGAAGGCCAGCAATACGGCGAGGGCAACTACAAGGCGACGCGCGACTACAACCGCGACCTGAAGGACCACGTCGAGCACCACGACATCGAGAAGGAAGCGCGCGACGCGGCGCCGCAGTCGCAGGAGGAAGCCAACGAGATGGAAGACGCGCAACGCGCGGGGCGCGAACGCGCGCGCGGCCCATCGGCCAAGGACGAGGACGACCCGAACGTCAACTAGCGGCGCGCGAGGCGCGCCTGCGGGTCCTGGCGGTAGAACGAACGCAGCTCTGCGTATACCGCGGGGTAGGCGGGCGCGAGCAGCTCCGGAGTCTCGAAGAAGGCTTCGGAGGCCACGGCGAAGAACTCCCCGGCGCTTTGCGCGGCGTACGGGTCCATGGGCAGGGCATCGAGCGCGGCCTGCATGCGCCGCTCGGGAAGCGCCTCCGCCTTGTCCACGCGTGCGCAGAAATCCTCGAACGCGCTCGAGAACGCCTTCTTCCACTGCGAAGCGCTCATCTCCTTGTGAAGCGGCGGATACCCGTTGGGATCGCCGCTCCTCATGTCGAGCTTGTGGGCGAACTCGTGGATCACGACGTTGTAGCCGGCCACTCGCGCTTCTTCGTCGGCGGACATCGCGACGTCTTCATACGAGAGGATGACGGGGCCGCCCAGCCATGCCTCGCCCGCCATCGGGTCCTGCGTGAGGTGCATCACGCCGTCCTCGTCCAGGTATTCGCGCTCGGGAGCGAACTGCGAGGGATAGACGATGATGTCGCTCCAGCCCTCGTACCACTGCTCGCCCAGCTCCAGCACCAGGATGCAGGCCTGCGCGGCGATCGCCACGCGCATTTCCTCGGTCACCTCGAGCTCGTGCGTTCCGGCGAAGCGCTTGGAATGCAGGAAGCGCTCGGAGATGGCGCGCAGGCGCTCGCTTTCGTCGGTGGTGACGCCGCGCATGAAGAGCCACGACGAGGTGGCGCGGCGCCAGAGCGCCGGATCGATGGGGCGCGCTCTCGCCCTGGCTCGCGAACGAAACCAGCCCGGCATCAGGAGGACTTGGCTGCCACGCGCCTCACGCTGCCCGAGCCCAGGATGCTCTGGTGGACGGCGGGGTCGCCCACGTAGGTCACGTCGCCCGAACCTACGATGGACACCGAAAGATTGGAGCGCGTCCAGATGGACGCGTCGCCGGAACCCGCGATGCTCAACTTCGCGTCTCCCACTTCCAGCTCGCGCGCGCGCAGGTCGCCCGAACCGGCGATCGAACCGTCGAGCGAATCGGCCTTGCCGGCCACCACGATGTCGCCGGAGCCGCTGATCGCGACTACGAGCCGGGCGGCGGTGAGCGTGCCGATCCTGATGTCGCCCGACCCGGAGATGGCGAGCTTCACGTCGCCGGTGCGAAGCGTCGTGGCAATGATGTCGCCCGAGCCCGAGATCGCGAGCGCCGTCACGTCGCGCATGGTCACGTAGGCCTTCACCTTGCCCATCCCGCGGATGTGATCGGGGGTCTTCTGCCGCAGCTTGAGGGATCCGTTCTCGACCACCGTGTCGAGCTGCGCGATCGCCGCCTCGTCTCCCTCGATCACGAGCGAGTACGTGTCGCCCTGCGTGAGGTGAACGGTGATCGGCGCGGACACGCCGATGGCAGTGAAGGGTTCCGTGGAGCGGGTCTCGCGCTTGTCGGCGGCGAACGTGGCCGCACCCGTAAGGCAGGCGGCCATCACGACGAAGGGGGCGGCAAAGCGGGCAAAGCTCATGGTGGTACTCCTCGGGTCGGGTTACCCGCGTTGGACGCTTCGGGCCGTCGGCGCGGATTCGCCCTCGCCGATGCCCAGCGCCGTGCGGATGTCCATCGCCACGTCGATGGCGCGCGTGGCGGGCTCCTCGCAAACCGTGACATGACCCATCTTGCGCCCCGGCCGCGCTTCGCGCTTGCCGTAGAGGTGCAGGTGCGCGCCGGGATGGCGCAGCACCGCTTCCCAGCGCGGCTCGCCCGCGGACCAGATGTCGCCCAGCAGGTTCACCATGACCGCGGGCGTGTGCTGCGACGGATCGCCCAGCGGCAGGCCGCAGAGCACCCGAACCTGCTGCTCGAATTGCGAGGTGCGGCAGGCGTCGATCGTGTAGTGGCCGCTGTTGTGCGGCCGCGGGGCGATCTCGTTCATGAGGAGCTTGCCGCCCACGACGAACATCTCGACGGCGAGCACGCCCACGTATTCGAGCCCTTGCGCAATGCGCGTCGCGAACGCGGTGGCTTGCGCGGCCAGGCCCGGCGCGATGCGCGCCGGGGCGATGGTGACCTCGAGGATGCCCCGCGCATGGCTGTTCTCCGCGACAGCGAACACGGCCACGGCGCCGTCGGCGCCACGCGCGAGCACGACGGAGATCTCGAGCTCGAGCGCGAGGAACTCTTCCAGCACGCAGGGCACGCCCTTCCATTCACGCAAGGCGGATTCGAGCTCGGCGCGCGCATTCACGCGGGCCTGGCCCTTGCCGTCGTAGCCGAAGCGCGCCGTCTTGAGGAGCGCCGGCAGCTTCACCTTCGCAAGCGCCTTGTCGATATCCGCGGGTGATTCGATGAACGCGAAGGGCGGCGCCGGTCCTGCGCGATCGCGACCGAAGCGCCGCTCGGCCGCACGACGGTGCGGTGCGCCAGCGCATCGAGCGCCGCCGCGGGCGCGTTCTCGAACTCCGTGGTCACCGCCGCGCAGGTGGCGGCGAGCTCGTCGAGCGCGGCGGGATCGGTGTACGCGGTGGCCAGTTGCTTCGTTGCGAATTCGGCCGCGGGCGCGTGCGGATCGGGATCGACCACGGTCACCCGGTAGCCCAGCGTGCGCGCGGCCACGGTGAACATGCGGCCCAGCTGGCCGCCTCCCAGCAGGCCGAGCGTCGCGCCCGGGAGGATCACAGCACGTCGGGCAGTTGCATCGCCGCGACCTGCTCGCGCATCTTGTCGCGGTACTCGGAGAGCTTCTTCGCGAGGTCCGCATCCGACCGGGCGAGGAGCGCCACCGCGAAGAGCGCGGCATTGGCCGCGCCCGCCTCGCCGATCGCGAAGGTGGCGACCGGAATCCCCTTGGGCATCTGCACGATCGAGTAGAGCGAATCCTGCCCCGCGAGGTGGCGCGAGGGGACCGGCACGCCCAGCACCGGCAGCGTCGTCTTCGAAGCGATCATGCCCGGCAGGTGCGCCGAGCCGCCGGCGCCCGCGATGATGCACGCGAGCCCGCGATCGCGGGCCGCCTCGGCATACTCGAACATCGTGTCGGGCGTGCGGTGGGCCGAGACGACCTGCGCCTCGTACGGCACGCCGAAATCCTTGAGCACCCGCGCGGCATGCTGCATCACGTCCCAGTCGCTCTGGGATCCCATCACCACGCCGACCAGGGGCTTTTCTTCCATGCGCCTATTCTAAGTTAGGACGCGAGCGAGCGAGCATCGTCGAGCTGCGACCGGTAGGCATCGAAGATGCGCTTCAACGCCGTCTTCATGTCGACCTTCGGCTTCCAGCCCAGGTCCTCCATGGTGTTGTCGATCTTCGGCACGCGGTTCTGCACGTCCTGGTAGCCCTTGCCGTAGTACTTGCCGGAGCTCGTCTTCACGAGCTTCACCTTCGCCGCGTTCCTCTTGTATTCGGGATACGTGGCGGCGAGCGCCAGCATCATCTCGGCCAGCTCGCGCACCGAGTAGTTGTTCTTCGGGTTGCCGACGTTGTAGATCTTCCCCGAGGCCACGCGGTCCTTGTTCTCGATGATCTTCATGAGCGCCGAGATCCCGTCGTCGATGTAGGTGAAAGCGCGCTTCTGTCCGCCGCCGTCGACGAGCTGGATCGGCTCGCCGCGCACGATGTGGCCGAGGAATTGCGTGATGACTCGGGAGCTGCCTTCCTTCGGCGTGTGGATGGAGTCGAGCCCCGAGCCGATCCAGTTGAACGGCCGGAAGAGCGTGAAGTCGAGCTGCCCCATGGAGCCGTAGGCGTAGATCACGCGGTCCATGAGCTGCTTCGAGCACGAGTAGATCCAGCGCTGCTTGTCGATGGGGCCGAGCACGAGGTTGGAGGCGTAGGGATCGAACTCGGCATCCCCGCACATCCCGTAGACCTCGGATGTCGACGGGAAGAGCACGCGCTTGCCGTACTTCACGCAGCTCCTCACGATCGGCAGGTTCGCCTCGAAGTCGAGCTCGAACACCTTGAGCGGCTCGCGCACGTAGGTCGCCGGCGTGGCGATCGCCACCAGCGGAAGGATCACGTCGCATTTGCGGATGTGGTACTCGATCCACTCCCGGTTGATGGTGATGTCGCCTTCGAAGAAATGGAAGCGCTTGTTGGCCGTGAGATCGGCGATGCGCTCCGAGCCCATGTCCATGCCGTACACCTCCCAGTCGGTGTCGGCGAGGACGCGGTTGGACAGGTGATGGCCGATGAAGCCGTTCACGCCGAGGATGCAGAGCTTCTTCATTGCATTTCTCCCAGGGCGACGGGCTCGCCGCCGAAATGTTCAGCGAATCTCGCGGGTGGCAGGGGCTCGCCGTCCACGTCGCATTCGATCACGCGCAGCGCGCCGCCGTCGGCGCATTCGGCGAGCAGGTCGCGCCCATCGAAGCGAAGCCGCGGCGCGCGCTCGGGCCCGATATCGCGCACCACATGCGTGCGAAGCAGGCGAAGCTTCTGGCCGCCCAGGACCGTGAAGGCACCCGGATACGGGGGCGCCACCGCGCGCACCAGGTTGTGGATCTCGCGCGCGCCCTTGGTCCAGTCGATGCGCCCGTCGCCGGACGTGCGGCCGCGGAAGTAGCCGCCGCGAGACAGGTCCTGCTCCTGCGGCTGCGCCATGCCGTCGAGCACGGCGTCCAGCGAGCGGTCGAGGAGCAGCTCGGCTGCGGCGGTCACCTTGCGGAAGACGTCGATGGCACGGTCGTCGGGCAGGATCGGCACCGGGAACTGGTCCACGATGCGGCCCGCGTCGGGCTTCTCGACCATCTCGTGCAGTGTGGCGCCGGTCACGTCCTCGCCGCGCAATACCGCCCAGTTCACCGGCGCGCGCCCGCGGAATTTCGGCAATAGCGACCCGTGCATGTTGTAGGCCCCGCGCATCGCTGCCGCGAGCGCCGGGGGCTTGAGCATGAAGCGGTAGTAGAACGAGAAGATGAAGTCGGGCGAGATCGACTGCAGGCGCTCGATGAACTCGGGGGCGTTGGGGTCGTCGGGCGTTGCCACCTCGAGGCCGTAGCCGCGCGCGAGCTTTTCCACGCTCTCGAACCAGACGTTCTCGTTGGGATCGTCGCGATGGGTGACCACGAGCGGGACCTGCACGCCGTGCGCGAGCAGCACAGACAGGCACCTCACGCCCACGTCGTGGTACGCGAAGACGACCGCGGAGTAGTCCGAGGCGCTCATTCGCGCTTCTCCAGCACCGCCTGCACGAGGTAGCGGGGGCGCTCGCGCACTTGCTGGTAGATGCGCCCGACATATTCGCCGATGAGTCCCAGGCCGAAGAGCAGCATGCCCGTGAGGAAGAACTGGAGGATGTCGCGGTCCCAGATCACCCACAGGCTGTCAGCATCGCCCGCGAGGATGCGCTTCGCGATCACGATCACGTACACGGCGACCGACGCGATGGACACGAAGATGCCGAAGAGCGAGAAGAGCTGCAGCGGCAGCACCGAGAAGCCGGTGACTATGTCGAAGTTGAGGCGGATCAGCTTGTAGAGCGAATACTTCGACTCGCCGGCATGCCGCTCGTCGTGCTCCACCTCGACCTCGGACGGGTTGTGCGAGAAGGAATAGGCGAGCGCCGGGATGAACGTGCTCACCTCGCGCGAGGCGCGGATCGCGTCGACGATCGGCCGGTCGTAGGCGCGCAGCATGCAGCCCTGGTCGGTCATCCGGATGCGCGTGATGCGCTCGCGCAGCCGGTTCATGGCGCGAGAGGCCCAGCGCCGCCAGGCGGCGTCGCGCCGCTTGCGGCGGATCGATCCCACGTAGTCGTGTCCTTCGTCCATGCGCGCGAGGAGCTTGCCGATCTCCTCGGGCGGGTTCTGCAGGTCGGCGTCGAGCGTGACCACGCGTTGCCCGCGCACGTACTCGAAGCCCGCCATGATCGCCATGTGCTGGCCGAAGTTGCCGTTGAAGAGCACGACCCGCGTGACGTCCGGGCGCTTCTGGAATTGCTCGCGCAGCATCGCCGCCGAGCGGTCGCGGCTGCCGTCGTTCACGAACACGACCTCGTACGAGATGCCGAGCGCGTCGAGCGCGGGATAGAGGCGCGCGAAGAGCGAAGGCAGCACCTCCTCCTCGTTGTACACCGGGATCACGACGGACAGGACGGGCGCGGCCATGCTCAGGCGGCCCTGCGGCGCAACACGCGCCCCATGCTCTCGCAGACGCGGTGCACGTCGCTCTCGCGCATCTCGGGGAAGAGCGGGAGCGAGACGGTCTCGCGCGCGATGCGCTCCGAGACCGGGAAGCGTCCCTCGCGAAAGCCCTTCGCGCGGAAGTAGGTCGTGAGGTGGATCGCCTCGTAGGAGATGCCGATGCCGATACCTTCCTTCTGCATCGCGTCGATGAACTGCTTGCGTGTCGTGCGGGCGGCATCGAGGGGCAGCAGCACCGTGAACATGTTCCAGCTGTGCCCCGGGTTGCCGCGCGGCGGCAGCGTTCCGGGCGGGAAGAGCTCGTCGGCCCCGAGGCGTTCGAAATAGTGGTGCGCGAGGCGCTCGCGGGCGCGGCACCATTCGTCGAGGCGGCGCAGCTGCTCGACTCCCAGTCGCGCGGAGACGTCCGAAAGGTTGTACTTGGACCCGGGCTCGGCCACATCGCGCGTGCCGTCCGCATTGCGGCGGATGCCATGGAAGCGAAGCTCCTCGACTCGCTTCGCCTCCGCGTCGTCATTCACGACCAGCGCGCCGCCCTCGATCGTGGTCATGTTCTTGTTCGGGTGGAAGCTGAAGGACACCAGGTCGCCCGTGGCGCCGACCGCCTTGCCGCCGGCGCGCGAGCCGATCGCGAGCGCCGCATCCTCGATCACGCGCAGCTTGTGCCGGCGCGCGACGGCCGCGAGCGCATCGGGATCGATGGGCGCGTTGTAGTGCGTGGGCAGGAGCACCCGGGTCTTCGCGGTCACCGCGGCCTCGGCCGCGCCGAGATCCATGTTGCGGGTCGCGAGATCGACGTCCACGAACACGGTGGTGGCGCCGGTGCGCTCGATGACGTTCGCGGTGGCGAAGAAGCTTTGCGCCGGCGTGATGACTTCATCGCCGGGCCCGACGCGGAGGAGCTCGAGTGCGACCTGCATTGCCGCGGTCGCGGAGGTGAGGGTGCGCACCGGGCGGCCGCCGACGTATTCGCCCAGGGCCTTCTCGAATGCCAGCACGTGCGGGCCGCTCGCGATCCAGCGGCCGCGAAGCGTGTCGGCAACGGCTGCGATCATCGCCTCGTCGATGGTGGGCCGGGCGAAAGGCAGGTAGTCCAAGAAAAGGCCTTCAGGGTTTGCGCACGAGGACGCGCTTGGGATCGGCGTGAAGGACCACCATCGGCAGTCCCTGCGCTTTCATCTTCTCGTAAACGAGGGGAAGCATTATAGCCAGCGCGTCCCCGGGGCGCTGCCATTCCGGCGGGAATTCCTCCAGGTCGCGCTTGGCGAATTTCGCCTCGGCCTTCTGGCCCACCTCGAACTCGTCCTCGAAGTCGAAGAGCTGCAGCGTGCGCTTGAGGTAGAAGGGCACTGTCTGCTCGTAGTGACCGACAGAATAGAGGCGGCTTCCGGGCCTCATCTGTGCCTTCATTTTTTCCGCCACCTCGATGCCGGACTGCCGCGGCGTAAGCTCCTCGTAGGCTTCCTCGCCGCAATCGATGACGAGGATCCCCGCGAGCGCGGCGGCGGCGAGCGCCGGCCAACGCTTGCCTCGAAGCATGAGCAGCGAGGTGGCGATCGCGCCCGCCAGGAGCACCAATGCCGCCGCCACCGCCCACGGCATCGCCTGTTCGTACATCGCGCGGGTCCATGCGTCCTTCGCTCCCTGCGGGATGCGGTACGCGACCACGACGAGGACGAGCGCCACGGGAATCATGAGCGCCGACCAGAGCGCGAGGCGCCGTTCGGGGGCGAGCGACAGGTAGCGCCCGAGCACGAGGGCGAGCGCCGGGAATGCGGGCAACACATAGGTGGGCAGCTTCGATCCCGAGGCGCTGAAGAACGCGACCACGAGGGCCGCCCAGAGGATCGCGATGCGCAGCGGCTGGAACTCGCGCCCTTCCTCTTCGCGCCACGCCTTCGCGATCGCGGCCGGCATCGCGAACATCCACGGAAGGAAGCCGGCGGCCACGATGGGCAGGAAGTACCACCACGGCTCCACGCGGCGGTGAGCGCGCGTGAGGAAGCGCGCGAAGTGCTCGTGGATGAAGAAGAACTGCGCGAACTCGTCGTTGGCCATCGAGACCGCGACGAACCACGGCACCGCGATGGCGAAGAAGATCGCGAAGCCCGGGATCAGGTGCAGCCGGTCGAGCACCTTCATGTCGCGGCGCAGGACCATCACGATGAATACCGCCGCGCCGGCGAAGATGATTCCCACCAGCCCCTTGGAGAGCACCGCGAGCGCCATCGCGGCCCACGCGCAGAGCATCCAGCGCCGCTGCGTGGCCGGCCGGTCGCGCGCGCCTTCGGCACCGATGAACGCGAAGAGCGTGGCGGTCGTCCACAGCGTGAGCCCCATGTCGAGCGTGACGATGCCGCCCAGCGCCATGAAGTACGGGCTGCACGCGACCGCCATCATCGAGGCGAGCGCCATGTCCCAGCCCCACAGCCGCTTGCCGAGGAACCCCAGCAGCGCGATGGTGGAAAAGCCTGCCAGCACGATGTAGAGCCGCGCGGTGTATTCGTTCTCGCCGAAGAGCCTGAACGAGAGCGCGCTCGCCCAGTACTGCAGGGGCGGCTTCTCGAAATACTTGAGGCCGTTCAGCCGCGGCGTGACCCAGTCGCCGGTGGCGGCCATCTCGCGCGAGATCTCGGAGTAGCGGCCCTCGTCCGGATTGGCGAGCGGGCGCCCCATGTTGTCGATTCCCACCGCGATCGCGACGAACGCAAGCACCGCGATCACCAGCCGCGAGACCGGCAGCGTCATCGCCTACGCTTCGAGGAGGACGACGACGGCGCCGGAGCCGCCGTGGAAACCGCGCGGCTCGACGAACGCGAGCACCTCCTCGCGGCGCGTGAGGAGCTTGCGGATGCGCTTGCGCAGCACGGGCTCCCGCCCGGCCGAGCGCAGGCCCTTGCCGTGGACGATGCGCACGCACCGCAAACCCCGTCGGCGCGCATCGGCGAGGAACACCGCGGTTTGCATCGCCGCCTCCTCGCCCGTGAAGCCGTGCAGGTCGAGATCGTCCTGGATCACCCAGTGGGTGCGGCGCAGCTTCCTCAGGATGTCGCGCGGAAGGCCCGGGCGCAGGTACGAGGCGTCTTCCTCGATCTCGGCATCGTCGTCGAGCGTGAGGCGCGCCAGCTCCTCGATCACCGCGCGCTCGTCCTCGTGGCGCTTGGCCGGCACCGGCGCCGGTTTCTCGCGCTGGAGCTCGACCCGATTGTGGGGCTTGATGGGCTCGACATCGCCCACCGCATCGCGAAACGAATCGCCAACCGCCGACCGCGCACCGCCGACCGGTCTCTTCACCCCAGGCTCTCGAGGTACTTGTCGGCGTCCAGCGCGGCCATGCAACCGGTCCCCGCGCTCGTCACCGCCTGGCGATAGACATGGTCCTGGACATCGCCCGCGGCGAACACGCCGGGAATGTTCGTCGAGGTGGCGCCGCCCTCGAGTCCGCTCTTCGTCCTGATGTAGCCGTTCTTCATCTCGAGCTGGCCCTCGAAGATGTCGGTGTTGGGCTTGTGGCCGATGGCGATGAAGCAGCCCGTGAGGGGAATGACCTTGGTGGCACCGGACTGGGCCCCCGCCGGCGCGGGGGCGCCGGCCGCGGTCGACCCTGGGGGCGCCGCTTCAGCCGTCGACTTGATGCGCACACCCGTCACGCCACTCTTGTCGCCCAGCACCTCGTCGAGCACATGGTTCCATTCGATCGTGACCTTGCCTTCGGCCTGCCGCGTGAAGAGCTTGTCCTGCAGGATCTTCTCGGCGCGGAACTTGTCGCGGCGATGGATCACCGTGACGTGTCTTACGATGTTCGTGAGGTAGAGCGCTTCCTCCACCGCCGTGTTGCCCCCGCCCACCACGCACACGTCCTGTCCCTTGTAGAAGAAGCCGTCGCACGTGGCGCAGCCCGAAACGCCCTTGCCCATGAACGACTGCTCGGAGGGAAGGCCCAGGTACATCGCCGATGCGCCCGTCGCGATGATCAGCGCATCGCACGTGTACGTGCCCGCGTCGCCCACGAGCGTGATGGGTTTGTCCTTCAGCTTCGCGGTGTGTACGTGGTCGAAGATGACTTCGGTCTCGAAGCGCTCGGCGTGCTTGAGGAATCGATCCATCAGCTCCGGACCCTGCACGCCCATCGCATCGGCGGGCCAGTTGTCCACGTCGGTCGTGGTCATGAGCTGGCCCCCTTGTGCGAGGCCGGTGATGAGGACGGGCTTCAGGTTCGCGCGCGCTGCGTAGACGGCCGCCGAATAACCGGCGGGCCCGGAACCGAGGATGAGGACGCGGGAGTGACGGGTGCTCACGGGCGAATTTCTTGTTGAATTCAGGGGTTAGATTGGGATTATCGCATTGCCGCAAAAGGCCTATGTCCCTGAAATTAAGGGGCTATCTCAGGTTGCCCCCCTAAGCGATTGACACATAAGGGAATTCTGGGTATTACAGGAGCCTCATGGACACCTCGCAAAAGAAGAAGTCCGTCGGCGAGCGCACCATGGCGCTCAAGGCGGTACCGTTCTTCACGCAGCTATCGGACAAGGAGCTCGACTTCGTGCGCGCCGCCGCGACGGAGAAGACCTATCCGAAGAACGCCGTGGTGCTCACGGAGGGCGAGACCGGCGACTCGCTCTACATGATCCAGTCGGGCAAGGTGAAGGTCTTCATCGGCGACGAAGAAGGCCGCGAGATCATCCTGAAGATCCTGGGACCCGGCGCCTTCTTCGGCGAGATGTCGATGATCGACAAGCAGCCGCGCTCGGCCTCCGTCACGACGATCGAGCAATCGACCTTCCTCGTTCTCACGCACGTCGCGTTCGAGCGATGCGTGGAGCAAGCCCCGCGCATCGCCGCCCTCGTCATGCAATGCCTCGCGCAGCGCGTTCGCGAGGCCGACCGCAAGATCGGCACGCTGGCACTCATGGACGTCTACGGGCGCGTGGCGAGCACGCTGCTGGAGTTGTCCGTCTACAGCGACGGCAAGCTCATGGTGGGAGAGAAGCTCTCGCAGCAGGACCTCGCCAACATGGTGGGCGCTTCGCGCGAGATGGTGAACCGGATCCTCAAGGACCTCTCGGATCGCGGCTTCATCTCCATCGAATCGAAGGCCATCACCATCATCAACCGGGAGCTTCCGCCATCGCTGTAACGACAGTCCCCGCGAGCCACCCGCGCCTGGGCCGCGCGCTGCGCGAAGCCGGATGGATCCTCCTCCTCGCGATCGCAACGTATCTCGCGCTCATCCTCTTCACGTACAGCCGCTCCGACCCGGGGCCGAGCTTCAGCGGCACGGGCGCGGCGATCGCGAACAAGGGCGGCGCGGCGGGCGCGTGGTTCGCCGACGCGTTCTACTACCTCTTCGGGCTGTCCGCGTGGTGGTGGGTGGGCCTCGCCGTCTTCGGCATCCTTCGCCTCTATCGCCGCGTGGAAGCGTGGGAGGCGCTCTCGCGCCGCTCGCTCGCCGTCTGCCTCGTCGGCTTCGCTTTCGTTCTCGCCGCGAGCAGCACGCTCGAGGCGATGCGCATGCATTCGCTCGCCGCGTCGCTGGGCTTTCCTTCGGGCGGCGCGCTGGGCGCGGTCCTCGCATCCCTCCTCGAGCCATCGTTCGGCTTCACCGGATCCACGCTGCTGCTGCTGGCCGTGATCGCCGGAGGCTTGAGCCTCTTCACCGGGATCTCGTGGCTGCGCGTGGCCGAAAGCGCGGGAATCGGCACCGAATGGGTCTATTCATTCGCAAGGTCGCGCATCGAGGCGCGCCGCGATCGCGAGGAAGGGCGCATCGCCGCGCAGGTGCGCGAGGAGCGCGTCGAGGAGGCCAAGCACGCCCTGGAGGAACACGAGCCGATCCGCATCGAGATGCCCGCCGTGGTCATCCAGAAGAGCGAACGCGTTGCGCGCGAGAAGCAGGTGCCGCTCTTCGCCGACATGCCGGATTCGCCGCTGCCGCAACTGTCGCTGCTGGACCAGCCGGAATCGCACTTCGAGCGCCCGACCGCGGAGACGCTCGAGTACACGTCGCGCCTCATCGAGAGGAAGCTCCTCGACTTCAACGTGCAGGTGAAGGTCGTCGCCGCGTATCCGGGCCCGGTCATCACGCGCTACGAGGTCGAGCCCGCCGTGGGCGTGAAGGGCGCGCAGATCGTGAACCTCGCGCGCGACCTGGCGCGCGCGCTGGCGGTGACCGCGATCCGCGTGGTGGAGACGATTCCCGGGAGCTCCTGCATGGGCCTCGAGATCCCGAACCCGAAGCGCGAGATCGTGCGCCTGGCGGAGATCGTGGGTTCCCAACAGTACGCGGACACCCATTCGAAGCTCACGCTGGCACTCGGCAAGGACATCACGGGAAAGCCCGTGGTGGCCGACCTCGCGAAGATGCCGCACCTCCTCGTCGCGGGCACGACGGGCTCGGGCAAGTCGGTGGCGATCAACGCCATGATCCTGTCGCTGCTGTACAAGGCCACACCCGGCGAAGTGCGCCTCATCTTCATCGATCCCAAGATGCTCGAGCTCTCGGTGTACGAGGGCATCCCGCACCTGCTGGCCCCCGTGGTCACCGACATGCGACAGGCCTCCGGAGCGCTGCACTGGTGCGTGGCGGAAATGGAGCGCCGCTACAAGCTGATGAGCGCCTTCTCCGTGCGCAACCTCGCCAGCTACAACCAGAAGGTGCGCGAGGGCATCGAGAAGAAGGAGCCGCTCAAGCACCCATACAGCCTCACGCCGGAGGATCCGGAGGTCCTCGAGCCGCTGCCGCTGCTGGTGGTCGTGATCGACGAGCTCGCCGACCTCATGATGGTGTCGGGCAAGAAAGTCGAGGAGCTGATCGCGCGCCTCGCGCAGAAGTCGCGCGCGTGCGGCATCCACCTCATCCTCGCCACGCAGCGCCCGTCGGTGGACGTGATCACGGGCCTCATCAAGGCCAACGTGCCGACGCGCATCGCGTTCCAGGTCTCCGCGAAGGTCGATTCGCGCACCATCCTCGACCAGCAGGGCGCGGAGAGCCTGCTGGGCCAGGGCGACATGCTCTACCTCACGCCGGGTCACGGGATGCCGACTCGCGTGCACGGCGCGTACGTCGCCGACGCCGAAGTTCACCGCGTGGTGGAGGCGCTCAAGAAGCAGGGCGAGGCGCAGTACATCGACGGCATCCTCGACGATCCCGAAGGCTCGCAGATCGATGGAACCTCCACGGACGGCGCGGTCTCAGGAGAAGCCGACCCGCTCTACGACCAGGCCGTGCAGATCGTGCTCCAGAACAAGCGCGCTTCCATCTCCCTCGTGCAACGCCACCTGCGTATCGGCTACAACCGCGCGGCGCGGCTGATCGAGGACATGGAACGCGCGGGGCTCGTCTCCTCCATGGCGTCGAACGGCAACCGCGAGATCCTCGTTCCTTCCAAGTAGGTCATTCCCGCGCATCGGCCATCGCTGCCCATCGGTCATTCCTGCGCAGGCAGGAATCCAGCCTCATGAAAAAACATCTCTTTCTCCTGCTGCTTTTTTCCTTTCCCGCTTTCGCCGGCGGCCTCGACGATTTCCTCGCGTTCAACTCGTCGTCGAAGACGGCCACCGGGCGCTTCGACCAGCAGGTCTTCGATCGCAGCGGCAAGGCGGTGGAGAAAGCCTCGGGCACCTTCACGTTCCAGCGGCCCGGCAAGTTCCGCTGGACCTACGAAAAGCCGCACCAGCAGCTCCTCGTGGGCGACGGATCGAAGCTCTGGATCCACGACCCCGACCTGAACCAGGTGACGGTGAAGCGCATCGACCAGGCGATCTCGTCCACGCCTGCGGCGCTTCTCGCCGGCAAGGACGACATCACCACGCTCTTCACGCTGCGCGACGCGGGCACCGCGGACGGCCTCAACTGGGTCGAGGCCACGCCCAAGGCGCAGGACACCGGCTTCGAGAAGGTGCGCCTCGGACTGCAGGGCCGGACACTTGCGGCGATGGAGCTTTTCGACTCGCTGGGCGGGCACACGCTGCTGCGTTTCACCGACCTCAAGTCGAACGTGCCTGTGTCCGCGGAGGGCTTCAGGTTCCGCCCGCCCAAAGGCGCCGATGTGCTGGAGGACGCGCCCGCGAAGCGCTGAGCGGCGGGCGATAATGCCGGGATGAATCAATCTCGCGACCTCTTCGGCGCGAGCGGCGAAATCCACGTCCCGCTCGCCGAGCGCCTGCGGCCCACGACGATCGACGAGATGGTGGGCCAGCAGCATCTCCTGGGCGAGGGAAAGCCGATCCGCATCGCGCTCCAGGCGGGCAGGCCGCATTCGATGATCCTGTGGGGCCCGCCCGGCGTCGGCAAGACCACGCTGGCCCGGCTCATGGCGCACGCGTTCAACTCGGAATTCATCGCTGTCTCGGCGGTGCTCGCGGGTGTGAAGGAGATCCGCGACGCGGTCGAGCGAGCGCGGCTCACACGCGACCAGTACGGCCGCTCCACGATCATGTTCGTGGACGAGGTGCATCGCTTCAACAAGTCGCAGCAGGACGCGTTCCTGCCGCACGTCGAGTCGGGGCTCCTCACGTTCATCGGAGCGACCACGGAGAATCCCTCGTTCGAGGTGAACGGCGCGTTGCTGTCGCGCGCGCAGGTCTATGTCCTCGAAAGCCTGAAGCCCGAGGACCTGGACAAGCTCATCGAACGGGGCTTCGAAGCGGAGAAGATCGACGCCACGTCGGATGCGCGCAAGCGCATCGCGGATTTCGCCGACGGCGACGGGCGGCGCGCGCTCAATCTCGTCGAGCAGGTGGCGCAGACCGCGCGCGTGGAAGGCAGGCGCGGCGCCGACGTGGATTTCGTGAACCAGGCGGCGCAGCGCGCCGGCCGGCGCTTCGACAAGGGCGGCGAGAACTATTACGACCAGATCTCGGCCCTGCACAAGGCCGTGCGAGGCAGCGACGCGGATGCGTCGCTCTACTGGCTCGTGCGCATGCTCGACGGCGGGGTCGATCCGCGCTACCTCGCGCGGCGCATGATCCGCATGGCGAGCGAGGACATCGGGCTCGCCGATCCGCGCGCGCTTGAAGTGGCGATCAACGCGGCGGAAGTCTACGAGCGCCTAGGAACTCCGGAAGGCGAGCTCGCGCTCGCCGAGTGCGTGATCTACCTCGCGGTGGCCGCCAAGTCGAACGCCGTCTACGCCGCCTACAACGAGGCGCGCGCCTTCGTGCAGGAGGACGGCACGCGCCCGGTGCCGCTGCACATCCGCAACGCGCCGACGAAGCTCATGAAGAACCTGGGCTACGGCAAGGACTAGATACGCGGCGGGCGAGAATTACTTCCCCGACGGAATGCAACGCCCCGAGTGGTACCGTCCCACCGACCGCGGGCTGGAAGGCAAGATCCGCGAGAAAATCGAGCACCTGCGCGCGCTGGACGCGGGCGCTGAACCAGGAGAGAAGAAATGAACCGATTCGTACTGTCCTTCGCCGTCCTCGGTGCTCTCGCCGTCCCGGTTTCTGCCGCGCTGAACGCCGGGCAATCCGCCCCGGATTTCCAGGCGCAGGCCTCGCTCGCGGGGAAGGCCACGCCCTACTCGCTGAAGGACGCGCTTAAGAAGGGCCCGGTGATCGTGTACTTCTACCCCTCGGCCTACACCAGCGGATGCAACGTGCAGGCGCGCGAGTTCGCGGAGCGAAGCGAGAAGTTCGCCGCGGCGGGCGCCAGCATCATCGGGGTGTCGCTCGACAACATCGCGCGCCTGAACGCGTTCTCGGCGGACCCCGAGTACTGCAACAGCAAGTTCCCGGTGGCCTCCGACGCCGAGGGTCGGATCGGGAAGTCGTACGACCTCGCCGTGAAGCAGGCCCGCGCCGGGATGAAGGACACGCGCGGCGCCGACATCGATCACGATTTCGCCGAGCGCACGACGTTCGTCGTCTCGTCCGATGGAAAGATCGCCGCCACGATCGGCGGGATCTCGCCCACGGCGAACGTCGAGAAGGCACTCGAAGCGGTGCAGGCGCTCAAGCGCCGTTAAAATGGGCCCATGCTCGACATCCAGCTTCTACGCAAGGACCTCCCGGCCGCCGTCGCCGGCTTGAAACGCCGCGGCTTCGATTTCCCGGAGGCGCAATTCAAGGCGCTCGAGGAAGAGCGCCGCGGCCTGCAGCTGCGCACCGAGGAGCTGCAAGCCCGGCGCAATGCCCTTTCGAAACAGATTGGCATGCTGAAGGGCAAGGGCGAGGATGCATCCGCCGTCCTGAAGGAAGTGGGCGGCATCGGCGACGAGCTGAAGTCCAACG
>WNFL01301247.1_pt1 | contig 18164 bp, 21 predicted proteins | sample 5400361 | NCBI WGS metagenome assembly WNFL01 (sample SAMN13153351, study PRJNA577476) | soil metagenome | isolation source: 40 cm soil on Douglas fir-dominated hillslope | place: USA:California | collected 2013-09-17
TCGCGCAACTTGCAGGTTCGGAGCCAGTCGCAGTGCCTCTGTGAGCCTCCTGACCCCGGAGCGTCTGATGTCGTCCGCCGTGATGACGAACACGGAAGCTGCGGCGTCGGAGAGCCGCTCAGCCCGCTTCGATACGGAGGTGATCTCGACGTTGCTGAGCTCTTCGAGGCTCAGGTCGGCCAGGCTGCCGGCGTCGGGCTCGGCGGCAGCCGACGGAAAATCCGCCCCGCAGGCCAACAGCAGCACACTGGCCAAGACGCGAACGGGCCTTTGCACTGCAGCCATGGCCCTTCCCCCCTTCCTAGCGGGCGTTCGCAGGCCTGAATATTCGCGCCCCTACGTGCCACCCCGGTCGCCCGCGCGAGGGCAAGTGCAATAACCATGCAACCGCAGGGCGAGTTAACCCCAATCGGGGACGGCTGTCAAAGGGTTGTCCAGGGCGCCGTGAGCGGGCGCGCGTCTCTAGGTCGTGTCGTATCGCTCGCGGAACGCAGCGTTGCAGTCCCGTATGAACCGCACGAACGTGGCCTCGTCCAGGTTCGTGACGACCGTAACCTGGATCACGTCCGGGTCGCGCCTGATCGGTTCGCCCAAAATTCTGACCTGGGTATCGGGAAGGTAGCGCCGCAGTTCGAACGGAAGCCGCGCCACCTTTCCCGGAATACGATGCGGGCTGATTGGAATCGCCGCCCGCTGCGCCGGATCCCGATAGTCGGTATGAACGAGGTAGACGAACCGGTTCATCGAGGCACCCTGTGAAGCCCTATGGTTGACTCGATCATGCGGGGCGTTCAATCCGGCCGATTCCCTCCAGGGCCGAGGAAAACCCCTGAGCCCGTACAAACTTGTCACATTTTCTGCGCAATCGCAGTAATCGTGCGCGCGCAGCGCCACCCCACCGGCAGCGCTTCGCAGCTAACCGTCAGCCGCGTGCCCGATCGTCGACCTGCGCGGCAGGCCCCTTGCGCCCCGCGTTCAAACTGCCGATCGCCTCGATCCAGGCCTCCGAATCGGCAAACAGCGCCCACAGCAGCCACCCGGCGGCCGAAAGAATCGCGACGATAAAGGTCCAGTCGACGAAGGGTTTCGCGTCCGGCGCCAGAAAAGGATTGATAAAGCGCAGCAGAACGCCGTAGGCGCTGGCAACCACGATCAGCGTGACCAGGGCCAGCACCGTCGAGGACAGCGCTGCGCTAGGCCCCCCCATCGATCGCAGCTGGCTCGAGTGCCGATAGCCGAGCGCCCACAGCATCGCCAGAGCACCGCTGTGCGCGATGAACTGCACCAGCGATCCCGCGCCGATCCCGGCCGTGCCGATCGTGGCGCTCTTGAACGGCTCCAGGCCGGCCAGCACGGCACCCAGCACCAGTGCCGCGATGATCACGATCAGGTACTTGCCGATCCAGACCCAGTTGTCTTTCATTCGATATCCTCCTGCGGTGAAGAGCTGGGCCGCGCCTCAATCACGCCCGCGGCCCCGGTCGTGCTCTTCCTCGTCGCGGCCCCGGTGGCGCCCGCGGTCGTCCGCGTCCCGCCCATGCCCGCGATGGCCCTCCTCCCCGCGCCCTTCTTCGCCGCGGCCGCGGGTCGCCAGCACGTGCTCCCGGTACCAGACGTGGTTGACGAAGTACACCGGCTGGCCGCAGGCGTGGTATTCGCCGCAGTACCGCTCCCAGTGCTTCCGATGTTCCATCGGAACCCACAGGTAAATCGGCTCCGCCGGCGCCATCGCCGGCGGTGCGGGAGCGACGATCACGGGCTGCGTCACGATCACTTGCGGCTGCGGAAACTGGCCGATATCCACGCGCCCGAACACGCCCGGCTGGCTGAACTGTATCGATACGCCGACATCGGCTGCGAATGCCCCGGACGCCAACCCGGCCCAGCAGGTTACGGCGGCGAAAAATTGCTTCATGAGTGCGCTTCCCCTCGAAAACAGACCGCCTAAGTATCGGTCCACTGCCGCCAATCGGCAGCCTGCCGATCGCCATCCGTACGGATTAACTTCGGCCCTGCCCGCTTGCGTCCCCTGGATGCAGCCGCGCTATCGGCCTGTAACCGTCGAAGCACTGCCGAATGGGCGCCGATGCTACGCAGAGCGCCGGCTTAGGGAGCCACACGAATATCTGTCCAACCCCCGCTTATTTCGCGCTCCGACCCGTTGTCGCCTAACATCAGCGCACCGTCGGCTGCCCACGGTACGACCGCGCCCGTACGAGGCTGCAAGGGGCCGTTGTCGGTGAGCCGTTTCGGCGAGTCCTGTTTTCGACATGAACGCGAATGGAGCACTGCCATGAGCCTGAGAATTGGCGATGAGGTTCCCGATTTCACTGCCCAGACCACAGAGGGTGAGATCCGTTTTCACGAGTGGATTGGCAACGGCTGGGCGGTCCTGTTTTCGCACCCGAAGGATTTCCCCCCCGTCTGTACCACGGAGCTGGGCTACCTGGCGAAGTTGAAGCCGGAATTCGACAAGCGCAACACCAAGGTGATCGGCCTGTCGATCGACAGCGTGGAAGACCACCGGCGCTGGGCTGCGGACATCGCAGAGACGCAGGGCACGCCGCTGAATTACCCGCTGATCGGTGATACCGACCTGAAAGTGGCCAAGCTGTACGACATGATTCATCCGAACGCCTCGGGCAGCGCGTCCAGTCGCAGCGCCGCCGACAACGCGACGATTCGTTCAGTGTTCGTTGTCGGCCCGGACAAGAAACTGAAGTTGTCGATCCTGTACCCGATGAGCACCGGGCGGGACTTCAACGAAGTGCTGCGCGCCCTCGATTCGGTGCAGTTGACGGCCCGCCACACGGTGGCGACGCCGGTCAACTGGCGGCCGGGCGACGACGTGATCATCCCGACGTCGGTTTCGGACGACGCCGCACGTGCGAAATTCCCGGGCGGCTGGAAGACCTTGAAGTCCTACCTCAGGATCGTCGCGCAGCCGAAATAATTTGTCCGGCACCGCCTACGCCCGCCTCCGCGCTGCGCGCTACGGCGGGCCAGCGCCTAGGCCCCGGCTACGCGCCGCGCGCTTCGGCGGGCAGGCCCGCCGGCCGAAGCGCGGAGCGCGTAGGCAGGTAGTCGGACGGGACCGTCTCGTCGCGGTCGACGCCGAACCTCAGCGCCCTGAACAGCAGGGTCAACAGCATCGCGACCGCCGTGTTCAGGATCAGCGTGTACAGCGCGGTGTAGCCCGGCAGCCCGTACCCGGCCAGCACCAGCTGCCACGTGGTCTTGAAGTCGGCCTGCACGAACACTATGGTCCCGATCGCCGTGCCGACGGCCCAGCCGATCAACAGCGCCCACGAATTGAACCAGCGCGTGTAAAGGCCGAATATCACAGCCGGCAAGGTCTGGATGATCAAGATGCCTCCCAGGAGCTGCATGTCGATCGCATATTTCAGAGGGACAAAGATGATGACGAGCAGCGCCCCCGCCTTTACGATCAGCGACATCCACTTCGCCATCTGCGATTCTTCCACGTGGCTGCAGTTGGGTCGCAGGAACTCCTTGTAGATATTGCGCGTGAACAGATTCGCGGCCGCGATCGACATGATCGCGGCCGGCACCAGGGCGCCGATTCCGATCGCTGCGAACGCGATGCCGACGAACCAGGACGGAAACATCTGCAGCAGCAGCGCGGGCACCGCGAAGTTGTTCTTGAACTGCTTGAATCCCGCCGCGTACTCGGGCAATTTGTCCACGCCGGCGGCGATCGCCATGAAGCCCAGTAGCGCCAGCAATCCGAGTACCAGCGAGTAAGCGGGGAGCATCGCGGCGTTGCGCCGGACTGCGTGCGCGCTGCTGGCGCTGAAGATGCCGGTCAGCGAGTGCGGGTACAGCAGCAGCGCCAGCGCCGAGCCGAGCGCGAGCGTCGCATAGACTCCGTAGGCCCCGGTCGAGCCGGGCGGCGGAGGTTTCAGCAGCAGCTTCTCAGGCGGCACTGCCGAGAAGATCGCGCCGTACCCGCCCATTTTGATCGGAACCACGATGATCACCGTGAAGACGGTGATGAAGATCAGCGAATCCTTCACGATCGCTATGGCGGCCGGCGCTCGCAGTCCGCTCGAGTACGTGAACGCGGCGAGGATCAGGAACGCGATGATCAGCGGAGCATCGCCGACCCAGCCCTCCCCAACAACTCCCATGGCCCCGATCACGACCTGCAGACCGACCAGTTGGAGTGCGATGTACGGCATCGTGGCCACGATGCCCGTCACCGTGATCGCCAGCGCCAGCCAACGGTTGCCGAAGCGGCCGCGGACGAAATCGCCCGACGTGATGTAGCCGCGCCGGTGTGCGACACACCACAGCCTGGGAAACACGATGAACAGGATTGGATAGACGATGATCGTGTACGGCACCGCGAAGAACGCCAGTGCCCCGACCCCGAAAGCCAGCGCCGGCACGGCGATGAACGTGTAGGCCGTGTAAAGATCGCCGCCGATCAGGAACCACGTAATCAGCGTTCCGAAGCGCCGCCCTCCCAGCCCCCATTCGTGCAAATGCTCCAGATCGCCCCGACGCCAGTGCGCGGCGACAAATCCGAGCCAGGTGATGAAACCGAACAGCACGACGAAGATGATGAGGGCGGTCCAGTTGATGGTCGCCATGTCGTCCATTCCCCCTCTCGACCCGATCAGTGGCGCAGGCGGTTCACGACGGCCGCTCGGTCGCGAAGTACACGATCGCCGTCAGAGCCGCGCCGACCACGATCATCAGCAGTTGGTACCAGTAGAAAAACGGCATCCCCCCCAGCTCGGGTTCGACCTTGTTGTAGAAGGGAACGCACAAGGCAAGTACGAACTGAAGCAGCAACAGTGCGTACCAGCCCTTCTTGGCTTCCCGGCCGGCAGTTGAACGTTTCGTCATGGCGTACTCCGGAGGGGGTCGCCACCTGGCAGCGGCGCCGATTCGTTCTGGTTCTATTTGCGGCCGATTCTAGCCACAGGCGCGTCGTCTGTGTTGTGCGCTGCGGAGCTCAGTCGATCAGGCCGCGGGCGACGAAGGCGGCGTTGACGAAGTTCGGCTTGCCATAGTGGAGCTCGGCGCCATCGGCGCAGGTGACACGGCCGCCGGCTGCCGCCACGATTGCGTGGCCGGCGGCCGTGTCCCATTCCCAGGTGCGGCCGGTCCGGGGATATGCGTCGACCTCCCCGGAGGCGACCAACCCGAACTTAAGCGAGGATCCGGCGGTCAAACGCGATGCGACCGACCTTGCGCCCAGCAAGACCCCCCAGGAGGCCGGATCCTGGTGGGAGCGGCTGGTCACGACGGCCAGGCCCTCGGGTGACGGGCGGCGGCATTCGATCCGCCGCCGCTGTCCGTCGCTCTCGAGAAAGGAGCCAAACGAGTCCGAGCCTGCGTACAGGCGCCCCAGTGCCGGCGCATAGATCAGCCCGAGTGCCGGTCGCCGCTGTTGAACCAGCGCGATGTTGACCGTGAACTCGCCGCTGCGCCGGACGAATTCGCGCGTGCCGTCCAGCGGATCGACCAGCCAGAAAAGATCTCCGATCGAAGGCGTTTCGGACTCGGACGCCGCCTCCTCCGAGACGATCGGAATCTCCGGCGTCAGCTCGGACAGGGCCGCGACGATGATCCTCTCGGCTTGCAGATCAGCGTCCGTCACCGGTGAGCGGTCCGCCTTATGCCGGACGTCGAAATCGGTGACGTAGATCTTCAGGATCGCCGACCCCGCCTCGCGCGCCACGCTGCAAAGCGGCTCCAGCAAAGACTCGAATGACATGGTGGACTTCCAGCCCGATCCTGCCGCCGCAGACCGCGACCGCGCGCGCACAATCATCGCACGGCGGCCCGGCCGCCCCGGGCCGCCGGCGCGCACGTGCTTGGCCGCGAAATATTAGAATCGGTGCAACCTGGAAAGATCCGCCATGACTCCTGTCGCACTGGCCAGTGTTTCGAAGGCAACGGACGAAGAGCTTTCGGCCTCCGTATCGCGGCGCATCCGCGAGCGGCTGCTGCAGGCCGGGGCCCGCTTTCACGCCAACGACAACATCTCGCGCTACCTGCAGCCGGGCGAGCTGGAGGCGCTGCGCGAGGAGGTCGAGCAGCGCGTGCAGGACATGCTGAAGGCCCTGGTGATCGACACGGCGAGCGACCACAATACGCAGCAGACCGCTCAGCGCGTGGCCCGCATGTTCGTCGACGAGGTGTTTCGAGGGCGCTACGTGCCCGAGCCCGGCATCACCCAGTTCCCCAATATCGAACACCTGAACGAATTGATGATCGTCGGGCCGGTGATCATCCGCAGCACCTGCTCGCACCACCTGTGCCCGATCTTCGGCCGACTGTGGATCGGCGTGATGCCCAACGAGCATTCCAGCCTGATCGGGCTTTCCAAGTATGCACGGCTGGCCGATTGGATCATGAGCCGGCCGCAGATCCAGGAGGAGGCAGTGGCCCGGCTGGCGGATCTGTTGCAGGAACGGGTACAGCCCGATGGGCTGGCGATCGTGATGGAGGCCAATCATTTCTGCCTGCACTGGCGCGGCATCAAGGACACCGAATCGAAGATGACCAACAGCGTGATGCGCGGCTCGTTCCTGAAGGATATCAACCTGCGCCGCGAGTTCCTGTCGCTGATCGGCGCCAACAGCAGTCGCTAGAGGAGCCCATGCTGGTTCGCCTCCTGTACGCCAGCCGCGCCGCCGAGCCGGTGCCCGATGGGCTGGTCGAAACCATCATGCAGCAGGCCCGCCGGAACAACTGCAGGTGCTCGAAGGCGGCCGCGAGCCGGTCAACACTCTGTACAACCGGATCGCCTGCGACCGGCGCCACCGCCGCGTGACGCTGCTCGATTACGAGGAAATTCTCGAACGGCGCTTCTCCGGCTGGACCATGGGGCAGGTCAATCTGTCCAAGGTCAATTCCTCCACGCTGCTGAAGTACTCGGAGCGGGCGCTGATCGATCCGTACGCGCTGTCCGGCCGCACTGTGTCCGCGCTGACCGAGGAGCTGATCGTGACGGCTTCGATCGTCGGTCGCTGCTAGCCGGGCTAACGGATCCGGTCGCCCAGCAGCAGATCCGGGACCCAGGTCGCGATCGGCGGCGCCAGGCACAGAACGAACACCGCCACCGTCATCAGCGCGACGAACGGCAGCACCCCCAGCACGACGTCGCGCAGCGGAATGTCGGGCGCAACGTTCCGGATCACGAAGATGTTCAGTCCCACCGGTGGGGGGATCAGTCCCATTTCCATCACGATCGTCATCACGATGCCAAACCAGATCAGGTCGAAACCGGCCGCGCGCAGCGGCGGCAGAATCACCGGTGCCGTCATCAGGATGATCGACACCGGCGGCAGGAAAAAGCCCAGCACGACGACCATCAACAGGATCATCGCCAGCAGCAGCCAGCGCGACAGCTGCAGCTCGACGATCCATTGGGCGGTCGACTGGCTGATGTGCAGATAACTCATCACGTACGCGTACAGCAGCGACATGCCGATGATGAACATCAGCATCGTGGACTCGCGCAGCGTCGCCACCAGGATCGGGGTGACCTGGCGCGGCCGCCAGACCCCATAGATCGTTCCGACCAGCGCCAACGCCAGCAAGGCGCCGAGGCCGGCGGTCTCGGAAGGGGTCGCGAAGCCGCCATACAGGGCGATCATCACGCCGGTCAGCAGCAGCACGAAGGGCAGCACGCGCGGCAGCAGCTGGAAGCGCTGGGCCATCGTGAACGGCTCGCGATCCAGGATCGCCGATCGCACACCGTGCCGGTTCGAGGCTTTCTGTGCGAGGCGGAACTCGATGCGATAGCGCCAAGCGCAGTACAGGCAGAACAGCGCAACCAGCAGCAGAGCCGGACCGACTCCGGCCAGGAACAGCCGCCCGAGCGACTGCTCGGCCACCACCGCATAAATGATCATCGTGATCGAGGGTGGAAGCAGGATTCCGAGCGTTCCGCCGGCCGCGATGATCCCGGCCGCGAATCCTCCCGAATAGCCGCGCATGCGCATCTCCGGAATCCCGGCCGACCCGATCGCCGAACAGGTGGCCGGACTCGACCCGGCCATCGCGGCAAACAGTGCGCAGGCAAAGACATTGGCCATTCCGAGTCCGCCCGGGATCCGATTCATCCAGGCGTGGACCGCGCCGTACAGGTCCGCTCCCGCGCGGGTGCGGCCGATGGCGGCGCCCTTCAGGATGAACAGCGGAATTGACGACATCCAGCGCCGCGAGCGGCATCAGCGCCAGCATGAACACGATTGCAGTGGCGCCGAGCGCGAACGCGATCGGCATCCCGGTGAACATCAACACCAGCGTGGCGACGCCGTAGGCGGCGCCCACCGTGCCGGTGCTCACCGGCGCTCGCTCTCTGCTAGGCCGAAGCCGGCCAGCTGCAACGCCAGCTGCAGCGACAGCAGGGTCATGCCGCTGGACATCAGCACGTATGGAATCCACAGCGGCGGCGCCCAGGTCGAGTCGGTGGTCTGCCCTTCCCGCAAGGCTTCCAGGCACAGCGTCCACGATTTCCAGGCGAAAAACGCGCAGAACGACAGGCTGAGCAGGTCGCACATCCACTGGCGAAGCCGGTTCCAGCGGGGTGGCAGCAGACCGGCCAGCAGTCCGATTCCGATGTGGCCGCGGCGCGCCTGTACGTACGCCCCGCTCAGAAACGTCGCCCCGACCAGCAGGAACACCGACGCTTCGTCCTGCCAGTCGGTCGAAATCTTGAAGAAATAGCGCGTCAACGCCCGCGAACAGGCGGTTGATCAGCTCCAGTCCCCGCGACAGCCGCGCGAGCATCGAAATCGCCGTGTCGCCTCCGGTTCCGGCCTCAGGCCAACGTCTGCTCGGCCAGCTTCAGCATGCGCGCACAACTTTCGGATCGGGCGGCGAAGTCCTTCCACGCGGTGTCCCGCGCCAAGGCGCGCCACCGTTCGACCGTGGCGGCCGACAGGTCGGAAGCCTTGCCGCCCACGCGCTCGTAGATCGACGCCACTTTCTGGTCGTCGGCTTTTGCGCCGTCCAGGGCGAACCTTTCGAGCTCCGCGCCCACCGTCAGCAACACTTCCTGCTGGGACTTGGTCAACGACTCGTAGATGGTACGAGACATCAGCAGCGGCTCGAACATGAACCAGTACGCCTTGCCGCGGCCGGTGGTCAGCTGCTTGGCCACTTCTTCCAGGCGATACGAAATCAAGCTGGTCGACGATGTCATCGCGGCGTCCAGCGCGCCGGTTTGCATGGCCGCGTAGATCTCGTCGGACGGCAGCGACAGCACTGCGGCGCCAGCCGCCTTCAGCACCATGTCCATTTCGCGGCTGCCCCCTCGCACTTTCAGCCCCTTGGCATCTTCCGGCTCGACGATCGGGCGGGTGCGACTGGCGACCCCGCCCGCCTGCCAGATCCAGGTCAGCACCACGATTCCCTTCTCGTACAGCAGGTCCGCCAATGCCTTTCCGATCGCGGCCCTCTTCCAGCTCGCACCCTGCTCGTAGGACGTGACCACGCCGGGCATCAGGCCAAGATTGGTCTCCGGCACCTCTCCGCCGGCATATGACAGCGGCACCAGCGACAGGTCCAGCGCGCCCTTGCGCATCGCGCTGAACTGCGCATTGGTCTTCATCAACGAAGAGTTCGGATAGATGGTCGCCTTCAGGGCACCGGACGTGCGCCGCTCGATCTCGGCCGCGAAACGGCGACACAAGCGATCACGGAAATCGCCCTCGTTGATGGTCCCGCCCGGAAACTGATGAGAGATGGCCAGCGCGCGCGGCTCAGCCGCCCAGCCGGAGCGCAGCGCTGCGCCCGCAGCCGGTGCTCCAACGACTGCTTGAACCAACCTGCGTCTAGTCCGGTTCATGTTGAATCTCCTTCGCGCCCAGCGGCCTGACGCGTTGACTAATTTGAATAAATTTGAATGAATCCACTTCAAGGGCGCGCCGATTCTAGCGACTCGGCGCCCCGGGTGCACCCCCGCGTTCGAAGTGGATTCAGCCGCTCAGGACACTAAGCTTCCTGCTTCTTCTTCTTTGTCGGCAGCGGCGGGCCGGTGTCGTTGGCCGCGGTCCCGGGTCGCTCCTCGAACAGCAGACTCTGTGCGGTGATCCTGATCCGCACGCGGACTCGGTGGGGGCGACCGAGCATCTTCTGGACTGCCGGATCCTCGACCTCAATGTCGCGATAGATATCAATCCGATGTTCGAGGCCGGCCCGGGTCAGAGCCCTTGCTGCCCGGCGCGCAAGATCACCCAGTTTGACTTCGTCGGAAACTTTGCCCATGTCCAGGGTGCAGGCCTTGCGGCGGTGAGGTCGATCCGGTGCGAAAAACGCCTTTGCTTCTGCACGTGCTAGCCGGATTCGAAGCCGAGTCCAACGTCAACATGGCGGCAAACACCCTTGGCCCTCGTGTTGGGGGGTAACTCGACCCACGGAAACCGGGTAGCTGCACAGGTTAACCCGTCGGGATGCCAGGCGCTATCGCCTGAGAATCCCTCTGATACGCTAAGACCCCGACGGGCGCGCTCGATTGCCCAGGGTTACGCCTGCAGACCGCGCTCCAGGTCGTGCTGAAGGTCTTCCACGTCCTCCAGCCCGACCGCGATTCGGACCAGCGATTCCGAGATTCCAGCCCTCTGACGCACTTCCGGCGCCAGGCGTCCGTGCGTGGTGCTCGCCGGATGCGTGATCGTGCTGCGCGTGTCGCCCAGGTTGGCGGTAATCGACAGCAGCCGGACTGCATCGATCAATCTCCAGGCGCGCGGGCGGGCCTCAGATTGAGTGGCCTTCAGCTCGAAAGCGACCACGGCTCCGAAGCCGTGCTGCTGACGCTGCGCCAGAGCATGCTGAGGGTGTGATTCCAGCCCCGTGTAAAGGACGCGCGCCACCGCCGGATGCGACTGCAGCCACCGGGCCAGTTGCAGCGCCGAGGCCGACTGCGCGTTGATCCGCAGCGGCAGCGTCTCCAGACCCTTCAACAGAACCCATGCATTGAACGGCGACAGACTGGGGCCGGTTGTCCTCAAAGCGGGCAGCAGCGTCTCGCGGATGAAATCGGCCCGTCCCACCAGCGCCCCGCCAAGCACCCTGCCCTGTCCGTCCAGGAACTTGGTGCCCGTGTGCATCACCACGTCAACGCCGTACTGGAGCGGACGCTGCAGCACCGGGGTGCAGAAGCAGTTGTCGACCACGGTCAGCGCGCCCAGCTCGCGCCCGAGCGACGCGAAGGCCTCCAGGTCCGTCACCTCCATCATCGGATTCGAGGGCGTTTCACAGAACAGCAGCCGCGTGCGCGAGCGCGCCGCCGCGCGCCAGGCGGCCGGCTCGGAACCCTGGACGTAACTGGCCTCGATCCCGAACCGCGCCAGCACATTCGAGAACAACTGGACCGTGGCGCCGAACACGTTGGATCCGCATACGACGTGGTCGCCGGCCTTCAGGTGGGCAAGGCACAGCGTCAGGATCGCCGACATGCCGGAGGCCGTCGCCAGGCAGTCCTGTCCGCCTTCCAGCTCCGCGAGGCGCTGCTCGAACATCCGAACGGTCGGATTCGAGAAGCGCGAATAGACGTAGCCTTCCTCCTGCCCGGCGAAGCGGCGCGCCGCCTGCTCGGCGCTGTCGAATACGAAGCTGGAGGTCAGGAACAGCGCTTCGCTGTGCTCGTTGAACTGGCTGCGCACGGTCCCGGCCCGCACGGCCCGCGTGCGCGATCCGAACGGGCGATCGTCTTCGCTCATCGCCAGCTCACGAGTCGGCCGACTCGATCGCGAGGCTCAGCTGCGACAACCCGCCGCCCCCGCCCTCGGCCAGTTGGGGCGCCAGGCGCGCACGTTCGATCCGGTCCAGGTAGGCCGGCGTCACGTCGCCGGTGATATAGACCCCATCGAAGCAGGACGCCTCGAACCCGTCCAGGTGCGTGCTGCCGTTTCGCACCGCCTGCTTCAAGTCCTCGATATCCTGGTAGATCAGCGCGTCCGCGCCGATCACGCGCCGGATCTCTTCGTCGGTACGCGAGGCTGCGATCAGCTCAGTGCGGGTCGGCATGTCGATCCCGTAGACGTTGGGGAAACGCACCGGGGGCGCCGAGGAGGCAAAGAACACCCGGTTGGCGCCGGCCTCGCGCGCCATCAGGACGATTTCCTGGCTGGTCGTGCCGCGCACGATCGAATCGTCGACCAGCAGCACGTTCTTGCCCTTGAATTCGACGCCGATCGCATTCAGCTTCTGGCGCACCGAACGCGCGCGCACGGCCTGGCCGGGCATGATGAAGGTGCGCCCGATGTAGCGATTCTTGATGAATCCCTCGCGATAGCTCAGTCCCAGCCGCGTGGCGAGCTGCATCGCGGCGGGCCGGCTCGAGTCGGGTATCGGCATCACGACGTCGATATCGCCGGTACGCAGTTCGCGTTCGACCCGGTTGGCAAGGTATTCTCCCAGGCGCAGCCGCGCGCCGTAGACGGAGACGCCGTCGATCAGCGAATCCGGACGCGCCAGGTAGACGTATTCGAACAGGCACGGATTCAGGCTCGCCTGGTCGGCACACCGCCGGCTGAAGAAGCGGCCATCGAAGTCGACGAACACCGCTTCGCCCGGCGCCACATCGCGCACGAAGCGGTAGCCCAGACCCTCCAGCGCAACCGATTCGGAGGCGATCAGGTACTCGGTGCCCTGATCGGTCTCCAGCACGCCGAAGCACAGCGGGCGGATGCCGAACCGGTCGCGAAACGCGAGCAGTCCGTAGCCGGCAATTTCGGCCACCACCGCGTACGAACCGTTCAGGCGTCGATGCAGGGCCGAGACCGCCCCGAATATCGCATCCGGATCGAGCGACAGCCCGTTGCTGGCAACCTGCAATTCGTGCGCCAGCACGTTCAGCAGGACTTCGGAGTCCGAATTGGTGTTGATGTGGCGCCGATCGCGCCGGAACATCTCCTCCTTCAGGGTCTCCGCGTTGGTCAGGTTGCCGTTGTGCGCCAGCGTGATTCCGAACGGCGCATTCACGTAGAAGGGCTGAGCTTCCTCAGAGTCGCTGGCCGAGCCCTGGGTCGGATATCGCACTTGGGCGATACCGGACCTGCCCGGCAAGGAGCGCATGTTGCGTGTCCTGAAGACGTCGCGCACCTGGCCCGCGCCCTTGAACATGTAGAAGCGGTCGCCATGCACGGTGGCGATCCCCGCGGCGTCCTGGCCGCGATGCTGCAACAGCAGCAAGGCGTCGTACAGCAGCTGATTGACCGGACCGGCCGAAACGACACCGACAATTCCGCACATCGTTCAAACTCCCGCGGCCAGAGGCCGGTCTGCCGAAGGTGCAAATTCCGGCGATATCAATCGTAGCGCGGCCACGAGCAACGGTGCCAGGCGCGAGGACTTCCAGAACGCGTGCTCCGGCAGGCCGATATGAATCGCAACCACTGCGATCAGCAGCCAGACGGCCGCTGCCCGGACGATTCCGAACAGCGCGCCCAGCACCCGGTCCGGGCCGCCCAGCTTCGCCGCCGTCATCGCCGCGCGCAGCAAACGCCCGAGCAGGTTCGCAGCCAGCAGGCACACCAGCACGATCAGGATCGCCGCGATCGCCGTCTTGACACCGGGCGATCCCGTATCGAACGGGAAACGCTGGCCAAGACTGACGGCGAAATTCAACACGAGCGCCGCCGCCACAACCCAGCCGGCCAGCGCCGCCGCTTCCTTGGCGAATCCCCGCAGCGCGCCGACCAGCACCGATATCAGGGCCACACCGAGCAGCGACGCGTCGAACAGGTTCATCGCTGCGCCTGCTCGACCCGCACCACGTTGGAATCGACGCCCATCGCGTGCAGCTTTCCGCGAGCCTTGACCGCCGCATCGCGTGTGCCGAACGGCCCGAGCCGGACGCGGTACAGCACCGTGCCAGCCGCCTCGGTGCGCTCGACAAACGGCGTCAGGCCAGCCTTCGACAGCCGCTCCGAGAGTTGACTTGCCGCAGTCTCGTTGGACAGAGCCGCCGCCTGGACGAACCACCCTCCTACGCGCGCGGTGCGCGCTTCGGAGGGCTTGCCCTCTGACTTCGCGCCTGACGCGGCCGCAGGCTCGGCGACATCCGCTTTCGCGCTGCGCGCTTCGGCGGGCTCGGCGGCGGGCTTGCCCGCCGAAGCGCCGGACGTGGAGGCCGGCTCGCCGGCCGGAGCGCCTGGCGCGGAGGTGGGCGCAGAGGCGGGCAAGGAAAGACGCGGCGTGAAGGGGACCCGTTCGCTCGGGATATCGATTGGAATGTTGTCGGGAAGCGGCGGAGGCGCGCGATCCAGCATCATCGGGACCACCACCGCAGTTCCCATAAGCAAGGCAGCCGCTCCGATCAGGCGGCGGCGCATCCGAGCCCGCAGCCGGGCGGCCTGACCGGTGCGCCCGCCCGCTTCGTCCGCCGCCGCTTCTTCGGAGCCGCTTAGCCTCGCGTCGGTGCGTCCTGGGTCGGTCGCGCGCGGCTTACGGCGCCGCCAGAACGCCCATTTCATTCCGAATCCCGGACACTAGGAGCCGCGTTCACCGCGCTGCAGATCGCGCATCGCGTCGGCGACGGTGACGAACGATCCAAAAACGACGATTCTATCATCGGGCGCTGCAGCGGCCTGTGCTGCCGCCAACGCATCGTGGACGGACTCGAAGCTCGACTCGACGCGGTCGGCCGCTGAGGCGACCTTCCGCATCACCGAGGCCAGAGTCTGCGAGTCCATACCGCGCTGCCCGGAAGTCGGAGCCAGATACCACCGATCGATCCGCTGGCCCATCTGTTCGGCGACGCCCGCCGCGTCCTTGTCCCGCAGCATCGCGAACACAGCGCGCGTGCGCCCCTGGCACGGATGCTCGTCCAGCGTCCGCGCCAGCGCCTCGGCCGCCTGAGGATTGTGCGCGACGTCCAGTATCAGGCTCGGGCGGCCCGGCAGGACCTGGAAGCGCGCCTCGATCACGGCCCGCAGCAAACCCTCGCGCACCGCCTGTTGGCTGACTGGAAGTTGCTGCTGCAGGGCCTCCAGCGCTGCAATCGCGCCCGCCGCATTGCGCAGCTGGTGCTGCCCCCGCAGCGACGGAATCGGCAGCGACGCGCGTTGGATCGTCGGTCCCCGGTAGGTCCACTGCTGGGGCGGCTGCTGCGTTGCTGCCGATTGCGGCCACGCGATCACCTCGAAGTCCCTGCCGAGTATCCACAGATCGGCCCCGATCGACGTGGCGTATTCGACCAGCGTGCCCGGCGGGGACGGATCGGAGCAGATCGCCGGCCGGCCGCTGCGGTACACATGCGCCTTCTCGAACGCCACGCTGTCGCGGGTCGATCCGAGGAAGTCCGCATGATCCAAGCCGATCGATGTCACCACGGAGCAGTCCGCGTCGATCAGGTTCACCGCGTCGAGCCGGCCGCCCAGGCCGATCTCCAGAACCGCCGCTTCGAGCCGCCGCGCCGAGAACAGCCGCAGTATCGCCAGCGTCGTGAATTCGAAGTAGGTCAGCGACACCTCGCCGCGGGCCCGTTCGACTGCCTCGAACTGCTCGATCAGCTCCGGGTCATTGGCGAGCGCTCCGTCGATCACGGCCCGCTCGTTGAAGCGCAGCAGGTGCGGCGAGCTGTAGCGCCCGACCCGATAGCCGGCCGCCCTCAGGACGCTTTCGAGCATCGCACAGGTGGAACCCTTGCCGTTGGTGCCGGCCACCACGATGCAGGGGCAGGTGAGCTGCAGCGCCAGTCGCTGCGCGACCTCGCGCACGCGCGCGAGTCCCATTTCGATCGGCGGATGGTGCAGCCGCTCGATACGCTGCAGCCAGCCTTCGAGTTCGGTCACCTCGAAGCCGTTTTATGCGATCGCATCGACCGGCTGTCGCAGCAGCAACGCGAGCAAACGGGCCAGCTCGTCGCGCATCTCACGGCGGTCCACGATCATGTCGATCGCGCCGTGCTGAAGCAGGAACTCCGCGCGCTGGAATCCTTCCGGTAACTTTTCCCTCACCGTCTGCTCGATCACGCGCGGACCGGCGAAACCGATCAGAGCCTTCGGCTCGGCGATCACGACGTCGCCGATGAACGCAAAACTGGCCGACACTCCGCCGGTGGTCGGATCGGTCAACACTGTCACGAACGGCAACCGCGCTTCGGCCAGCTGGGCGACCACCGCGGTCGTCTTGGCCATCTGCATCAGCGACAGCAGCCCTTCCTGCATCCGCGCCCCGCCGCTGGCCGTGATGCAGATGAACGGCACTTTCTGCTCCAGCGCGGTCTGCGCTCCCCGCACGAAGCGCTCTCCGACTACCGATCCCATCGAACCGGCCATGAATTCGAATTCGAAGGCCGCCACCACGACCGGAATGGCCCGGATCGCGCCACCCATCACGACCATCGCATCGGTCTCGCCGGTGGCCTGCATCCCTTCCTGGATCCGTTCCGAGTACTTGCGGCTGTCCTTGAATCTCAAGGTATCGACCGGAACGATCTCCTGGCCGATCTCGTAGCGACCCTCGGGGTCGAGCAGCGCATCGAGACGCTCGCGCGTGCGGATTCTCAGATGATGCGAACAGGTCGGGCACACCTGAAGGCTGCGCTCCAGCTCGGCGCTGTAGAGCACCGCCTCGCAGCCCGGGCACTTGGTCCATACCCCTTCGGGCACGGTCTTGCGCGACGCGCCCTGCTTGATACGCGGCGGCAACAGCTTGTCGATCCAGCTCATGCTTGCCTCTCCATGAACCTCAGCCGACCCTGTCCAAAGCGGACCGGATCGAGGACACGAACGCGGCCGCCGCGTCCACTGCGGCCGCCTCGCCCGCGTCTTCCATCGCCTGGATCACGCGGCTTCCGATCACGACTGCATCGGCCACCTGCGCGATGGCCCGTGCGCTGGCGGCGTCCTTGATGCCGAATCCGACACCCACCGGCAAGCGTACACGTGCTCGAATCGACGGTATCCGCTCGGCCACGGACGCGACGTCCAGGTGACCGGCCCCCGTGATGCCGGTCAGGCTCACGTAGTACACGTATCCGCGGGCGACACGGGCGATCTCGTCGACCCTTCGCTCGGTGGAGGTCGGCGCCAGCAGGAAGATCGGGTCGATTGCGCGCATCCGCAGGCGCTCGGCAAGCTCGGCGCATTCCTCGGGCGGGTAATCGACGACCAGCACGCCGTCGACGCCCGCATCCGACGCGAGCTGCACAAAGCGATCGGTTCCCATCCGCTCGATCGGGTTCGCGTACCCCATCAGCACGATCGGAGTGGCCTGATCGCCGCGGCGAAAATCAGCGACGAACTTCAGACACTCCTGCAAACCCACCCCTTGGCGGATCGCGCGGTCCGAAGCCCTCTGGATCACCGGCCCATCGGCCATCGGGTCGGAAAACGGCACGCCCAGCTCGATCACGTCGGCCCCGGCCCTTGCCAGCGCGTGCATCAGCGGCACCGTGCTCTGCGGCGAGGGGTCGCCGCCCGTCACGTACGGAATCAGCCCGGTGCGACCCTCGGAGCGCAGCTGCTCGAAGCGCTGGCCGATGCGCGACATCAGCGCTTTCCGAGGTAGGCCAGACTCGCCTCGCGGCACGACGGCCTGCAGTAGAAATCCAGTCCGCCTGCTTCGGCCACGATATGCAGGTCCTTGTCGCCGCGGCCGCTCAAGTTGACCAGCAGGATCCGGTCCGCGGGCAAGGTCGGCGCCAGCCGCACCGCGTGTGCCAACGCATGGCTGGATTCGAGCGCCGGGATGATTCCTTCGATCCGGCAGCAGTCGTGGAACGCGCGCAGCGCTTCGGCGTCGGTCGCCCCGACATATTCGGCGCGACCACGGTCTTTCAGCCAAGCGTGCTCGGGGCCGACCCCGGGATAGTCCAGGCCCGCGCTGACGCTGTGCGTGGCCTGAATCTGCCCCTGGTCGTCCTGCAGCAGGTAGGTTCGGTTTCCGTGCAGCACCCCGGGCCGCCCGCACTGCAGACTGGCGGCGTGGCGCCCGCTGGACAGGCCCTCGCCGGCGGCTTCGACTCCGATCAGCCTGACCTGTTCCAGCGCAATGTAGTCATAGAAAATCCCCATCGCGTTGCTGCCGCCGCCCACGCAGGCGATCACCACGTCGGGCTGCCGCCCCGCAATCCGCGGCATCTGCTGCAGACACTCCTTGCCGACCACCGAATTGAAGTCGCGCACCATCATTGGATACGGATGCGGGCCGGCGACCGTGCCGATGAT
>WNFL01024415.1_pt1 | contig 18161 bp, 8 predicted proteins | sample 5400361 | NCBI WGS metagenome assembly WNFL01 (sample SAMN13153351, study PRJNA577476) | soil metagenome | isolation source: 40 cm soil on Douglas fir-dominated hillslope | place: USA:California | collected 2013-09-17
ATCGATATTAAGTACAAAGCGCGTTATGAGGAATGGAAAACCGAGTTTCTGTCTACGGACATTGGCCGCGCACAATGGGACATGTACGCGCATCATCCGCGTCTCGTTATCACCATTACTGTCGGCGCAAATAACCCGGAGGGTGCAGCCACAGGGAAGTATAAGTGGAACGACTCCGGCGAGCTTGTTGCAGCCACTATCACTCTGGGTGCCCAGGTCGATCAGGGTTATCCCAGCTCGGTCTATTATCCGGTCATGAACGCTCTCGAGTCGTTTGAGGCAAAGAAACTGATCGGAGGGAGTGTTCTGGCAGCCACGAAGATTGCGCACGAATTTGGTCACGTAATGAAGATAGCCGGCACTCCCGAAGCGCTCTATCATCTCCAGCTACAGTTAGTCCCCGTGTATAACAAAATCTTTCTGAACAACGGTTACAATGTGAACGATCCACGACTGGTTGAATTGGCACAAAAGATGGGGGGCAATCCGGTCGAGATTTGGGAGGATCGCGAATACTGGGGAGAAGCAAACGCCATGCTCTTTCTCCGCGACCGGGTGGCCAAAGAAAAATTTCATTGTCGCCTGTTTGGCAAAATCAAGCGCGCCGTTGAAGAATATGCCAAGAACTACGAAGAACGATTCGCCGAAATCGCCAAGGAGCAAGGCGCGATTTACACGTGCGGCTGGCGGTAGACTATTAGAACGTCTCGGTTCGAAGACGAACGAAGTTTTGTTATTGTCGTGACTATGAAGTCTTCGATTGGATTGGCGGCAGCCATAATAGTAATGGCATGTGGCTATGCTTGCCCACAACAGCAGTCTGACACGACTGCTCCGCCGCTACAAATACTCAAGCTAAAATGGGAGAAGCAGATGCGGCTCCCTCAGAGCTATGACCCTTCGGGCGGTGGCTCGACCGGAACTATCAATGATCCGACCAGAAGTTCGCGAGGCGGATCAGGCGGCGGATCGGCCTCGGCTGGCAGCGACAGCAGCGGCTCGACGACTCAAGGCATGCAACCCTCCGCTCCGTCACGCGTTCTGTTTGTCTATGTCTATTCGATGAAGATCAAGAACGCTGGATCGAAGGAAATCGAAGGTATCGCCTGGGATTACGTGTTTGTTGATCCTGCCACCTCGGCAGAGCTTGGTCGTCATCAGTTTCTCAGCTTCGAGAAAGTAGGGCCCGACAAGACTGCGACCTTCCAAAGCGAGCAGCGCACGCCACCTGTGCGAACAGTACGAACCCAGATGGCGGATGACAATAAGCAAGGAAAGCTGTGGGAAAAGTCCGTGATCAAATGCGTGCTCTATGCCGATGGCACGACGTGGCGTGACGCGAACACAGGTGAAGATGTTTGCAATCTGCTTAAGAAAGGCAAAGCCGGGTTGAGCCACAAGCGAGCAACGGGGCCGTGACTCCGGCAAGTTTCGCCGAAGGGTTTGAAATGAAGAAGTGCGCTCGAACATATCCTGAAATCGCGGGCTTGATTATTCCCTTTCTGCTGGTGTGTGGGGCCGCTCGGGCTCAATCTGGACCCGCGAATACCAAGTCAGGCGTTGAGATCCTAAAGCTCAAATGGGAAAAGCAAGCGAGGCTCCCGCGCAATTTCGACCCATCCGTAATCCCAACCAACGGCGTCTTCAACACCATGGAATCGCGCACTGCTGTTCCAGGGTCGACGCAGGCTCCCTATGGCGATGACGCGCGCAGGGACGCGGTGGCGCGAAGTGCGGCGCTGGGTCCGGTGGATTATTTTCCCAACGCGCCATCGCGCATGCCAGTCTCGTATCTATACTCTCTCACTGTTCGGAATGTTGGAATCAAAACCATTCAGGCTGTCGCCTGGGACTATGTGTTCATCAACCCCACATCTCAGGCGGTCGTCGGCAATCACCACCTTTTGAGTTACAGGATAGCGAGGCCCGCACAGAGCGTCACGCTGAAAGGTTTGCAACGTTCGCGACCAGTTAGCGTGCTATCGGTAACAACAAATGCTGGAAGTAACAAGAAGAGTGCAAAGCCTCTGGAACGAGCGGTGATTCAATGTGTGCTCTACGAGGATGAAACGACCTGGCACAATCCCGCAGCGCCAGAAGGTGTATGCGAGATACTCAAGAACAATATCCCGGTTAAGCCGCGCAAGACGAAGGATCAATCCAAAGCAAGGTGAGATGACCCTTTCTTCTGTCCAGAAGTATTCCACATAAGCCCTGACCTCGTCGCAAAACTTGTAATCATTGAAAGATTGAAAAAAGAAAAGGGGCCGAATTGCTTCGGCCCCGGTTGTTTCAGGCTAGCTCATCGCCTAGTAGTGAATTCTGGCGCCGATTTCCACTTGACGAGGATTGTAGAGGGAAGCTCTGATCCTGCCAAAAGTCGACGGAGACGACAGACTCAGATCGTTTGCACTGACCGCTGTCGGATCCGACGGTTGAAAGTGGTTGAGAACATTGGTGAATTGCACGGTCAGAGTCATACCGACGCGTTCCGTGAACTTGACCTCTTTTGCCAGGGTGGCGTCCAGGTTCCAATTGTTCATGCCACGAAGGTTGTTGATGCCGCCGCAGTTAGTGTCATAGCCCAGGATGCAGCGACGGAAATTGTTGTACAACGCTTTCGGATCGTCGAACATGTTGAGGTTAAACGGAGTGACCGTCCCGATACCGTTCGACCCTATGCTTCCGCGAACCAAATGCGGGTGATATGTGTAGTTCGGGTTGATGGGCAGTGCGGCCTCGAACGCGCTGCCTGAGGTGCTCGGATTACCAGCGGAGCCAAACGCCTGGCAGTTCGAAGAACAGGTTCCGCCCTCGCTAAAGCCAATTCGAATCGGCGCGCCGCTGCGAGCAAAAAGGAACGGCGATACCGACCAGCCATCAAGCAGCCTGCCCGTCAATCCATGCCGGCCACGGAAGAGCGTCGGCTTGTAGGTCATTCCGAGATTGAAGAGGTACTTGTAATCGAAAACAGCCGGGCCGTAATTGGCCTGCTTGTTCCAGTTGTCGAGCCACATGTTCGAACTGTTGTACTGGCCAATCTCACCTGTGATGCCGTGCCAATCACGCGTGCTCATTCTAACGAACGCGGCGTTGTAGTTCGAATAGCCTAAGCTCGTCGTCGTGTTGAAAGCCGTGGCTTGTGAACTCAACATCGTACGGCCAAGGTTCCAACCGGTTGCTGCATTGAGTGTGGCCCACATAGAGGAAACTGTCGTGTCCTTGAAGTTCTGAAGCTGCTTCGAAGCCACCGCGGCGGTACAGCTTGCGAAGCCGGCGCAATAGCCGGAACCCGGAGTTAACGCACTCTCGAAGAATGGTTGCGCCCCACCGGTGTAAGCATTGCTCTGACAAACGGGGGCAAATCCACAGATGGCGATGTACATGTTGGCCCAGGCCTTGGCGAAACTCTGGCCACCCGTGGTCATCATGTACGGCACCGAGTCGATATCGATCTCCTCGAAAATGTTTGTGGCTTTCTTGCCGATGTAACCCACTTCGATAAACATCTTCCGGCCGATGTTACGCTGGATGGTGAAATCGAAGCTTTGAACCTTCTCCGGCTTGTAATCAGGATCGAGAACGGTCGCATCTCCGGCGGCCGGGTTTAGTATCCCGTTTTGAGTAAATCCGGGCAGATACGGCTGCGGCAGAGTCGCCGTCGGCGCGGCTAACGGGGCGACCAATCCATCTGGTCCGATGCGGAAAGCGTTAGCTACGGTGTTGCTGCTACCACAAGTACCGTTGCTAAGAGCAGCGCCGCACGTTACCGATTGGAGCGGTCCCGGTCCAAGCAGCGGAACCAGAACCTGGTTCACACCATTCAGCCGGCCATAAGCCAGACTATAGCCGCCGCGAATCACAGTCTCTCCATCGCCAAACAGCTTGTGGAGCAATCCGGATTTGAAATTCGGATTCCACGCAAGGGATACACGCGGACTAATACCGCCGTAAAACGGACTGTAAGGATACTTGATTTTCAGATTCCCAGTCGTTTCAAAACCGAGAATCGGCGCATAAGCTTGCCCTTGAAGCGCCGCGGCTTGCCGCGCAGCCAGGAACTTATCGGTGTGAATTAAGGCGCCGGTCTGATCGACAAGCTCAACTTGCCGGCCTTCCTTCTCAACTGGCGGCATCTCGAGCGTATAGCCGAGACCGTAGTTGAAGGTTATAGTTGGCTTCATGCGCCAGGTGTCCGAGAAGTAAACGTTGTAAGTCGGGATCTTGCTGCTCTGTTGAGCCAAAGTACCCAGCGGCAACAGATGCAGGTCCGAACCCGCACGTGTGTAGATCACCTGTGTCAGGCCCACCATTCCGTAGACGGATGTCAAGAGATTCTTGTATAGGTTCGAGTTCGCGCTGGCCGTGCTGGGAATTGTAAAGCCTCCAATGTTGTTGAAGGCGACCTGGTACACAATCTGGTTATTGACTGTGCTGCCATTGTCAGTGCGCGTGTGGAAGTCGTGGTTGCGTTGAATCAACCCACCGAACTGGAGCAGATGGTTGCCCTGCACCCAGGTAACGTCGTCACGCAGCATTTTGTCCTGGCCGTCCCAGACACGCTGTCTGACGCTTTGCGTATTGACGTTAAATGGAATGAGCGCCGCAGTGCTCTCAGCGCTTCCAGCCGTACCTGCGGGAGCAATTTCAAGCAGACCCCCGACACCCGGCAGTTGCGATGTGACGGTTGATGTCGACCATTGCCACCAGTTCCACAAATAACTCGCGCGGAAGTCATTGGTCATCTTGGAACTGAGAGTGCTCGTCAGACCCAAAACCCAGAGTTCACCGAGCTGTGGCCGCTGCGCCGTATTGTTGTATGCTCCGAAAGAGCCGCCGGTCAAACCACCTACGTCGACCTGAACACCGCTCGGATAGTTGAGCAGCTTGAAGGCGCGGAACGACGTAAAGAAGTGGTTCTTCGGGCCAAAATCATGATCAATTCGGCCGACGTAACTGTTGGAAGTTAGCGGCAAACGAATGGTCGAGAGAAAGCCCTGCGTATTGAATTGGTCGCCGGATAGCGCATCGTTCGGTATGGGTAAGAACTTGCTCCAAAGCGTACTGACGGTCGAACTCATCCCGAGGCCTCGCGGATCGACTGCTACGCCGCCCGTCAGATGCCCGCAACCCGCGCCATAAACGGATCCGTAGCCCGGTATCGTACAGGTTTGCAACGGCGACGTGCTGTTGGTTGGATTTCCGATTGCCACGGTAACAGGCGTCGGGTTCAGGTTGTAAGCTACCTGATAAGTTTTGTTATCACTTGGGTCAGTGAATGGGACCTGAATGACTCCCTTACGAAAAGCTTCCGTGGGATAGTTCCTTTCAAACGTGGTGGCGTTCGGGTATCTAAATCCCTCGTAGTTGACGAAGAAGTATGTCTTTCCGCCAAGAATCTTCCAGGGAGTCAACGGACCTCCAAGGCTGAAGCCAAAGCGGCTGCGGTGATTAGGAATCAACGGCGTGAAAGGCAGCTGACAATTCTTATCACCAGTCGAATAGGTGCTGCCAGCCGAACATTGTTTCAGTCCAGTTGGACTGCTGGGATCCTTGGGCACAAGTCCCTTATTGAAGGGCGTATGATTGTTTTCCCATGAGTTGGCGCCAAGGTGATTGGTTGCATAGTAAAAACCGTAGCCCGAACCATGCCAATCATTTGTACCGCGGCGAGTTAGCATCATAACTTGAGCGCCGGCCGAACTGTTGAAGTCAGCAGTTTGGCCAACCGTGTTGACCTTGAATTCTTCAACGCTCTCGATGGGCGTTGCCACCACGCCCGATGCCATGCCATTGGTTTGGCTGCCGGCAATACCCGTAAAGTTTTGGAGGTAGCCAATAGTGTTGCCCGCCATGTCATCGGTGTTGTTGCCACCATCGATGGTGTACGTGTTTTGATCCATGTAAGAGCCAGCCACGTCGCCTCGCGCTGTCACGCCCGGCTGCAAAGCCATCAGTGTGGAGGCGTCGCGGCCAAGGTTGGGCAACAACTCAAGCTGTTTTAGATCGATCGTGGTGCCGATTGTCGCGTTTCCGGTTTGGAGTTCGCTGCCGGCTATTGATGTGACAACCACAGTCTCGGAAAGCGAACCAACTTCCAGCGCAACGTTGACAGTCAGCAGATTGCCAAGGCTCACCGCCTGTTTCGCGGCCTTGAACACCTTGAAGCCCGGTTTGCTGACCGTAATGTCGTAGAGGCCGGGGTGAACAACGGGGAAATTATACCGGCCTGCCTCGTTGGTTGTGGTAGTTTGCGGATTGTTCGTCGCCACGGCGGTCAGAGTCACGTCCGCGCCGGGCACTGACGCCCCTTGCGGATCTGACACCTGGCCGGCGACGCTACCGGACGATGCTCCTTGTGCTCGCGCCGGTATCGCGTTAAGGCCCAGCAAGACACCGCTGCAAACAACCAACCCTAGAAAGAACGAGAGTCTATTCATTTCGAGATCCTCCTGTAGCAAAACGAAGTCGGAGCCAAGCTCTGACGTTCGCCAGAACTCGACGAGCGTCCCAGCCCGACTATGTGAAAGAAAACAACTGGCGAGTAATTACTAATTGCGCAAAAAAATGGCGAGTAAAAATCCTAAAGTCAGACCCTCAAATTGAGTCAGACGATTCCATTATTAACGACGGTCAGTATATAACCAACGGTGAGAGCGTCAAGCATTTTTTTCATTTTTTTGCAGATTAATCCAAAATGTTAGATACGGGCGGCGGTGCAACAAAGTAATCGAGGTTGCGAAGACCACGCTAATTGACGCTAATGCTGAAGGAGCTGGGATCAATCTTTTGGTTGAACTCGAATTGCGTCAGCTTGATCACCCACTCCGCCAGAAACGTTCCGTTTTGAGCATCAACGCTCAAGGTAATCTTATAAATGTGTGGCAAAGTCAGGTCGCTCTCCCTTTTGAACAGAGAAAATTCTTCGACCATGTGATAGCGCGTCTCTCTTTCCTGCACATTGCCGTAAGTGCGCGGCCCGGTAGGCGCCGGAATCACGCGTTCATAATCTGTCCGCACGTGCCGAAGGGTTTCCTGCTCAAAGAAGAGCCTGATTTTCAAATCTGATCCTCCCCGCGGAAAATACCTGAGCTCATGCAACGTCTGATCGGCGAGTTTCCTGGTGCCCACATATTCAAGTTGCGCACCGCGGCTGGCCAGATCCAGTAGCGGCCAGGAGGTAGACAATGCCCCACCCATCAGGCCCTGCTTGAAGATCAGATCATGCGTCATTAGAAAGTTGCCCAGCACTGAGCGGACACCTGGAGTTACAAACGCGGCTACAAAACTATTTCCATTGAAGCCCAACTCTTCGCGCGGGTAAACGGGACTCGGAAAGCTCATGCCGATCAAGCTCTTGAGTCCGTCGGAAGCCAACACGGCGCGGCCAATCGCCTGTCCGGGCGGTGGTGTGCGGAAGATTACCTGGGAAGTACCGGCGATTACCCGCGCGGACGTGCGCCCCTTGGCTGGACCGATTGATTCAAGGTGCCTGGCCGCAATTTCTTCCGTCTTGATCTTCTCAGCTATCGATGAGGCGGGAGTGGCTAAAGCCAGGGCCAGCACGGCGATGGCCGGGAGCGACTTCGGCAACTTGCGTTTTTGGTGCTCCATCTTCAGTCTTTCGTTGATCTCACCGCGGCCATCATGTTTTAGCCAGCGGCACCACGAGAGAGTGCTTGATCATCATCGGCCCTCGGATAACTGCGGGCTTCTGACACCGGCAGTTAAAATAGAAACAGCGAGACATCATCGCGATGCCTCGCCGCTTCCCGCTTACTTCCATTGTCTAGAACTGAAATTTCGCCGCGAATTGAATCACTCGCGCCGACTCGCCAGTCTGAACGATGGTTTGCGTCGAAGGCGGCGCGACTGTTGCGCAGCAGGCCGAAGCAAAGACGCTTGACCTGATGCTGGGTGACCCAGTAGAGGCATCGCGCGGATTGTCAAAGTTCGGATGATTCAGCGCATTGAACATCTCCATCCGGAACTGCACCTTGAATCGTTCGCTTAACTGGAACGTTTTGATAAAGCCGAGGTCGAGGTTCCAGTAATGCGGCGCGGTAAAGATGTTCCTGCCAGCACCGTTTTGGCCGGGTGCGGGAAGGCAAAAAGCCTGGGTTAGATCGACGCCGCAGGTAGCTACGTTACTGATGGGCTTAAACAGTACCGGGCCCGGCAGCGGCGACCCGGGAAGTTGCTGGAGTTGCGCTTTCACTGCTTGCTGCACCCCCGCCCGCGATTCGTGACTGCCGTTAGAAGTGAACGCACCGCTGCGAACCGCAAACGGCTCACCGGACTGGAATGTGTAAATGCTGTTAATGGTCCAGCCGCCGAGAACCTGGTTGACAACTCCCCTCGATGACTTCAGAAAACGTCGTCCTTTGCCGAGTGGGACTTCCCATACCGTAGCGGCTTGCAACACGTGCGTACGATCGAAATCAGAGCGTGCGCGCTCATTGCGGAAATTGCGATCGTCAGTAGGCGTCCGCGAGTTCGTGGTTGAAAGCCCGCCACCAGATGATGCACCCACGGGGTCCACTGACTGGTTGTCAATTGATTTCCCAAACGTATACGCCATGCTTATGCCGAGGCCGCTGCTGAACCGTCGGCGTAGTGTGAATTGAGCGGCGTGATAGTTTGAATCGCCTTCGTTGGAGAGATAAGTAATCAGAGCGAACTGCTGATTAGGTCTCAGCTTCAGACCCAGCGTGTTGTCTTCGATCCGCCGGGCGAAGCTGCCGGCGCCGTTAATATCCAATTCGGACGTAGTCGTCGACGAGTTAAGGAAACTTGCAGCTGCCGTCGCGCTGAGTCCGCCCTGCGTTTGCAGCTGCGTAAGCAAGGGTGGGGCCACGCCGCCGACGCAACCCGTGCCGGATGGGGTGCAGCCCTTAGCTCGATTCTGCTGCATTATCAGGAAAGAAGGAATAATCGAATCGGGATTCGTCTGGTTGAGATCGTAGGCCATGAACAGACGTTCACCGCGCCGCCCAATGTATGCGGCCTGCATCACCAGTCCCCAGGGCAACTCTCGTTGAATGCTAAAGTTCCACTCGTGAACCGTAGGCAATTTCATGTGCGGGTCAAATACTGTGATTGGCGGCGAGTTGGTCCGCAACTGTTGCGGCGGCGTCAACAGTGTCGACGGCTTAACCGAAGGCGCCGGCAGTTGCGTCGGGAAGCCACCGGCAACCGTATTGTTAATGTTTGGGGAATTAACGCATCCCGCGGTAATCGTAGTGAAAGCGCCTGCCGTCGTGTTGTAAGAGGTCGTACAACTCTGGACTAATCCGGGGATTCTTCCTGCGGCTGCGGTCACCTGGAACGACGAGATGGTATCGAAGGCCATGCCGTAGCCAAGACGGATTACGCTCTTACTGCTGTCGCCGAACAGAGAACGCAGAAAGCCAGATTTGAAATCAGGACTATAGGCCAGGCCAAAGCGTGGTCCAATCGCACCTTTGAAGCTGCCTTCATACCAGTGTTTCGCTTTAATAAAGCTCACTGCGCCCGGTTGATTGACCACCGGGTTTGCGGGAAGCGGAGTCCCGGCGATGGGCGTCGCGGCGACGAAGACGTTGTCGCCTGGCGATGTGTTGGCCGGCGGGTTGTACTCCCAACGCGCGCCATAGTTCAAAGTCAGATTCGAACGAACTTTCCACTCATCCTGGAAATAGAAATTGTACTGGTCCAGATTGTGCTTTTCGGCATACAAACTGATGTTGTTGCCTGTCTTAAAGGGCAGGAAAACGTCATCCTTGAGATTCGCGATAAAAACCTGCGTCACGGAAGCGGGCAGGCCGTAGAGGTTATTTATGAGACTACCCAAAGTCGTGGAGTCGGTGGAATTTATGTTAGGGGCCGTGGCAAAACCAGAATTGCCGGTCGTACCGATAAACGGTGGCCTGGTCGTTTGCGAGAACGTCACCGACGGCGTGACATTGATGCCGCCCGGCTGTCCGCGTTGATCGACGTGACGATAAAAGCGGAAGTTGACGCCACCACGGAAGACGTGCGATCCCTGAACGATACTCAGATTGTCCAACAGTTGTGGGGTAGTAACCCAGCGCGCCGTCCGCGGCGTGTTGATGTAGGGTTCGCTTATCGTGTTAAAGTCGAAGGGCGGCACGTCTGGCCACGCCGGGTTGGCCTCTCCCTGGGTAAACAAAAAACCGAAACGCGCGAAACCGGCGGTCAATTCATTGACCACTCGTGGCGAAATAACCCGACGATAACTGATCGCCAGATTCGACGTGCGCCGAAACACTTCGCCCTGTGGTGGATTGTCGGGATAGACCTGTGGCCTGCCGTTCAGCGGATCACCCTTCAACGTGTTGTAGTCGGACCAGAGATAGCGAACAAACATACTATTGTTCGCGTTGAAATTGTGATCGATGCGACCGCTAATTGCCGGCCCTCTGATTGCCGTGGGCGGATTCCAGGCGTAAGTAGCTGTATTCAAGCCATCTCCGGTAGCAGCGAAGTTGTTGGGAATTGGGTACGCCTTCATGAGCGTCGCCACTGTCGTATCGAGTGGCCGGCCCAGTGTGTTATTGCCCGCCGCGCCAGTCGTACGGATGTCATAGGTTCGAACGCAGCGAAGCGAAGTCAGGGTGGCGCAAAGCGGAACCAGCAAGGCACCAGTACTGGGATTTACCAGCAACGTTGAGTTGCGCGTGATGGTTGTGCCGGCAATGACGAGCGGGTTAGCCGAATCGGGCACGAAGTAACGGAAAATTCCGCTGCGTGCCTCAGCCGTGTAAACCACCGGAAACCCGAACGTCTGGTCGATAGGCTGAGTGAAGTCAACCCGGTTGTATTGATAGCCGCCAAAGAAGAAGGTCTTGTTCTTCTTGATCGGTCCACCCATTTCAAACCCGTATTGATCCATTCTGATTAGAGGTTTGAGATTCTTCTGCGCGTTTGCGTACCACTCGTTGGAATTCAGAGCTTCGTTGCGCAAAAAGAAGAACCCGGTGCCGTGAAACTCGCTGGTGCCGCTGCGAGTGGCTATCGAAATCGATGCGCCGCTGTTGCGGCCTTCCTCGGCGGTAGCATTGTTGGTTGTTACTTTGAACTCCTGAACATTATCGGGATTGATGCGATAGAGGTTGCTCACCGGATTTGGAACTGACGACTCGTTGGCTTCAATGCCATCGATCGTTACGTTGTAGGCGCGGTCACGAGCGCCGTTTACATGTACGCCGGACCCGGCGCCTCCAAATGATCTCTGCACCACGCCAGGTTCCAGCAGTAGCAGCGTGAGAGGATTGCGTCCATTGAGCGGGAGTGCTTCGATCGCTTTTTGCTCAATCACATTTCCGATGGTGGCGTTTGCAGTCTGTAATTGTTCGGTCCCTCCCGTGACGGTCACGGTTTCGGAAACCGCGCCAACTTCGAGCGCGGCGTCGACCGTCAGCGGCGTTCCAACCTCCAGAGCATTTTTCGTCTTCTGCAGGGTCTTGAATCCCTGCTTCTCGACCGCGATTGTGTAATTTCCCACTGGCAGAGAAGAAAATGAATACAACCCTGAGTCGTTAGTGGTCTGTGTGCTGACGACACCAGTCGCTTCATTCTTTGCCGTCACAGTGGCTCCCGGAACAACTGCTCCCGCGGTATCTCTCACGCTGCCGGTAATGTTAGACGTGCCGGTTTGGGAGACGGCAGTAAGAGCACAAACAGCAAAAAAGGTCACCGCGGTCAGAATACGGATTAGCTGCGTTAGCTTTAACATAGGGTCCTCCAAGCTGGAATCAACGCCGCCGGCAGTCACACCAGCGACGGGAGTTCAATACAAACGGCAACAAGTTGGAAACAATAACGAGCGAGAATTCAGAAACGCGAACGTACGGATCTATCAAACAGTAAATTTTGTGACGAAGTATATCCCTGAAGCATCTGAGGTCAAGAGTCTTTATTCGACAGAAGCGCCAGCCACACGCGATATGAAGACAAGCCTGGTCACAACCACCAACTGGATCCAGTGAGCAAAATCAGTTTGTCTCATTACCGCTCTCAACTGTGAAGCGCGCTGCACAGGATTTGCAACGCGAATATGACGCTTTAAATTTTTCAATTCAAGATATCTCTGTCCGACACACATTTCTGATCGCAATCGAGAGTAATACCATACAGGACATCACTTCGAGTCATTCATCTTAGTTTGGTTACGTTTCCGATCCGCACGCACGGCCAGGCATTCACAGTCACTTGCTACGAAAATATGGAAGGTCGATCCATTATTCTGAAAAAGATTGACGAACCTGAGATTTGTAGAAGTATGATGTCCGTCGTCATCAAGCCTGGTTATCGGACTAATAAATTCTTTTAGTTTTGATTGTGAGTCTGGCCCTAATAGAATCACGGGCCTTCCCGCAAATGTTCGGCAAGGCCGTGGGCAACAGTCCAGCAGTTAGTCTAAATCGTCTTCCAGGTAAAGAGGAAAAATTCATGAGACATCACCTTCAGTTTATCCGCGTTGTGTTTGTAGCAATTGCTCTCTTTAGCTTTGCAGTCGTGGCCTCGGGCCAGGAGATTTCGGGCTCGATTTCAGGCACCGTGAAAGATGCGAACGGAGCCGCGGTAGCCGGAGCGACCGTTACCATTACTGACTCTGAAAAGAAAATCCTGATTCGCACGGTGACTACTGATGACAACGGCGCCTTTGCTGCGCCGGATCTTGCGACCGCCTATTACGACATCACTGTAGAAGCGCCGAACTTCAAGAAACACGTCGAAACAAAACTCAAGGTAGACGTCGGCCAAAAACGCACCCTGGAGATGTCTTTGGAACCAGGTGCTATCAGCGAAGTGGTGACTGTTGAGGCCAGCCCGCTGGCGGTTGAACTGCGAACGCCCACTGCCTCGACCGTGATTAGCGGAGATCAGGCGCGCGAGCTTTCGTTGAATAATCGAAACTGGGTACAGCTCGTCACCCTCGCTCCGGGTGTTTCCGATAACTTGTCCGATCAGGTGTACGTGGGAACGACCAATCCCACCGGCCAGGCCAACACGATTAATATCTCGGTCAATGGCGCGCGCAGCGCCCAAAATACTTACACCGTCGACGGTGCGGATATCACCGACCGCGGCTCGAACATCACAATCCAGGCGTACCCGAGCGTGGACTCGATTGGTGAGTTCGTCGTTTTGCGGTCGATGTACCCCGCTGAGTCAGGACGCAGTGGCGGTGGCCAGGTCAATGTGGTTACCAGGTCCGGAGGAGATCATTTTCACGGGTCCGTGTTTGAGTTTCATCGAAGTGAGAAACTGAACGCCAACGATTTCCTGTCAAATACCGTTTCCAACCCCGCTTTTGGCAGGGACTCAAACGGCAAAGCGAAAAGGGCCCCTTTTAAGTACGATAATTTTGGCGGGACCATCGGCGGACCCATCATGCTTCCGCGGTTTGGAGAAGGCGGACCGGCAACCAAGACAATCAAGCGAGCGTTCTTCTTTTTTTCAGAAGAACAACGCCACGACCTTCGTAACCCCTTACTCTCGTCAACTGTGCCTGACCTGAATATGCGCCAGGGAATCTTCCCAATGGACGTCTGTGTGAGCGCCTTTACCGCAGCGACGACGGGAGCTGTTCCTTGTACGAATGTGCTTCCGGCGGGTCAACCGCTTTCGTCCAAGGTGGCGATCAACCCGGTCGCGCAACAGTACCTAACCGACATCTACAACGGACTGCCGTTGCCGACCGATCCGGTCACCCGCGCTCTACTATACCCGGCGCTGGGAAAAGCGAGTTTTCGGCAAGAGATTCTCAAGCTTGACTACAGCTTCAATAACAGATGGTCGATGTATTACCGCTACGAGCACGACAAGATTCCGACGACTGATGTGAATTCTATTTTCTCGAGCGGCGGAAGCTTGCCGGGCGTTTCCACGACTGCGACGGAGTCACCAGGGAAGGCACACACATTCCAGTCGACTTATGTGGCCAGTTCGAATTTGGTTATTGTCGGTCGCTTCACCTATGGATATGGCGCGATTCTCACCCACAGCATCGGCAGTTTGGCATTAGCCAGGTCGCCCATTACACCGCCCCTTGCGTATCCGAACACACGAGACCGCGTGCCCTCGGTTATTGGCAACGGGTTTGGGAACGCTAGTACCGGAGCAAACGGCGGGCTCATCAGCTTTGGCCCATACGATAACTTCTCTTATAAAGCAAATTTCGCTGGAGACATGGCTTGGACCCGGGGCAATCACGCCCTTAAATTTTGCGCCCAGTATTCGCTTTACCGCAAGAATGAAAATGCGCTGGCCGGCAGCAACGAAGGACTGTTTACCGGTTTCCTGAACACAACACCCAACAGCGCGCAGCAAACCAGCGTGCTGGCGCCGAATGCGGCAGTGGGGGAACCAAACGCCACTCGCCGCGCTAACTTTCAGAGTTTCGCCAACTTCCTGATCGGAAACAATGTGACGTTTACGCAGGCGCATTTCGATTACACGGCGGATTTGCGGCAGAAGGCTCTTGAGGCTTACGCCCAGGATGAATGGCGTTTCCGGAAGAATCTGACTATCTATTATGGCGTGCGCTATTCATATTTCGGATCGCCGGAAGACCGGAATGGACGCCTGTCAACATTCGATCCAGCGCTGTGGAATCCGGCCAACGCTCCCCTCGTTACCGGCGCGGGCAACCGCGTTGTGGGAACGGGCAATTTCTGTAACGGGATGATCGTGAATTCTCAAAACTATCAAACCGCTGCCAACAACTGTACGCCGGTCGCTTCGCCCTGGGGCAAAAAAGTGGTTCGCGCCCCCTGGAAAGATTTCGGGCCGCGTTTTGGCATCGCCTGGGATCCATTCGGAAAGGGCACCAGCTCTGTGCGCATGGGATACGGCATTTACTACGATCAGGTCCTGAATGGAACATACGAGCAGAACATCGGTCAGAACCCGCCTTACCAGGAGACGTTTACGATCAGCGCCCTACCATCAGGAACGGCGGCGACCACGCCGCGTCTCGATCAACCGGTTCCTTCCGGAATTGTGGTAACTCCGGCGACGGCGCTAACTGCACTAAGCGTACGAGCGGTGCAGCCCGAGTGGAAGGATCCGTATATGCAGCATTGGTCCCTCGACCTGCAGCATCAGTTTGGCAAAGAAGGTAAGACTGTGGTGACGGCCGGCTATTTCGGATCCAAAGGCACGCACCTCATTGGCACCTATGAATTGAACGAAGTACCCCCGGGCAAGGCGCTCGCCTCTCTCTGCGCCGTAGGCGCTTCAACCACGCCGACCGTTCCCTGTCAGAACCCCGGAGCGGCGTTCACGTCGACAGCCAATTCAGCGATTCTCGATCAGATTCGTCCGTATAGAGGTTATCGCTCAATTGCGATTATCACTCCGCAATTCAACTCCAATTACAACAGCCTCCAGATCAGCGCTCAAAGGCGGTTCACCGGCGCTTCGCAGATCGGTCTGGCCTACACCTGGTCGAAGAACCTGACGGACAATCAAACCGATCGCTCGACCGCGCCGCAGAACTCTTATAACAACAAGGGTGACTACGGCAGGGCCACACTCGATCGCCGTCATGTCTTAACGATTAGTTACATTTACGAACTGCCGTTCTACCGGTCCCAGCACGGTTTTGCCGGAAGAATTCTGGGTGGTTGGCAAGCTTCTGGCCTCGCCCTCTACAGGAGCGGCATACCGTTCACTCCGACAACATCGTCCTTCGACCCCGCCGGTCTGGGATTCGTTCCGGCTTTGGTTGCCGGCGGCCGGCCGAACGTCCTTTGTGATCCGAATGCAAACGCGCCGCACACGATCCAGCAATACTTCAACACGGCGTGCTTCCAGCCTAACCCGACCGTCACCACAACCGGTGTGGCGAACGTCATCGGCAACGGAGGCCGTGGCATCATTAACGGTCCGACAACGACCCGTTTTGACTTTACGATGAGCAAGAACATCCGCATCGGTGAGTCGATGAGGTTGCAGCTGCGAGCCGAGGCGTTCAACGTTTTCAATCACACCAACTTCCAGACTTTTGGCAGCACCAACGTAACGTCCAGTCTCTTTGGGACGATCTCGGTGGTGCGCGATCCGCGCACGATCCAGCTGGGTGCGAAGTTCACCTTCTAGTTCGAAAAGTATCGGCTGATAACGAATGTCCGCAGCGAAGACGTTGCGGGCATTCGCGCGTTTGGGCCTCAGTCGTGTTTTAATAGTTCACCTAAATGGTCGAAGCCTCAAACAAGCAGCTGCTATTGCGTGGCGCGCGGATTATCAGTCACGACCGTATGATCAACTCGGGTGCGATCCTGATCGAATCGGGCCGCATTGCGCAAGTCTTTGACTCTGAAGCAGAGGAGCTGCCGGCAGTAGACTCCGTGTTTGATCTTGAAGGCCTCACGCTGTTTCCTGGATTCATCGACGTCCATATTCATGGCGCCAACGGTGTGGATACGATGTCGGCAAAGGCAGCCGACTTGCGCCGTGTCTCGGACTTCCTGGCGCGTCAGGGGGTCACGGCATGGCTGCCAACTCTGGTGCCCTCTACGATTGAGCAATACGAGCACGCGATCGATGCGATCGCCGGGTTGATTGAAGAACCAGAGTCAGAGTCCCCGCCTGCAGCGATCAATGCGGACGAGACGTCCGTGCTCCCAGAAAGGCCGGCGAGAGTAATCGGCGTTCACTATGAAGGTCCGTTTGTTAACAGCGAACAGTGCGGCGCGCTTCACCGCGAACACTTCAGGACGTTCAAAGCTGTCGCCGATCTTGATTCCTTACCCACCATCCAGCACGAAGGCGCTGTCCATCTCATGACGCTCGCGCCAGAGATTGAGGGCGGGATCGACCTGATCAAAGAGCTGCGCCGCCGCGGGTGGATCGTCTCAATTGGCCATACGCGCGCCAACGTCGAGGTTCTGGATCAGGCGCTTCAAGCTGGCGCGCGACATATGACGCACTTCATGAATGCGATGACGCCGTTGCATCATCGCGCGCCCGGGCCGGTGGGTTGGGGGCTGATCCACGACGAGGTCACCTGCGATGTCATCGCAGACGGGATGCATCTCGACCCGTCAATACTCAAACTAATTCTGCGCAGCAAGACCGCGGAGCGAATCTCCTTGATCAGCGATGCTGTTTCGCCTACGGGGCTGGGCGATGGTGAGTATCAAATCTGGGGTGAAACAATTCGCGTCGAAAATCGGCGCACGCAAAACGCGCGCGGCAGCATCGCCGGTTCAGTCATCACGATGCTGGAGGCTGCGCGAATGATGCTCTCGCTGGGCGCGCCGGAATCCGCGGTCGCGCGCATGGCCTCATTGAATCCGGCAAGCCTGCTTGGAATCAGCGATGAATGCGGTTCAATTCAGGAAGGAAAGCGCGCCGACCTAGTGGCTCTCGACAAAGCGGGGAATGTTCGGCTCACCGTCGTCGGAGGGGTGTATTCGAATCGCGGAGCAGATAGCTAAGGTTATGTCGTCTCTTCATTGATGATGTCGACCGCTTTCGGCATACAGTCCGGCGCGCTGATACGATTCGTCAAGGAGTTCGACTGGATGACAAACTCGCAGAGACATTCCGGCTAGACGCGCGCCAGCGGCAATTTGCATGTGACAACCGGCATTGCCGGTGGCCAGGATCGTGGCTCCGCTGTCCTGAATATTCTTCAGCTTCTCGGTCAACACCTGCTCTGACAGTTCCGGTTCCAACAAGTTATAGACGCCGGCGCCTCCGCAGCAAACATCACTATCTTTAAGGAGCGCGAAGTTCAAACCAGGTATCGCCCAAAGCATCTGCAAAGACGCAGCTGACGCATGTTGTCCGTGGAGCAAGTGGCAAGAAGCGTCGTAGGTTGTGCGCTCGACGCTGATCGCCGCGCCGTTACGAAATCCGGACTCTTCGAGTTGCTGCCCGACGTCGCGCACTCGAGCACTGAAGGCCCGCGCGGGGGCAGCGTATTTTTCATCATCAGCCAGCAGGTGTCCGTATGATGCGAGCATCGCGCCACAGCCACCGGCATTAGTTACTACGGTCTCACCACCAGCGCCAAAAGCCTCGATGTTCTGTCGCGCCAGGATGCGCGCGCCCTCGAGCTCGCCGGCATGCGCGTGCAAGGCGCCACAACAGACCTGGCCGGCCGGGGCCTGGATCTGGCATCCGTTTGCTGCCAACACTCGGAT